>Ga0209370_1001724_pt1 | contig 18208 bp, 15 predicted proteins | sample AgamicAtPrz_FD_187164 | JGI IMG/M metagenome (GOLD analysis project Ga0209370, IMG submission 187164) | Agave microbial communities from Guanajuato, Mexico - At.P.rz (SPAdes) (version 2) | ecosystem: Host-associated > Plants > Phyllosphere > Phylloplane/Leaf | place: Guanajuato, Mexico... | reverse complement strand
TGCAGACCATGGCCGAGCAGATGGGCGGCAAGGTCGAAGGTTCCGACCTGCGTGAATTCGGTTATGCCCGCGTGGACGTGGTCGGCAAGAGCCGCCTGCTCGACGGCATCGAAGACCACATCGACGCTGACGGCGTACTGGGCCTGGACGTGTGGATGAGCCACGGCGACAAGGTTACCCAGATGCCGGGCAACTTCCACGTGCTGGCCAGCACCCCGAGCTGCCCGATCGCCGGCATGTTCGACGACGCGCGCGGCTACTACGGCGTGCAGTTCCACCCCGAAGTGACCCACACCAAGCAGGGCGGTCGCATCCTGTCCCGCTTCGTGCAGGAAATCTGCGGTTGTGAAGCCCTGTGGACTCCGTCCAACATCGTCGAAGACGCCATCGCCCAGGTGCGTGAGCAGGTCGGTTCGGCCAACGTCCTGCTGGGCCTGTCCGGCGGCGTCGACAGCTCGGTTGTTGCCGCGCTGCTGCACCGCGCCATCGGCGACCAGCTGACCTGCGTATTCGTCGACAACGGCCTGCTGCGCCTGCACGAAGGCGACCAGGTGATGGCCATGTTCAAGGAGAACATGGGCGTCAAGGTCATCCGCGCCGACGCCGAGAAGCAGTTCCTCGACAACCTGGCCGGCGAAGCCGACCCGGAGAAGAAGCGCAAGATCATCGGCCGCACCTTCATCGACGTGTTCGATGCCGAAGCCAGCAAGCTGGAAAACATCCAGTTCCTCGCCCAAGGCACCATCTACCCGGACGTGATCGAGTCGGCTGGCGCCAAGAGCGGCAAGGCCCACGTGATCAAGTCGCACCACAACGTCGGTGGCCTGCCGGAGGAAATGAACCTCAAGCTGGTCGAGCCGCTGCGTGAGCTGTTCAAGGACGAAGTACGCAAGATCGGCCTGGAGCTGGGCCTGCCGTACGACATGGTCTACCGCCACCCATTCCCGGGCCCGGGCCTGGGCGTGCGCATCCTCGGTGAAGTGAAGAAGGAATACGCCGACATCCTGCGTCGCGCCGACCACATCTTCATCGAAGAGCTGCGCAAGGCCGACTGGTACCACAAGACCAGCCAGGCATTCGTGGTGTTCCAGCCGGTCAAGTCGGTCGGCGTCGTTGGCGATGGCCGTCGCTACGCCTGGGTCGTCGCCCTGCGCGCCGTCGAGACCGTGGACTTCATGACCGCACGTTGGGCGCACCTGCCGTACGAGCTGCTGGAAACCGTCAGCGGCCGTATCATCAACGAAATCGACGGTATCTCGCGCGTTACCTACGACGTGTCGAGCAAGCCGCCGGCTACCATCGAGTGGGAATGATCCCGCGTCCGGCACTGCCCGGCACGATCTAGCAGAAAATGCCCTGAAGCCCGCGTAATTGCGGGCTTTTGGCTTTTTGGGTCTGGCAAATTCGGGTAGCGTTCTGCATCGCCAAGCACGGTGTTTATGTGGCATGGTACGGGGTACTGACTGCATCTAATGCCATGCGTGACGCTCAATACCATGTCTCTTGTTCCGGAGTTGGCATGGTATCGAGTTGGCCTAAAGGCCCGGTTTTACTGGGGATGGACCCCATTTTCCCGCGCTTTTCAGGGCATGGTATTTTTTCATGGAAATAGTGGAAGCCATGCTCACCGATACCAAGCTTCCACGGTGATCATCGAACCGATTAGTGCAGAGCCGGAGCAGATCAATGCGATGAGCCATTTCGAAATAGCCATTCTTACCCCTTCACGCCGCCGCGTATGTTTTTGCGCGCTTCAAACTGTTGTTCGGTAGCTTCGCTGGCTGCTACCCTGTCGCCCTGCTGAGCCATGGTTGCCCTGCATGTTGATTTGCGTAGCCACAAGATCGCGCAGCTTTTGCAATTGCTGTACGTTTTGTGAGGCAATTTCGTTGCCCGCCTGAAGTGTCTGCATCCGGCCGACGGCCGACTGTGAACGAGTCGTCATGCGGTTAAGCTGCTCGCCCTCAGTCTCAAAGGTGCTGGTATTGAGGTTCGCCGCTTCCAGCGGAGCTTTCACGTTATCGCGGCCTTGCTCAGACCACGCCTGATAGCGGTCTGGTGCCGGTGACTCAGCCGAGTTGGCAGCTTGATTCAGGTACGAATTGAAACCGGGAAAGCCCTGTTGAACTGCGAATCCATGTTCTGGATTTGGCGGCCCAACGCTTGCGAGCGGTCATAGATGTTCATCACGTTTTTAAGATCAGCCGCGATACTGCCGAACATCGTATCAGGCAAGCCCGTGCCCTGCCTGATCATGCTTTGATACTGCTGCACCTGGGTTTGCAGTTGCTCGGCGGTGTTCAGAGCCGTGTTAACCGCCTCAGTGTACTCAAACATTTGCTGATAGAACGTGGAGCAATTTGTGCAGTAGATGGCGTAAGCCGTGGCAGGTGCAACGTATAAGGTCCCGCCAACTAAGCTGGTTCCGGCTATCGCAATGCTCAAAGCCGCATGACGCCCGGCTTTGCGTACACGGGCCGACGCTTTTATGAGTAATTCCCTTTCCATACCGAATACCTCATTTCTAACCTTGGTGGCTCGATTATTTACCGATATTGGCCTGTTTAAAATATGCGGATAACTATGCTATCCGCGTAAAGTTCTCGTGGTCTGTCCGTAAACTGTCCGGTATCTGGGCGAGAAATAATAACTATCGGTCTGATTTATAAGGCATTAATTGGGAGGAGGGGAGGGGTTAGGTTTGTCCGGTTTTATACGTTTTACGGACACAAAAAAGTCCACCGGAGTGGACTTTTTAACGAGAGAGGCAGAGTCAATGTGCTGAATAATATGGATTCTGTGCTCGGTAGGGCGCACGCTCCGCCTTAGGTATGCGCAGCGCGTCGAGATGCCAGTCTTCGAGGGATAAAGCCAGCTCAGCCGCGATGCGCTGGGCTTCGGTAACATTTTCCGTAGCCCGGTTACTGGCTCGACCGAGGCAGGCTTGCAATTCATCGAGTCGACTGGCAAATGCGCTGATGCGGTGAGCTGTCTTCATGGTCAATTCCCCTTGCAGAGCTTTTCCACTATGTGGTCGAATTCTTCCCGGACTTGATCGTCCGTAAGCTTCAGATTAACCAATCCCGACTTTATTGCAATTCTGCCGATTCTCTCAGCGGCCTCATTGTCGAGTTTCGCCAGTCGTGCTTTAGCGGTTTCCAGTTCGGAAATGGCGTCAGAACGGCGCTCAGCGAGAGTTTTGCGTGCCGTTGATTGCTCTAATATATTTGATGATTTTTCTTCGGTAAAGGGGCTTAGCCTATGAATGCTCTCATTCGCGATGCGTAATTTTCAAGGTGCAAGCTTTGCAATATTAGCTGTGCTCACCACCCGCCAGTCTGTTTTGATGCCCGACGTAAGATAGTTCAATTGACCTCGTTTACTGTGACGGCTTTATGCGATTCTACGCGACTCTATGCGAGTGAAATCATTTATTAATGCGACGCTATACGAATGTATGCGAACTTACGCGATTAGATGAAATGCAAATGGCATTTCTGCTCGAGTTGCATAGAGTCGCATAGGAATAGACGGCAAGATGTGTGTTGTACGGGTACGGGCAAGCCCGAACCCATCCAACACCGTCCCTTATTCGCCTTTGGCTCTACGGTATCTTGCTCTGCGAGGCCCACAGCCGCTGCCGCATCTAAGAGCTAAAAAGCAACAACAGAAGCACAGGCCATGGCAGAGCGCACCAAAAGAAAGGCCTCACCCCGAAGACGCGGAAAGTCGAGAGAGGTTTCGGTCACCGATGAGGAGAAGCGGCAATTGCATTTAGGACTAATGAAGCTGGTATTTGCGTTCAGTCTATATGCGCGCTTGAATAAATCAGCTCGTTGGGTCAGATTGACTATCCGAGGCGACCGGCGTAGAGAAATCATGGCGAACTTGGGTTGCTGGTCAAAATATAACGATGACGTGCTCAGAGACGTATAGGTGATGCGAACGCCATTGAAACGTAGAAGAATAATGTTAAAGCTGCTGATGGTGACGGTATTGGCTGTTCGGATGGTAAAATATAGACTTAGGGTAAACTACATGCACCTATATAGGTAGAAAGCCTGTTTAGACTTATCCAAAGTCGAAGCGAGATGCTTGCAAAGATAATCAAGATACTTGAGACGCACCTAATCCCCCGAAAGGAAGAAACTACATGCGCATATTTATAAGAAACATGCGCACTAGTTTTGGGATTGGTGTCGATTAGTTTGCTATGTCCTCCCAGGTGAAGGATTTAATAAATGCATCAAGCACGCATTTGCTCAGTGTATAGACGTCAAGTCGTAGTTAAAACCAACCAAACCAACGTGAGTCTGGATTTCCTCCGCTGGGCATTTTTTGGTTACACAGAGTTTTGACGCTTTGGTAACTGAGGGATTGAGGTGTATATATTTTTAAGTCGTAGTCAATTCCAGGTGTCGAAGAAATTGTCATCAACATCACTGAGTAGGCGGGTACTACTGGTACTAAAGGTGAGGCGGTGATGCGTATTTCGTCTTTTCTAGAATAGTATACCATATTCAGTTCGTACGCTAAAAGTTGCATTATTAACGTGTCATTAACGTCAAAAACTTCGATATTGCATCGAGGGTCAGGAACTCTCTGTGGATAGCTGGGGTTCTGTCCTGCAAGCTTTGGGGTTGTGGAACCAGTAAATGGTATGCCAAAAAAGCTTGGATTTTGACTGGCAGCACTACTACTTAAAAATATTTCGCCGTTGTGATGTGGCGTAATTTGTATTGCGAGTCCCTTCGTGAATCCCATAGTTTAGCTCTGCCTTTAAGTTGTAAGTGATTTCAAAATTGCGGGCGTCTTTTTGAATCTAGATTTTTTGGGGTTTGCCGTCGCACCTCTAATAAATTTTATAAATAATGTCGGGTATCGAGCGCGGGCGTTTTTTCACACGTTCAATGCCGCTGACCATCATACTCGATTTTGATAGATGCTGATTTTCCTCCATAGATGGTTTTTTCTTGACGTCTGCCGGGATTCGATGTCTAATTTCGGGCTTGCCCAGATAGCTCAGTCGGTAGAGCAGGGGATTGAAAATCCCCGTGTCGGCGGTTCGACTCCGTCTCTGGGCACCAAGACAGCAAACCCCTATACCCCTTCGGTGTAGGGGTTTTTTTTGGTGAGAATGGATTGATTTTTTATCGGTAATATGATAGTCGAGATTAATGATGCCGGTTAGAGATCTATTAGAGCTATTAGATCGCCTTTTGTAAATACCGCAGGGAAACTGCTATTAGAAAGCCATGAAGATGTAAGTTTCAATTGAAAATAATCGGTCGTCAATGTATTTGAAAGTTCGCAACTGGAGCCTACTGTGAAGTTACTGAAAACTTATGAGGATCGGGATGACGCTGAAGAAGCAGCGGCGACCCTCTCTGGGCCCAAGCGCCTTGCCAGCGAGCGTGATTCAACTCAAGTGATCTATAATTTGTTTGGAACACCTACGTGGGGAAATTTTCATAGGTTGGGCCTATACAACCTTAATGAGCTGAGGATGATACTTGGCCGCCGTTTAGGGTGGACGATTCAAGATCAACAGCGGCATGCCGAGATAATTGCTGCGCTTACAGTCGTCGCTAAAAATTTTGAGCTGTCGCTGCCCAGTCACTGGCTATAGGGCCAATGGAGGCAAGGGTTACGGCAGCGTAAGGTCAAGGTCGTCTCGCCCTTGGGATGTAGAAATCTCATCGTTCTAAGGGCGTGGGGCAGGCTGGTCTCTGCAACGGGGTATTGCAACCTCGACCGCAATTGGATGATCTGGCATTTTCAAGTATTATCTGGCATTTCGCCATCCTCGAAAGAGTGGAAGTTCTCATGGAAGTAAGCTTCATAGCCCAGCCTTATAATAACGTTCAGTTAGGCTCTCTTTTGGATGCAAAGCTGGAAGATGGCCACGATATTGAGTCGGTAACAATAGTCTCTGCATTCACTTCTCGTTCATCAGTGATTAGACTTAAGAAAAGATTAATTGAACTTCATGATGTCGCAGCTCATATTCGATTGGTGATTGGCGTGGATATGGGGGGGACGAGTAAAGAAGTTCTAAATGAGTTAGCATCTTGGCCTGTCGATGTTAGGATCTTCAAAAATAGAAAAAATGGCGTAACATTTCATCCGAAAGTGTACGTTATAAAGAGAAAGGGTGCTGCTGAAATATATGTTGGTTCGAATAACTTGACGGAAGGTGGTCTCTTCAGGAATTATGAGGGAGGTGCACTTGTTTCTTATGAGTTGCCTGGCGATCTTGAACTATATAACAAAGCGTTGGGCGAGTTACAGCAGTTCATTGATCCTCAATACCCAATCGCCAGAGTCCTTGATCAAGAGTTTTTGATGAGGCTAATTTCAAGGAATGATATTCCAAGTGAGGCGGAAAAGCGTTCTCGGGAAAAAATCGCAAAAGTTGGATATTCTCAAGGCGATGATCTGTTCGGATTTGAGGCCACCCCGTCGCCCATGGCTTTGCCATTGGCTTATCAGCATATTGTTCTGGCTGCAGTGGATAGTCAGTTGCAGGAGATCCAGAGGGGCAAGAGAGCAGCTGCGCTAAAGGATAAAAGAGATGGTGGAGGGGCGGAAAATCCCGTGAAAGCTCCATTGCCTGAAGTCGAGCCGATTGCTACTGTTCCAGCAACTGCTTTTTATATGGAGTTGAATGCCACAAAGGGCGAAGGTAATATTCCGGGTGAGCAACGCATTCCTCTGCCAGCTATCTGGTCAGCACAAAGCTTTTGGGGATGGAAAGAGAATTACACTAGGGATGTTAACCCTAGAAAAGGCGAGCAGCAGGCAGCTGTAGGCTCTCGGGCTGAGGACAGAGTTTATTATAATTGGCGTCCTGCATGGGAGATTTCTGAGTTGGGAAATCCAGGGCGTAGAGTTATTAGGCAGGTCAGAATGTATCTATACGAAAACAGCTCTGACTTCAGATTCACTTGTGGCGAGATTAAAAAGTGGGGAGAGCCTGGTGATATTATAAGGCTCGAAAAAGTTGAGGATGGTGAGATTCATTATCGCTGCCAACTGGCAAAGATTGGGACGCCAGAGCACGAAGAATGGAAAAAGATTTGCACCGGAACACCGGGTGCTCACACGCGTAGAGGCTTCGGATTTACATGATTTTCTAAGAGCTTCAGTCTGTGTGCTCAGGATGTTAAAGCGCACAGACTGATTCTAATTGCCGATGAGCTATTACTTTCTAAATCTTAATACCACATTTTCTGTAATAGCATTTTTTATGTGAACAAGATTTTCAGTGGTTACTGAAATATCTATGCGTTCGACTAAATGGAAACCTTGCGAAACTCCGATTGCCTCTAAGAAGTCCGTGGATGGAATCCGGATTTCTTTATCTCCAATGGTCATTTTGCTATCGCCAATTACGATCATGGCTTCGGCGCCTTGCTTGCATAATCTGTAGAGTTGGATGAATACTTGGTTCATGTCCACTAGAAATCTGTGAATCAATGCTGGCATATTTTTTTTTCTAAAACCAGCATCGTTATCCTCAAGTAAGTTTTCGTGAAGATCGCGGATAAAGTTTTGACATTGAATGGGGAGCTCGGTATTGCCAAGGAATACTTTTTCAAGTTCTTTTCTTGCGCGTTGTGCAATTTCCCGACTACCAATTAGCGAGTTCTCGATAGGACGCCTACTGCTGCTCGATAGTCCGAAGATAGTAAGTAGTGATAGCCTGTCGGTATCAATATATGGAAGAGCCATAGCATACGGCGGGCTTGTGAGCACAAAATCTACCGAGTCATCTTTTAGTCCTAGCTTGTCATAGGTTTCACGGCATCGATTATCGCCGGAGACAATACTTGAGGAGTGGAATGGGTTTGGCGCATACCCTCGGATTCGCCAGAATTTCTCAATGCGGGAAAATTGAGTCACTAGTTGTTGGTTGAATGCGCTAAAGACATCATAGTCTTTGAGTAGCTCTTTTCTATAGCGAATGCGCAGATCGGTTGGATCCTGCTGAGACATTTCTCTAACAATGCTGCTTGCCACTGCTTCCAAAAAATCACGAGTTGCCCCTTCGCTACCCTTACGGATAATGCTCAAGAGCCAATTCAACTTCGCAGCGACTGCGGGTGCAAACCATTTGCGTATTTCTTCGATGCAACCGTAATCGAATTGGTCGTAAGCATAGGGAAGATTTTCCGGAGCTTGTTCGACGGTATCTAAGATGCTATATACGATTTCTGATAGGACATCGGGTTCTTCATCGAGTACTTTTGTCTTAGCTTTGGCAACTTTTGCTGCTATTGGGTTTATGTCGCAGCCATAGGTTGTATATCCGTTCAAGTAGCCTTCCAGAAGGGTGGTGCCGCTCCCGCAAAAAGGATCTAATATTTTTGCTCCATGAGGGAGGGACTTTAAGTTCATTAACCCCTTTGCAAGTTGTGGGTAGAACTTCCCTTTATAAGGATGCAATCCGTGCGTCACATATTTGGGGTCTTTTCGGGCGGCAGGATTAGAGGCCATCCCATTTTCTAAAATCGCCTGCCAGGTTGGCTCAGATCTTCCATCTTTGGTGACTATTTGGTGTGTGAACACCATAGAGCGGCTTTTTACCAATGCTTCTACAGTCAAATTGAGAGCAGAATCTGCTCCCCCTATCTCCCTCTCCCTCAGAGCTGCTTCATATGGCCAAAGCTTGTAGGGTGGAGGCTGTAGGAATACAGACGTTTTTTTTTCGGCCTTCCGCAAGATAAGGATGCTTTCGCTAGAGGCACGTCTACCGGCGTGAGTGAATGAACGCTTTACCTTATGTACCTCGCGCTCAATTACTTCCGCTGAATCGAAGCCTAACTCAGGTGATATTTCACCGAGGAGCTTAGCAGTGTCAAATTTTTCTCCGCCGTATACGGAGTCACCGATTACGAGCGCTGCATAGCGCCCGGGTTTGAGTACTCGGGAAAATCCTTTCAAAGCGGATGTCATATCGTTGAAGTAACTTTCAAATCCGCTTGATTCACGCTGATGCTTGAGGTGAGAGCCAATTTCTAGCTTTCCAAATGCAACAGGATCATGGCCAAGCCAGAGAAGTCTGAATCTGTGGTAGAGATGATAGTCCATCGCATTTCCGTAAGGCGGTGACGTCACAATCAAATCAACAGATTCATTAGGTAGTTCGCTTTCAGGGATGTTTCTTACATCCCCAGTCAGAAATCGTGATATCCCATAGCGAGTGGCAGAAGCATTTCGCGCAACTGACTTCATTACCAATTCGAATTCGCGTACAAACCTTTTCGTTGCGTCACCAACGGGGATTTCCCGAGGAACACTTTTATAGCGTGTTTCCGAGTCTTGAAAGGATGATGGAAGTACCGTCCTAGAAAGAGATAGCCAAGCTATGTCTTGCGCAATTGGATCTGTTAGCTGGGATATTCTGTAACGTATGTGGGAAAGCTCACCATATGATGAGTCAGGAAACCACTTCTCCCTGTTTACGATCGTAGGGGCGTATTTACTATACTTGACTACAAACTCTGAAGGGTCCATTGGCATTGAGCTGATCAGCGCACGGAGTGCACCATGCAGCAGGTGTAATTCTCGAGTAGCCTCTATGCCAACCCGCGCTGTTTTCACGCGGCCGATCAATGCTGCTACGGGGTTTGCATCGGAGCTGACGGCTCTGCGCCCTAATCTAATAGACTCCAATGCCGTGGTGCCGCTGCCGCCAAAGGGGTCGAAGACTACTTCTCCTCGCGAGCTGAGCAGTGAGACCAGCGTACCAGGTAGCTGTGGTATGAACTTGGCTGGATAGGGGTGGAGATCATGGCCTAGAAATCGAGTGTCATCGTCGGTGAATGCCCAGTTCAGGCTTCGCAGATGATTCATGGCATGGTCGAACGTCCCAATATGCAGTGGGATTTCTTGATAGTCAGGCACGTCATTTTCTTTAGCGCCACTAGACGAAAAAGCAGAAAGCTGTGCTTGTGTAGCGGGTTTTTGGTCCTGCATGCCATCCTCAATCTGGGATTTTAAAACAAACCCAGATTTTACAGTTTTGTGCCGGTTGCTCAACCCTCGCGGGGCCATTTTGAAGGATTGTTGACGGACTTCTGTGGGATTGGCCTGCGGCTCAACGTCTCGGCCGAGAAGGTACCTCTAGGCAGCAGGTCCGCCTCGAGACATCATGGGCGTACGTGAGTGTGGGGTAGACGATGAAAGACTTGGTCACGCGGAGATGATGGCGCAGGTCCTTCGGACGGACCCCTGGTTACGCTATTGCGCTTCTGGCTGAGGTTTACCGGGATGGTGACCAGGGTGAGCTGTCCATCCTTATGGATCTACTTATGGCAGCGATAGATGTGAACAGAGTTGAATCAGGGGAGAGCCAACCGTAGGTCTGGCGATTGAAAGGTCATGGTATTTTTCATGGTGCAGAGACCGTTGTTGGCTTTAAATCGCAATGTTTGTTGGGGTTTTATTTGTCATTGATAATAGAGTGGGAGTGATCCCACCTAGCGGTTGATGAAACGGGCCTACATTGCAGGCCCGTTTTTTTAATCCGGTAGAACCCTACTCAGCCCCGGGAGAACGCCCGAAATACGCCTTGTAGGCATGGCAGAAATTGGCAGGGTTGGCGTAGCCGACCTGATAGGCAACCTGCGAAACCTGCCAGCGACGTTCCAGCAGCAGGGCGCGGGCCAGTTCCATTCTCTGTTGCCGCACATACTGCAGGAGCGACCGGCCGTACTCATGGCTGAATGCGCGGCGCAAGGTGGTCTCGCTCACCCCCAGCTGGCGAGCAAGGGTTGCAGCAGTGGGCGGGGCATTCAGGTTTGCATCAAGCTGGCGACGCGTTTCAATGGCCAAATCGCGGTGCCCCCGGTCCTGGGGCTTTTCGGCCGGCCTGTGGCCGATCAGGTGGCTGGCCAGCTCCAGCACGATGGCCAGGCTCAGGCTTTCGCAATGCAGGCGCCTGAGCGCGCCCGTGTAGGGCGATAGATACAGCTGCTGGAACAGGCGGCTTATCGTTGGCCACTGCGGCAACTGGTCGAAGCGCATGCCATCGGCGGCAAGGGCCAGCAGCGGCATCAGCTGCGCATCGTCCCGGGCCAGCTCGTGCAGGTAATCGCCGGCAATACGCACCCCGGCCATGCGGGCGTGACTGTTGGCGGGCAATTGGTCCTGCGCCTCCAGGCTTTCACCAAGGCCCAGCATGTGCAACTGACCAGGGGCATAGCTGTTGAGCTTTCCGTCCACCGTGTGCTGCCACGCCCCATCGAACACCTGCACGATGCACAGGCTTTGCTGCAGCACCTTGTCGATCCTCAGCGGCTCCGGAAATTGCAGGTTGCAATCGAAGTACTGCAACCCGCCGTGTACCGTCTGAGCCCGATAGTGGCCGGTCGCGCTCCCCATCACTCGCGCGCTGCTTGCGTCCAGTACGCCGGCCTCGGCGAGTGACCCGGGGCTATCGAATGAAAAAGCGGTATCGAGGTAGGGGCTGATAGATCGCATGTGCGCTAGGCATCCTTGGCAGCGGGCGGCATGGCCGGAAATGGTAACGCGTGCACATTTTCAGCGACAGCCATTGTGCGCAGGGCGCTGTCTGTTGTGCGAACCGGTCAACGGGGTTGGCAGTGCGGGCCTGGCTTATTTCAATGGGCGTTTGTTTCGCTTCAGGATGGAAAACACATGCTCGTTTATCGCAAATGGACAGCCCTGCTGGTGGCCGCGCTCAGCCTGTGGCTGGGCCAGGTTCACGCTGAACAACGGCCGGAAGTGGCCGACCAGGTAGTTGCCTACATGGGCACGCAAGGGGCCAAGGTATGGACGCTGCGCATCGGTGAACGCGCCGCCAACGAAGCGCTGGTGCAGATCGAAGGCGTCGATCACGACTGGAACATGCGCATTCAGAAAATGCAGGTGGAGAAGACCAGCCGGGATACCCGTTACTCCACCACCGTGGATGGCAAGAAATACGTGGTGCTGATCATCCAGGGCAGTTGGGGCGGCGAACTGTATTTGCCGGGTGAGGCGCAGCCACTGCAGGTCGGCTATTCGGAAGGGCTGTCGCATCAGGGCAATGCCCAGGCATTCCTCACCGATTACCTGGCGACGCAGGAGGCGCAATGACCATGAGCGAGTTCAACGACCCGCTGTCCGAGCTGTCCGGTTCGCTCGGCCAGGAATACGAGCAATCCCGTGCCGCCCAGCGCGACCGGGTAATCGCCGAACTCAAGCAAGTGATCGAGCGTGTGCCCGAGCAGAGCGAGTTCACCAATTCCCGGCGTTACCGGGTCTGGGGGCCGATACTGTTGCTGGGCTCGCTGATTCTCACAGCCGTCTGCTTCAACCTGGAGCGTATGGGCGCGGTCGCAGCCTGTGCCTTCACGGTCTTCATCGCCGCCGCGGTGACTTGGCAACATCGCAATGCCGGTACCCAGGTGTTCATGCGCCTGACCCGCCGGCAGTTGTTCGTCGATACGCTGGACGCCCCGGTAGACATGGCCGAAGTGGAGGATGTTTCGGTCAAGGATGAAGGGCTGGTCACGGTGCAGACGCTGGAAATGAGCAGCGAAGCCGTGCTTCCCAAGCACCACGTGGTGAAACTGCAGTTCTTCGGCAACCAGGCCATGGTGCTGAAAAAGCCGCGGCCGCAGGTGCGCATCATGTCCGCAGGCCTGGCCAGCAATGGGCGCAAGCTGGACAACGAGGAAGTGCTCGCAGTGCTGGCGGCTTACCGCGATGCGGCCCATGCGCAACGGCAACTGGATCTGTTGCAGGCTGATGAATAACGACGAACGCGAAGCCCACCTGGCGTATCTGCAGGCGCAGGCCGATGGCCCGGTCGAGGGCTTCGAACTGCGCGAGCGCTCGCTTGGCAAGGCGCTGGCCTGCGCCTTGACCGGCCTGTTGCTTGCCGGGCTGGGTGCATGGCTGATAGCGCTGGCGGTGCTGTTCGCCCCCCAGGCGAGCAGCGGCGCCATATGGCTGCTCTCTGCTTTCGGCCTCGGCCTGGCCGCCACCGGGGCGGCGGCGCTGGCATGCGCCGCAGCGCTGTACCGCCGCCATGGCAAGCAGGTGCTGAGCATTACGCCCGATAGCCTGTGCTTCACCAACGCGCAGGCGCCGACACCCCTGCATGCCTTCGACGGCTTCGAGGTCGAGCAGCGATATTTCAGCACCCGCCTGATTTTTACCGTGTCGGCGGCCAGCAGCGCGCCAACGCTGGCGCCGGCCTGTTTCAAGGCGTTGGCCTCGCCTGACGCTGTAGCCGTGGCGGGCGGACTGCGCGTCAGCTTGTGGTTGTGCACCCCTGTCGTAGCCGGGCGCCGCCTTGCCCTGCAGGAACTGGTGGACCTGCTCTATGCCTATCTGCAAGCGGCCCAGGCCAGGCACACGTTGGCGCAACTGTTTCCTGGCGTGGCGCGCCTGGGTGAAGCGGCCAGATGAGCCTGGGCGTGATCATTGGCGCTGTGGGGCAATGAAGCGCTTCGGTTGGGGCCTGATCCTGCTACTGTTGCCACTGGTGTTGTTCGGCTGGGGTAATGTGCAGTACTGGCGGGCCGACACGGCGCAGGATCAGGCCCGCACCATACGGCAATGGCTGGCGGCCCCCAGCGAGGCGTTGCTACAGCAATTGCCGTGGGAAGCCCGCAAGGAGCTTGCCAGGCATGTCGAGCCGCGGCAGGCCCTGCAGCGCCAACTGGACCTGCTCGATGCGGATCGCCACTGGGTAAGCGTACGCAAAGTGATGGCCAGCGTGAGCTGCTGGCTGGCATTGGCTGCTTTGCTGGTCGGCCTCTGGGCCTGGCTCAAGCTGAAGGCAGACGCCTGGCGGGCGCTGCGCTCTGCGGCGTACCTGAATGAGCGCATGATGGCCAGCTGGCAGGGCCTGGGCTGTTGCTTGAGCATCTACATGGCCATGCTTGCCGGTTCGCTGTGCCTGGCGTTGCTCTATGAGGCCAGTTCCGGAGCGAGCCGCGCAGCGCAGGGCGGCATGAGCGTGCTGGTCGTGGTGCTGCCGCTGGCCTCTGTCCTGGTTGTGTGTGTTCGCCAGGCCTGGCGAATGCGCAGGCAGTGGCCGCTGATGCAGTCTCCGACCGCCAGGTTTCTCGCGCGCCCGCTCGGCAGGCAGGCGACGCCAGCGGTGTGGCAGTGGATCGAGGCCTTGGCAACGCAGCTGCAAGCGCCGGCCCCGGACCATATCGTGGTCGGGCTTGACCAGGGGTTTTTTGTCACCAGCGTGCCGGTCCTGCTGCAGCCCGGCGGGGAGGTACTCACCGGGCGCACGTTGTATCTGCCGCTACCATTGCTGACTGCCTTGAGCCAAGCCGAGGCGGATTCGATCATCGGCCACGAACTGGGCCATTTCAGGCGCCGTGATACGGAGCGAGGCAGCGAAACCAGCGCACGTTTCAGCCTGATGTGCGCGCAGTATTCTGCGATGGTCGGCGACGAGGATGCTCCGCCCTGGGTGGTTCGGCCGACCTTGTGGCTGGCCGGGCAGTTCTTGCACCATTTCCAGATTGCGGTTCATCACTGGGGGCGTGCACAAGAATTGCTGGCTGATCGGGCCGGTGCCGAGGTCGCTGGCCCGAAGCTGTTCGTACAGGCGCTGCTACGGGCGATTGCCCTGGGCAGGGTAATCGACGGCTTGCTGCTCGCTCACGGTGGCAGCAACCTGCTGCAGGTGCTGGCATCGCACCTGCAAGGCACGCCGTTGCAACTGGGTGAGGAAGTGCTGGGGCTGGCCAACCCCCATCCGTTCGATACGCACCCCGAAATCGCCACGCGCCTGCAGAACCTGAACGTCCTGCTCGACCCACAACTGCTCCAGGCCGCCTTGCGGGTGCCGTCCGCGGATGACCAGCAGTGGTTCAACGCGCTTTGTGCTGCCCCCGGCAATACTGCCGAGGGCAAGGCTGCGGAAAGCAGTGCAAGAGACTTCACTTAATATTTCCCATTTGCAGGTGTATCGTATTCGCCCTTCATCGTCAGCCATGCTGGCAGCTTGATTGCGCAGAACACGAGGTACCCGCACCGATGTCCTTCACCCGTCGACAAATGCTCAAGGGCCTGACCGGCCTGGTTGTGGTTGGCCTGGGCGCCGGTGGCGCGGCGCGTTACTGGCTGGGCAAGGTCGAAGATGACAACGCCGGGCATGACTATGAGCTGATCGCCGCACCGCTGGACGTCGAGCTGGTGCCGGGCTTCAAGACCGAGGCCTGGGCCTTCGGCCCGTCTGCCCCGGGTACCGAGTTGCGCGTACGCCAGGGCACCTGGCTGCGGGTGCGCTTCATCAACCACCTGCCGGTCGAAACCACCATCCATTGGCACGGCATTCGCCTGCCGCTGGAAATGGACGGCGTGCCCTATGTGTCGCAACTGCCGGTCAAGCCTGGCGAGTACTTCGACTACAAGTTCCGTGTGCCGGACGCCGGCAGCTACTGGTACCACCCGCATGTCAGCAGTTCCGAGGAGCTGGGCCGTGGCCTGGTCGGCCCGCTGATCGTCGAGGAGCGCGAGCCGACCGGCTTCAGGCATGAGCGCACGCTGAGCCTGAAGAACTGGCACGTGGACGAGCAGGGGGCCTGGCTGCCTTTCAGCATTCCGCGAGAAGCCGCGCGCAACGGCACCGCCGGGCGCCTGATCACCATCAATGGCCAGGCCGATTCAGTCACCGAGTTGCCAGCCGGCCAGGTGGTGCGGGTGCGTCTGCTGAACCTTGATAACACCTGGACCTACCGCATCAACCTCAAGGGCAACTGCGAGGCAAAAATCTATGCCCTGGACGGCAACCCGGTAAACCCGCGCCCACTGGACGATGACTACTGGCTCGGCCCGGGCATGCGCATCTGCCTGGCTATCCGCATTCCCGAGGCGGGGCAGGAGATCTCCCTACGCGACGGTTTCGTGCGCCTGGGCACCTTGCGTTCGGTAGCCAGCAACGACGCGCCGAGCGACTGGCCGCCGGCGCTACCGCCCAACCCGATTGCCGAGCCGGATCTGGAAAACGCCGAAAAGCTCAACTTCAATTTCGAATGGGCGGCGAAAGTCTCGGTCACTACGGATCAGGATAAGCCTTCGAGCATGTGGCAGATCAACGGCCAGGCCTGGGACATCACCGACAAGACCTGCGCCGAGCGCCCTATCGCCACGTTGCAGAAGGGCAAGAGCTACATCTTCGAGCTGAAGAACATGACCCAGTACCAGCACCCGATCCACCTGCACGGCATGAGCTTCAAGGTGATCGCCTCCAACCGCCACGACATCACCGAGCCGTGGTTCACCGACACCTACTTGCTAGGCAAGAACGAACGCGCCCAGGTGGCGCTGGTGGCGGATAACCCGGGCACCTGGATGTTCCACTGCCATGTCATCGACCACATGGAAACCGGCCTGATGGCCGCGATCGCGGTGGTCTGATGCGTCCGCAGATCATCGATCGCAGTCGCGATCAGGAATTCATGCGCCTGGCCCTGGCCCTGGCCGCAGAAGGCGCAGCCATGGGCGAGGTACCGGTGGGCGCGGTGCTGGTGCAGCACGGGCAGGTGATCGGGCAGGGCTTCAATCGGCCGATCATCGACAGTGACCCCAGCGCGCATGCCGAGATGGTGGCCATTCGCGCGGCGGCGAAATCCGCCAGCAACTACCGGCTACCCGGCAGTACCCTGTATGTGACCCTGGAACCGTGCAGCATGTGTGCGGGGTTGATCGTGCATTCACGGGTCATGCGGGTGGTGTACGGCGCGCTGGAGCCCAAGGCGGGGATCGTGCAGAGCCAGGGGCAATTCTTCGGGCAGGGCTTCCTGAACCACCGGGTGATGGTGGAGGGCGGGGTGCTGGCGGAAGAGTGCGGGCAGATTCTCAGCGACTTCTTCAAGGCTCGCCGGGCCAAGTCTTGACCTGTTTCGGCCCCTTCGCGGGTAAACCCGCTCCCACAGGAATACCACTATCTCCAAAACCTGTGATGTACCTGTGGGAGCGGGCGAGCCCGCGAAAGGGCCCGTGCAGGCTTACATCGGCGGCGACTGCTCCGCCGGCTTGTCCTTGTTCACCCCGGGCACATGCAGGCTGCCTTCGGCCACCTGGCCTTCGAGCTGCGGCTGGGTTACCCAGGTAAGAATGTCGTAGTAGCGACGGATGTTGGCCACAAAGTGCACAGGCTCGCCGCCCCGCGCGTAACCGTACCTGGTCTGCCGATACCACTGCTTCTGCGACAGCCGCGGCAGCATCTTCTTCACGTCCAGCCACTTGTTGGGGTTGAGCTTCTCGCGCTTGGCCAGAGTGCGGGCGTCTTCCAGGTGGCCGCTGCCGACGTTGTAGGCGGCCAGGGCGAACCAGGTGCGGTCCGGTTCCTGGATGCTGTCGTCGAGCTCTTCCTTGATCTTCATGAAGTATTTGGCGCCGCCCTGGATGCTCTGCTTCGGGTCCAGCCGGTTGGACACGCCCATGGCCTGGGCGGTGCGCTGGGTCAGCATCATCAGGCCGCGTACGCCGGTCTTGGAAGTGACCTCAGGCTGCCACATCGATTCCTGATAGCCGATGGCGGCCAGCAGGCGCCAGTCCACCTGTTCGACCTTGGCGTAGCTCTTGAAGTGCTTTTCGTACTTGGGCAGGCGCTGCTGAAGGTGCTGGGCGAAGGTGTAGGCACCCACGTAGCCCAGTACGTCGACGTGGCCGTAGTAGCGGTCCTTCAGGCGTTGCAGGGTGCCGTTCTTCTGCGCCTTGTCGAGGAACTCGTTGACCTCGTTGAGCAGGCTGTTGTCTTCGCCGGCCGCCACCGCCCAGCGCTGGTCGCGGGTGTCGCCCAGGTCGAAGGCAACCCGCACGTTGGGGAAGTACACCTGGTTCATCGCCAGTTCGTTGGAGTCGACCAGGGTCAGGTCGATCTGGCCTTCGTCGACCATACGCAGCAGGTCGACCACCTCGACGGCGTCGGATTCTTCGTATTCCAGGCCCGGATACTGCTTTTTCAGTTCGGCCAGCTGGTCGGCGTGGCTGCTGCCCTTGAGCACCATGATCTTCTTGCCGACCAGGCCCTTGGCGTTGGTGGGGCGGGTGCGGCCGTTGCGGTAGATGACCTGTGGGGTCACTTCCAGGTAGGGGTGGGAGTACCTGACCTGGGCCTTGCGCCGTTCGCTGGTGACCAGGCCGGCGGCCGCCAGCACCGGGCCGGAGGGCTTGCCGAGGCTGTCGTACAGCTCGTCGAGGTTGTCGGCGGTCTCGATCT
>Ga0209370_1001721_pt1 | contig 18238 bp, 19 predicted proteins | sample AgamicAtPrz_FD_187164 | JGI IMG/M metagenome (GOLD analysis project Ga0209370, IMG submission 187164) | Agave microbial communities from Guanajuato, Mexico - At.P.rz (SPAdes) (version 2) | ecosystem: Host-associated > Plants > Phyllosphere > Phylloplane/Leaf | place: Guanajuato, Mexico... | reverse complement strand
CCTTGAGAGGTCTGGCGCCTGTGAGATCGAGCGCCGCCCGCGCGGCGCTTCGCGGGGCAAGCCCGCTCCCACATTTGTTGCAACGTGCCGAACCTGCCAGGCCATGGTTGCCTGCCTTTTTGTGCAGGTCTTGTGTCAGGCAGGGCGGCATCAATGCCCACCTCGAAATCCGGTCATGCCAACAAGGCTGACAACCATGACCTCACAGGCATGGCCACGTTGCAACAAATGTGGGAGCGGGCTTGCCCCGCGAAGCGCCGCGCGGGCGGCGCTCGATCTCACAGCCGCTGAAAATATCATGGCAAACACCTGATAGCCCTAACCAATCTCCTGACATGCATCTGGTGGCCCTGGCCCAATTCCCCGCCATGCTCCACGGACCCGTCCAGGCATCTTCCATGCACCGACCAGCGGATTCCGAGCAATGGAAGCAAATTCACACCCAATTGCAGTTGCTCCACGCGACGCGGCGCCTTAGACTGCCGCCCCCTGTAAAAAGAGTGCCGGTTGGCGCTTGAAGAATTCCGCTGCCGATGCCAAGGCGTCGGCGGCACCCGAATCGCCCAAATGCACATTTTTTCATAGAGAAATCGATGACCAAGGAACAGTTGCTGGCCATGTCGGCCGATGACTACATGAACGCTGAGCAGCTGGCTTTCTTCGCTGGCCTGCTGCAGGCGATGAAAGTCGAAACCCATGAACGCATCGAGCTGAGCCGCGCCACCATCGAAGGCCTGGACACCCCGTCGGACCCTGCCGACGTGGCTTCGGTCGAAGAGGAGCGTAGCTGGCTGGTAAATGCCATCGACCGCGACCAGCGTCTGCTGCCCCAGCTGGAAATGGCCCTGGAGCGTATCGCCGACGAAAGCTTCGGCTGGTGCGATGACAGCGGTGAGCCGATCGGCCTGAAGCGCCTGCTGATCAGCCCGACCACCAAGTACTGCATCGAAGCCCAGGAGCGCCACGAGCAGCTCGATCGCCACCAGCGCCAGGTGTAATCCCGCGCGGTGGAGCAAGCCCCACGGAGCGATCCCTGGGGCTTTTTGCGTTTTTTGCCGGCGGCGGTTTTGTTGCCCCGCGCGTAATACTGCTATACCGGGATGCGCTGTTTCCGCGCGGCGAGCGGGCGTATCATGGCTACATCGTTAGACTGCTAATTAAATTCCGGAGGGAAGGATGAATAGCCGGGTCGATGTCGCCGTGATGATTGGCTCGGGTGTGCCGGCCACGCTGCGGGCGCTGGGTAAACGCATCTGCTGGGTGGTGCTGGTCAATGGCGAGCGCCGCGGCACCGTCTTCGCCACGCGCGAAAAGGCGCTGGAGTGCCAGGCAGCCTGGTTGCAGCAGTTGAAGAAAGGCTGGGCGGCCTGAGCGCGTCGATTGCGCCGGCCCCGGTAAAAGCAGGGCAGGCTGTTTCAACGACAAGAAAAGCGCTTTGCCTCTCGACGGATTTTGGTGTTTTCGTGCATATTCTGCCCTCAGTAATGCACTGATGGATTGCCGGCCCCGTTTTCACGTGCGTTCCGGCATTACCTGTCGCACCTTTCTGGCGGGTTTGCTGTCAGACATTACACTTCCCGGATCGGGAATATGCCGAAAGCCTGTATTGAGGCCAGATCTGGCAAGCCAGAGTAAAGAATCCCGCACGCCGCATCGCCGGCGGGTACAGACGCTTCGTATATCGCTTCATTACTCTTTTCGCCATCGACAAGAAATGGCCGTGTTTCACCGAGCTTGGGTGAGCGCGGGATGTAACCGGTTGAGGATTACTTCATTGGCAGTTAGCACTCTTGATACCCATGCGTTATTCGCCCTGGGCGACTTGCGCGGTAAATTGGCCCAGCTGTTCCAGGGCCGCTTTGTCTATGTCACCGAACAGAATCCCGAAGGCTTGTACATGGCCGAGATCGACACCGAAAGCGCATTGGTGGTCGATGACAAGCAGCGCCTCGAACTGAAAGTCGGCGACCACTTCCGCGCCGCCGTACTGCCCAGCCGGGAAGGTGGCAAACTGGAAATGCGTTTTCGCGAAATCAAGCTGAACGTCTATGGCGTAGGCGATTACGCCTTCGTCTCGGTCCCCGAAGGCGAAGGCATCGTGTTCCGTGAAGGCCACGGTGTCATGCTGGTGTTCGCTGCGCAGCAGCAAATACAGGAAGGCCTGGGCAAGTTGCTGAAGACGGTGACTGGCAAGGTCGCCAAGTGGCGCAAAGGTGAACTGACCACCTTCAAGGCCAGTGAATGACCCACAGTGACGCCACGCCCCCCACGCGTGCCGAGTTCCATCGCCAGCATCAGGCTGGTGCCGTGGCCGAAGCCGAGCGTTTGCTGGCCAGGCGCGCGGAACTGCAAGGCGCCTGGTTGACCTGGGTCGCCAGCGAATTGTACCGCCTTGGCCCGCCGCCTTATGTGGCCATGGTCCGCCGCGAGTTGCAGCGCCTCAGCCAGGCGTGAAGCGACTTGTCAGTTGCCGCGATCGCGGCCGCTGCTGACTTCTTCCGGCACCGGCTCGTTGGCCATGCGCTTGCGGAACAGCGCTGCCCGGGCCAGCAGCAGCGTGGTTACCGGCACGGTAATCGACAACAGGATCGGAATCAGCCAGGCGTGCAGCACGGGGGCTTCCTTGAGCCAGGAAAAGTAGATGATCGAGGCCAGTGCCACGCACCAGGCGCCGATGGTCGAGGCCAGTGCCGGCGGGTGCATGCGCTGGAAATAGTCCTTCAGGCGCAACAGGCCCACGGCACCGATCAGCGCGAACAGGCTGCCGACCAGCAGCAGTACGGCGGTAGCCAGCTCTACCCAAAGCGGTAGTTGCAGGGCTTCAGTCATTCGATCACCTCACCGCGCAGCAGGAACTTGGCCAGGGCAAACGAGCCCACGAAGCCGAATAGCGCAATCAGCAGGGCGCCTTCGAAGTAGGTGTCGCTGGCATAACGGATGCCCAGCACCAGCATGCTCAGCATGGCCAGGATGTACAGGTAGTCCAGCGCCAGGACCCGATCCTGCGCGGAGGGGCCGCGGAACAGCCGGATCAGCGCCAGGGCCATGGCCAGGGCGAAGATGAACAGGCTGGCGAGGACAGCATTGGCGAGCAGGCCTGTCATTGGAAGATCTCCATCAGCGGGCGTTCGTAGGTGTCCTTGAAATGCCGGATGAAGGCCGCCTCGTCATCCAGGTCGAACACATGCAGCAGCAACACGCTGCGGTCCAGCGCCAGCTCGGACCAGACCGTGCCGGGCACCACCGTGGTAATCATCGACAACGCCGCCAGGCCATGCGCATCGCGCAGGCCCAGCGGGATGTGCACGAACGCCGAGCGTGGCGGCTGCTTGCCGGCACGCAGCACGCCACGCGCGACCAGCAGGTTGGACATGATCACGTCGACAGCGACCCGGCCGACCAGCCGGGCAACGGCCAGCGGCCGCCGCACATGGGCATGCTGCGGGCGCAGCGGTGCCATCAGTAGCGGTGCCAGCACGCCAAGCACGGCCCCCAGCAGCAGGTTGCCAGGGCTGAGCGAAAGGTTCAGCAACAGCCACAGCGCGAACAGCGACAGCGATAACAGCGGGGCAGGGAACAGTCGTTTCATGGCTGTACCTGTACGTCGAGCGAGGTGGGACCGGGGATTGGCCGGGCGGCCATCACTGCCTGGATGTAAAGCTCGGGAGCCTGCAGGCTGGCAGCGGTGTCCTGGGTATAACGCAGTAATGGCTCGGCCCTGAGGCTGAGGAAGATGCACAGGCCGAGCAGGATGACGATGGGCAGGCATTCATAGCGGCGCAGTAGCGGCGATGGGCGCTCCTCGGGCTTCCAGAAACGCTGGATGCCGACGCGGCCAAAGGCGATCAGCGAGGCCATGCCTGACAGGATCAGCAAGGTCACAAGGCCCCAGCCGGATGCCCCCAGGGGTTGCTCGGGTGGCACACCCAGGCCTTGGGGATTGAACAGTGCGCTGATCAGGTTGAGCTTGCCGATAAAGCCTGACAGCGGTGGCATGCCAATGATCAGCAGGGCACAGGCGATGAAGCTGAGGCCGAGGAACGCCATGGTCCACGGGATGATCTGGCCGATCACCACCTTCTGCTCGTCGTCGAGGTTGATGCCCTTGGGTGGGTGCAGTGACTCCAGCGGCGGCGGCATGGCGTCTTCCTCTTCCTCCAGCGGCGCTTCATTGGCCGAGCGCGAGCGTTCGACCAGCTCGGCGAGCAGAAACAGTGCGCACAGCGCCAGGCTCGAGTTGACCAGGTAGAACAGCGCTGCACCGGTCAGCGCCGACTGGGCGAAGCCGATGGCAGCGAGCAGGGTGCCGGCCGAGACCAGGATGCTGAGGGCGGCCATGCGCTCCAGGCGCTGCGCGGCCAGGATCGAGACCGCCGCCACCGCCAGGGTGACCAGGCCACCCGCTACCAGCCATGCGCCAGCGAAGTGCGCCGAAGCCCCGGCCTGCCCCGAGAACAGCAGGGTCCACAGGCGCAGCACGGCATACAGGCCGACCTTGGTCATGATCGCGAACAGCGCCGCCACTGGCGCACTGGCGGAGGCATAGGCCGGTACCAGCCAGAAGTTCAATGGCCAGATGCCGGCCTTGGCCAGGAAGGCGATGGCCAGGATGGCCGCACCGGCATGCAGCAAGCCACGATCGGCCTCTGGCACCAGCGGGATCTTCACGGCCAGGTCTGCCATGTTCAGGGTGCCGGTCACGCCGTACAGCATCGCCGCGCCGACCAGGAATAGTGACGAGGCAAACAAATTGATGGCGATGTAGTGCAAGCCGGCGCGTACCCGGGCGCGGCCAGAACCGTGCAGCAGCAAGCCATAGGAGGCGGCCAGCAGCACCTCGAAGAATACGAACAGGTTGAACAGGTCGGCAGTGAGGAAGGCACCGTACAAGCCCATCAGCTGGATCTGGAACAGCGCGTGAAAGCTGGCACCGGCAGCATCCCAACGGGCCCGGGCAAACAGCAGGGCACTGAAACCGATGGTGCCGGTGAGGGCCAGCAGCAGCGCCGACAGGTGGTCGACCACCAGCACGATGCCGAACGGCGCCGGCCAGTTGCCCGGCAGGTACACGCCGATCGATTCTGCCTGGCCCTGGATGCGCACCCACAACAGCAGGCTGACCGCGATGGCCAGGCCGGTAAAGGTCGACAGCAGGTTCAGCCGGGCCTTGAGCTGCCGGTGTTTCTCGCCCAGCAGCAACATCACCGCTGCGCTTACCAGCGGCAGCAGGATGGGCGCGATGATCAGTTGGCTCATGCCGCTCATTCGTCACGCTCCCGGCCGTCGACGTGGTCGGTACCGGTCAGGCCGCGCGAAGCCAGCAACACCACCAGGAACAACGCGGTCATGGCGAAACTGATGACGATGGCGGTGAGCACCAGTGCCTGTGGCAGCGGGTCGGTGTAGTGCAGCAGGTCCTGGGGCACGCCGTCCTTGATGATCGGTTCCTTGCCGATGAACAGGCTGCCCATGCTGAAGATGAACAGGTTGACCCCATACGACAGCAGGCACAGGCCCATGATCACCTGATAGGTGCGCGGGCGCAGGATCAGCCACACCCCTGAGGCGGCCAGGACACCGATGGCGATTGCAATCACTTCTTCCATCAGGCGGCTCCTGCTTGGCTGGTTTTCGCCGGGTTGCCCGGGCGGTAGGCGCGCACCGACTGGTGCGCCAGGGCGGTGAGGATCAGCAGGGTCGAGCCGACCACCACGGTGAACACGCCAACATCGAAGAACAGCGCGCTGGCCACGTGCACGTCGCCGAGCAACGGCAAGTGCACGTGGGCGGTATGGGTGGTAAGGAACGGGTAGCCGAACAGCATGGCGCCCACCCCGGTCAGGGTTGCACACAGCAGCCCGGTGCCCATCCAGCGCAACGGCCGCAAGCTCATCTGCGCCTCGACCCACTGGGTACCGGCGACCATGTACTGCAGGATGAACGCCACCGACATCACCAGGCCGGCGACGAAGCCGCCCCCGGGCTGGTTGTGACCACGCATGAACAGGTACATCGATACCAGCAGGGCGATCGGCAGCAGCAGGCGCACCAGCACTGCGGGGACCATCATGAAGCCCAGCGCGGTGTCGGTGGCATGCCGCGGGTTGATCAGGTCGGTGACCACGTCGGGTGCCAGCTGGCGCTGCTGCGATGGCAACTGCATGCTTTCCTTCGGTGGGCGGAAGCGCCGCAGCAGGGCAAATACGGTCAGCGCAACGGCCACCAGCACGGTAATTTCACCGAGGGTATCGAAACCACGGAAGTCGACCAGCATCACGTTGACCACGTTGGTGCCACCGCCCTGGGGCAGCGCACGGCTGAGGTAGAACGAGGAAATGTCGTTGGGTGTTGGCCGGGTCAACATGGCGTAGGACAGCACCGCCATGCCGCCACCTACCAGCACCGCCAGCAGCAGGTCGCGCAGGCGACGCATGCGCGCACGGTCCAGGCTGCCCGGCAGTGGCGACACACCTTCGATCCGCCGTGGCAGCCAGCGCAGGCCGAGCAGGATCAGCACGGTGGTGACCACTTCCACCACCAGCTGGGTCAGCGCCAGATCGGGCGCCGAGAACCAGACGAAGGTGATGCAGGTCATCAGCCCGCAGACACTGACCATGGTCAGCGCTGCCAGGCGGTGGTACTTGGCCTGGTAAGCGGCACCGATGGCGCAGGCGATCGCAATCAGCCACAGCGCGACGAACACGCCCGAACCGGGAATCTTCGGCCGCTCACCCCAGCTCAGGCCACTATAGAGCATGGGGATGAGGCCGGCGACGAAGGCGGCGAGCACCAGCATGAACAATTGCGACTGCAGGCGGCGAGTGGTGAGCAGGCGTTCGATGCGCCGCGCCAGCAACATCAGTTGCACCTGGCCTTGCTCGAACAGGCGCTTGCCGTTGAAGCGCTCGATCAGCGGCGGGTACGGGAAACGGCCCAGGCGCAGCTGTTTGCGCAGTACCAGGTACAGCACGGTACCGCCAGCCATGGCCACCAGGCTCATGATCAGTGGCGCGTTCCAGCCGTGCCAGACGGCCAGGCTGTATTCCGGCAGGGTGCCGCCCACCACCGGTAGCGCGGCGGCGGCCAGTAGCGGGCCGACCGACTGGGCCGGGAAGATGCCCACCACCAGGCAGGTGAGCACCAGCAGCTCGACTGGCGCGCGCATCCAGCGTGGCGGTTCGTGCGGGGTATGCGGCAGGTCCGTGGCGCTGGGGCCGAAGAACACGTCGACGGTGAAGCGCAGTGCGTAGGCCACGCTGAAGGTCGCGGCCAGGGTGGCGATCAGCGGCAGGGTGGCCTCGACCCAGGCGGTGGAACTGATGAATACCGTTTCGGCAAAGAACATTTCCTTGGACAGGAAGCCGTTCATCAACGGCACGCCGGCCATCGAGGCGCTGGCCACCATCGCCAGGGTGGCGGTGTACGGCACCAGGCGGACCAGGCCGCTCAGGCGGCGGATGTCCCGGGTGCCGCTTTCATGGTCGATGATGCCAGCAGCCATGAACAGCGAAGCCTTGAAGGTGGCATGGTTGAGAATGTGAAACACGGCGGCAACGGCGGCCAGCGGGCTGTTGAGGCCAAGCAGCAGGGTAATCAGGCCCAGGTGGCTGATGGTCGAATAGGCCAGCAGGCCCTTGAGGTCGTTCTGGAACATGGCGGCAAAGGCGCCGAGCAGCAGGGTAAGCGCGCCTGCACCACCGACGATCCAGAACCACTCTTCACTGCCCGAGAGCACCGGCCACAAGCGCGCCAACAGGAACACCCCGGCCTTGACCATGGTCGCCGAATGCAGATAGGCCGATACCGGGGTCGGTGCTGCCATGGCATGGGGCAGCCAGAACTGGAAGGGGAACTGGGCGCTCTTGCTCAGGGCGCCGATGAGGATCAGCGGCAGCAACACTGGGTACAGTGCATGCTGGCGGATGACGTTGCCAGCAGACAGGACCTTGTCCAGGTCGTAGCTGCCCACCACGTGGCCGAGCAGCAGGGCGCCTGCCAGCAGGCACAGGCCGCCCGCGCCCGTGACCATCAGTGCCATGTAGGCACCGCGACGGGCGTCGGCACGGTGGTGCCAGTAGCCGATCAGCAGGAAGGAGAACAGACTGGTGAGTTCCCAGAAGAACACCAGCTGGATCAGGTTGCCGGAAATCACCAGGCCGAGCATGGCGCCCATGAAGGCCAGGAAAAAGGCGAAGAAGCGTGGTACCGGGTCTTGTGGCGACATGTAGTAGCGCGCATACAGCGACACCAGTGCACCGATGCCCAGCACCAGCAGCGCGAACAGCCAGGCGAAGCCGTCCATGCGCAGCACCAGGTTCAGGCCCAGGCTGGGTAGCCAGAGGAATTCTTCGCGGATCACGCCGCCGTGGGCAACCTGAGGGTACAGCAGTGCTACCTGGACCGTGCCGACCAGGGCGACGAGCCCGGCAAGAATGGACTCCGCGTTACGTGCGTTGTGCGGCAGCACGGCTGCCAGGCAACTGCCAACGAACGGCAGAAGCAGTAGCACTATCAATGACATAGCGGCCTATTCTGGAGAAGTTTGCCAGGAATCATACGTGCCAGCGGTGTGATCACCAACACGCAAGGTGTCGCAGAATCCTACAAACAGGCTGTGAAGCGCTGGTTTTTTATAACACTTTCTTACAAAGCATAGCCGCAGGTTTAGAGGTGGGCGTGCCGTCAGCGTTCACTCTGTGCTGCCAGTGCTGTCTGGTTTTCCTCGGTGCGGCGCACCCTGAGTTCGCTGACCACAACCGCGATCACGATCAACAGGCCGCCGAGCAGTGCCACGCCCGGCAAGCGTTCGCCGGCAACACGCCCGACGATCCCGGCCCACACGGGCTCGCCAGCATAGATCAGCGTGGCGCGGGTGGGTGAGACCGATTTCTGTGCCCAGTTCATCGCCACCTGGATCACTGCGCTCATCGCACCCAGGCCCAACGCACTGGCCACTAGCAGCCAGGAAAAATCGGGAATGCGCTCCTGGGTTGGCACGATCATCAGGAATGCCAGCAGCGAGGCGGTCGCCAGTTGCACTACCGTGACCCGGCGTACATCGACCTGGCCGGCGTAGCGGCTGATCAGGATGATTTCGCCGGCGATGGCCACCGCACTGACCAAGGTCACCAGTTCACCCTCGCTGAAGTGCAGGCTGCCGCCTTCCGGCCCGGCCAACAGCATCAGGCCGGTGAACGCCAGGCCGATACCAATGCTTGGCATCAGGCCTGGTCGCCGGCCCAGCACCAGCCATTGCAGCAGCGGCACGAACGGCACGTACAGCGCGGTGATGAATGCCGACTGGCTGCTGCTGATGGTTTGCAGGCCCATGGTCTGCAAGCCGTAGCCGAGCATGATCGACACGCCGATCAACATGCCGGCCTTGAGTTCGGTGAACGTCAGCCCTGGCAGCGCCCGCGCCGAGACCACACCCACGAACAGCGCGGCGGCTGCGAAGCGCAGGCCGACAAAGAACATCGGCCCGCTGACGGACATCACGTTGTGCACCAGCAGGAAGGTGCCACCCCACAGCATGGTGATGAACACCAGCACCAGTTCGGCCTTGCTCAGGCGAAAGGTGAGGGCAGGGGTCGGCTTGCTGCTGGGCTGGTTCATGGTCTTGCGCACTCGGAAGGGGCGGCGCACAATCGCCGCAAAGTGGGCAGTATACTGCGCAATTCCAACCAGTGAGCACTATAGTGCACAAAGAATCTTTGCACCGGGCTTCGGTGCTGCAACATGTCAGCCTCAATGTACGCAGGCTGCGCAACGCCGCAGGTATCAGCCAGGCCGCGTTGGCCGAGCGTTCCGGGGTCAGCCGGCGCATGCTGGTGGCGATCGAGGCGGGCGAGAAGAATGTCAGCCTGACGACCCTCGACCTGATTGCCGAAGCCCTGGGGGTGGCCTTCAGTACCCTGATCCAGGCACCTGACCAGCGCGACCCGGGCCGCATCGAAGAACTGGCCTGGGCGGGTGAGCATCCGCAGAGCAGGGCGGTGCTGCTGGGCAGCAGCCCGGCGAGGCGCGAGGTGGAGCTTTGGGAGTGGACCCTGGCACCCGGGGAGTGCTACTGCAGCGAGGCCGACGCCGAGGGCTGGAGCGAGCAGATCTATGTGGCCGAAGGTCAGCTGACATTGATCATCGAAGGGGCCGAGTACTGCCTGCGGCAAGGCCAGTTTCATGTGTTTCCCAGCAACTGCCGGTATGCCTACCGCAATGACGGGGCCTTGGCGGTGCGCTTCGTGCGTAATGTGGTCATTTGATTTTTGCCGGCGTAGGAGCTGCACGGCAGCCCCCAGCGAATCCGGCACCGATCAGCTTTTCAGCAGCTCGTCGGTGTTCACCACCTTGGCATAGGCAAACGCCAGCGCCGCCATTGCCGCACCATGCACGTCCGCCGCCGGCACCTGCTTGCCATCGAACTCCAGGGCCAAGGTTGCACAGGCATCGTGCGCCACGGTCACCTGGTAGCCCAGATCTGCTGCGGCACGGGTAGCGGCGTCGATGCACATGTGGCTCATGCTGCCGACGATGGTCAGGGCTTCGACACCATGCTGGTCCAGGATATGTTCGAGGTCGGTCCCGAGGAAGGCATTGACCTTGTGCTTGAGCACCACCGGCTCACCGGCTTCGGGCCGGACCTTGGCGTGGATGGCAGCCCCCTGCGAACCCGGCGCGAAGAACGGGGCATCGGCACTCTCGAACTCATGCCGCACGTGCACCACCAGGTCGCCCCGTTGGCGCGCCGCCGCCAGCAGCCGTGCGGCGTTGTCGGCCGCCTGTTCAGCGCCATCAAGGGTCCATTTGCCGCCGGGGAAATAGTCGTTCTGAATGTCGATGATGATCAGCGCCTGCTTGCTCATGCTGCCTCCTGTGGCAGTAGTCGTTGGATGACGTTAGTTATAGGCTGTGGCGACTGACCTGAGGATTGGCGCAAACGACACTATGCGGGCAAAAACTGACAATGCCACCAGCCTGGATATCGGCCTGTTGCTGTACCAGGGCGCGCAGCGTGCTGCCGTGCACGGCCTGGCCGACCTGTTTCTGGTGGCCAACCGGGTAGCTGCCGAATTGGGCGCCGTCGAATTGCCGCGGGTACGCGTCAGCTTCTGGCAGGCTGACGAGACGGGGCAATTGCAGCCTGCCCCCGAAAGCCCTGGCGTCGCTGTGTCCGAGCTGCGTGTGCTGATCATACCGCCGAGCCTGGAGTCGGCACCGCAAGCCGAGCTGCTGGAGCGCCACCGCGTGCCGCTACGCGAGCTGCACGGGCGTGGCACGGTGCTGGCGTCGGTGTGCATCGGTGTGTTCTTCATCGCGGCCAGTGGCCTGCTCGACGGGCGCCCGGCCTGTACCCACTGGAACTACGTGCAGGCGTTGGCCCAGCGCTTTCCCAGGGTACGGGTCGAAGCCCAGCAGCCGCTGCTCGATGATGGCGACCTGATCACCTCGGCCGGCTTGATGGCCTGGACCGACCTGGGCTTGCGTTTGCTGGAGCGCTTCATGGGGGCGACCTTGGCACGGGAAACCGCCCGTTACCTGGCAGTCGAGCCGGTGGCGGCGCCGCTGCCGGGGGCCGTGTTCCGCCCGCGCCTTGAACATGGCGACGAGGCAGTGCTGAAAGTCCAGCACTGGCTGCAAGGCAATGGCGGGCAGGATGCCGACCTGCCCGGCATGGCAGCCTGCGCGGGGCTGGAGGCACGCACCTTCCTGCGCCGGTTTCGTGCAGCAACCGGGCTACGGCCGACCGAGTACTGCCAGCACGTGCGGGTAGGCCGGGCGTGCCGCTTGCTGGAGTTCACCCGGCGCACCGTCGATCAGATCGCCTGGGGTGTCGGTTATCAGGACCCGGGCGCGTTTCGCAAGGTGTTTCAGCGCATCACTGGCCTGACACCGAGTGATTATCGCCGGCGCTTTGCGGTATCTGGCCAGGACGAGTGCAGCGCATCTGCGGCGGGAAAACGCTTGACCTTGACATAACTTGAGGTTTTACCCTGCCCGGCATCGCGCTGCATGCGTCCGTAGCAAGGAGACTGCTCATGATCGCAACACCCCATGCCTTGTGGTTTACCCAGTTGATCGAATATGAAGTGCCCGGCGTCTGCCAGCAGGCATTGGCCCAGGCGCTGGTGGCGCGTAGCGAAGAGCTGGCCACACGCTGTGAGGGGCTGCAGGGGGTCAGCATCCAGGCCAGTGACGATGGCAGCCGGGTGTTGCAGTACCTGCAATGGCAGTCCCGCCAGGCGTGGGCAGCAGCAGCCGTGCATTTCGTCGAGGAGCCGTTTCTCGAACTGCTTGCCCGGCATCAGGCGCGTGGCGTCAGGTTTGCCGCCTACCAGGCGCTGCGCAGCCTGGTGCGTGGTGCCGATGGCGGCCTGCATTGTCAACTGAGTGATGCTCAGGCATACCAGGGCGCATAGTGTGGATAGCGGTCCAACCGGGCGCCGATGACCATTTCGCTGATCCAGGACGCCAGGATCGAGCTGTAGGCTTTCTGGCTCGCTTCGCTGGACAACGCATGGTCGGCGCCGTCGACGATGCGGTGGGTGAGCGAGTGGGCGCTGACGAATGCCGAGCGGTAGCTCATCAGCGTGCTGTGCGGCACGTAGTCGTCCTGTTCGGACTCCACCAGCAGCACGTCGCCAGCGAACTCGGCGCAGGCCGCCAGTGCACGGTTGTCCGCCGGGCCGAGCGGGCGCTGGCGGTAAGCGTTCAGGCGCTGCCGGTCGAGGGTCTGCTTGGGAATCTCCCACTCCTCGTCCCAATACATGGCCGGTACGCGCAGGGCCAGCCATTTGACTGGCCGCTCGCGGGTCAGCAGGGTGGCTAGGTAGCCGCCATAGCTGCTGCCGATGATGGCGATGGCGCTGCTGTCGACGGCAGGGTGGCTGACCAGGCGGTCATAGGCCACGATCAGGTCCATGAGGTTCTGTTCGCGGGTGACGGTCAGCCGTTGGCTTTCGGTCTTCTCGTGGCCGCGCAGGTCGAAGGTCATGCACACGCAGCCCAGCCCGGTGATATGCCGGGCACGTGCCAGGTCGCGTTGCTGGCTGCCGCCCCAACCATGCACGAAGAGAATGCCCGGCATCTTGCTGCCAGGGCTGACCAGGGTGCCGACGATGCTGTCACCCTCGACCTGCAGTTCAACGGTTTCACTCTGAATGGTCATATTCGCGAATCCGCGCAAATTTGCTGAGTTGTCCGAGTTCACTGTCGTTTCCTTGGTAGAAGAGGGTGGCGTCAGTGGGCAATTCGGGGGTACCGAATACTTCATGGGTGGAAGCTCGCACCTGTTGCAATGCCGGGTCGTCGGCAAAGGCTTGCAAGGCCAGCAGTTCGGCACTGCTGGCGCCGCCCAGTCGCCAGGATTGTTCGAGTACGCCGCTGCGCAAGTGGCCCTGGGCGGTGAAGCCGCGGGCGATGTCGTAGTTGCGGCGGGAGGCGATGAAGCCCGGCAGGTGCCGCTCGGCTGCCTGCTCGTAGACGATTGCCTGGTTGATGGCCAGGCGCACGTGGTCCTCCAGTGCTAGCTGCAGTAGTGCGTCGTAGCCGCCACGCACCAGCACCAGGTCGGAGCCGCCATAGACTTCGCTACCCTGATGATCGCGGGTCAGGTGCTGGGTGCCGTGGTAACTGCAGGTCTGCCCGGCGACGCGTACCTGACCGACGCTGAAGGTCTGCACTTCGCTCAGGTCTTCTTCGAGGACCAGCCCCCACACTGCCAGCTGCTGGTCGTCCATGCCGGCCAGCAGTGGTTCCAGCGCATCCGCCGCGGTAATGACCGCTTGCCCGCGGCCTGCACAAGCCAGCACCGGCTTGATCCGCAACGGGCCATCCCGCAGCAGCAGGCGAGCAGCGTTGCGCGCGTCGGTTTTGCTGAACACTGTGTAGCCGCGCAACAGGGCGTCGCTGGCGTGCCGGGCGAAGGCATCGGTCCAGCCCGGAGGGAAACTGGCCCCGCCCGGCAACGGGTGCGAGATGGCCTTGGTCGCCATGTAGGGGTAGGCGACCAGGCCGCCGAACAGGTCGTGTTCGCTTTGGATGCCCAGGGCGGACTGGCGCCTGGGGTCGACCAAGGTTTCGGTGGGCAAGTAATAGTAGCCATCGGCGGCGGTCGGCGGCTGGCTGGGCTGCACATGCGGGCAACCCAGCAGGCGGGCCAGGCCTTCGGCAAGCTTGAGATGCACGGCATGCTCATGGTCAGGGGTGCGCACCCGGGTGTCGAGCAGCACCACGCCGCTTTTAGGGGCGCAGGCATTGGGCATGGTCATTTGCCTTATGCAATGAATGTATCTGTGTGAAGCCGCTACTTTGGCGAAGTTCAGCGGGAGTTGATCGGTGGTCCTGGCCGTGCTGTAGGAAATCTCTGGCTTGCGCAGGGCATGGCGGGCAATGCATGCCGTGTGTCGGTCGCCACGATTGCAGGGCTTCGATGGCTGTTCCATTATCGGCACACTGGATCAACCGTGATGTAGCCGCAGGAGAGCGCATGAACGTTCAGACCACCCTTGAGCAAAGCGTGCCGCAGCGCTTGGCGCAGGTTCGCCAGGCCATGGACGCAGAGGGCATCGATGCCCTGCTGGTACCCTCGGCCGACCCCCATCTTTCCGAATACCTGCCGGGCTACTGGCAGGGGCGGCGATGGCTGTCTGGGTTCCACGGCTCGGTGGGCACGCTGGTGGTCACGGCTGGTTTTGCCGGGTTATGGGTCGATAGCCGGTATTGGGAACAGGCGGAGCATGAGCTGTCAGGCACCGGCATCGAATTGATGAAGCTGCTCCCAGGCAAGCCTGGCGCGCTGGAATGGCTGGGCGATAACGTCGAGCCCGATGGCAGCGTGGCCGTGGATGGTGCGGTCATGGCCTTGGCGTCGGCACGCCAACTGGGCGAGCGGCTGAAGCTGCGTGGGGCACGGCTGGTGACAGACAAGGACCTGCTGGAGCAGGTCTGGGATGGGCGCCCGGCGCTGCCGGGCAACCCGGTTTACCAGCACTTGCCGCCCCACGCTACGGTCAGCCGGGCGGAAAAACTCCAGCAGTTGCGCCAGAGCCTTCGGGCCAAGGGAGCCGACTGGCATTTCATCGCCAGTCTGGATGACATCGCCTGGCTGTTCAACCTGCGCGGCAGTGATGTGTCCTATAACCCGGTGTTCCTGGCCTTCGCCCTGATCAGCCAGCAGCAAGCCGTCCTGTTCGTTGGCCTGGACAAGCTCGATGACCATCTGCGCCAGGTGCTGGACGCCGATGGCATCGAGGTGCGCGACTACGCCGAGGCAGGCGCGGCCCTTGGCGCCCTGCAGGCCGGCAGCCGCTTGCTGGTCGACCCGGCCCGGGTCACTTGTGGCCTGCTGGACAACCTGGCCGCCGGGGTTGAACTGATAGAGGGGATCAACCCCACCACCCTGAGCAAAGCGTGCAAGGGTGAGGACGACCTGGTTCACATCCGCCAGGCGATGGAGCAGGACGGCGCAGCCTTGTGCGAATTCTTCGCCTGGTTCGAAGCCCGCCTCGGTCAGGAAGTCATTACCGAACTCACCATCGACGAACAGTTGCGGGCCGCGCGCGCCCGCCGTCCAGGCTTTGTTTCGTTGAGTTTCGCGACCATTGCCGCCTTCAATGGCAACGGCGCCATGCCGCATTACCGCGCCACCGAACAGTCGCACGCGGTCATCGAGGGCGATGGCCTGCTGCTGATCGATTCGGGTGGGCAATACCTGGGCGGTACCACCGACATCACCCGCATGGTGCCGGTAGGCAGCCCCAGCCTGCAGCAGAAGCAAGACTGCACGCGCGTGCTCAAGGGCATGATCGCCCTTTCGCGTGCCAGCTTCCCGCGTGGCGTGCTGTCGCCTTTGCTGGACGCCATTGCGCGGGCACCGATCTGGGCTGACCAGGTGGATTATGGCCACGGCACCGGGCATGGGGTGGGTTACTTCATGAACGTGCACGAGGGGCCGCAGGTGATTGCCTATCAGGCGGCGCCCACACCGCAAACCGCGATGCAACCGGGCATGATCAGCTCGATCGAGCCAGGCACTTACCGCCCAGGGCAGTGGGGCGTGCGCATCGAAAACCTGGTCGCCACGCGCGAGGCCGGCAAGAGCGCGTTTGGCGAGTTCCTCAACTTTGAAACCCTGACGCTGTGCCCGATCGACACCCGTTGCCTGTTGCCCGAACTGCTGACCAGAGAGGAATTGGACTGGTTGAATGGTTACCACGCCCAGGTGCGTGAGCGACTGGCACCGTTGCTCCAGGGCGAAGCGCTGGCTTGGCTGGAAGCGCGCACTGCGCCGGTGTAAGGCAGCGCAAACGAAAAGGGCAGCGTGCAAGCTGCCCTTTCCGTTATTTGCAGATGACGATCATGCTGCGGCTGGTGTAGCCCGCCGGGTTGATACCGAACAGGTAGTCACCGGCTTCTTCGTCGCTATCGCCAGACCGGGCAATGACGCGGTAACCACGCGTACTGCAGGAACTTGCAGCCTTGCTGTAGCAATTGTCCCACGACGAAGAAAGGCCGGAGCAACTGATATGCAGGCCCTTCTTGCCCCTTTTGACCTCGGTCTTGGCCGTGGCAGCACATCCAGCAATGGCCAAGATGGCCAGGATGAGAAAAATACGTTTCATTCCTGTCCTTAAATGCGGAGCGGATCAGCTGTTTGGCCCCGTCGTTATCGCTTTGGTTCTTCCTGAAAATTCCCCAGCGTCCGTGTTCGGTCCAGTAGATAGCGTAAAGATGATGATTTTGTGACAGCTTAATCAGCGAGGGCGGTCGCCACAATCACTATTCCTGCCTCAAATGAAACTATTTCTCATGTCAGTCTGCGGCGACCGCCGGGCTCGGCTCCTTGCGCATGGACAATGTGGTGCCGACCGACGCAGTGATGATCGCCAGAATTGCCAGCCATTGGGTGAGCGTCAGCACCTCGCCGAGAAACAGCAGGCCGGACAGCGCGCCGAACGCCGGTTCGATGCTCATGAGGGTGCCGAAGGTGCGCGCCGGAATGCGCGTTAGCGCGACCATCTCCAGGCTGTAGGGCAGGGCGGTGGACAGCACCGCAACGCCCAGGGCCATGGGGATCACCGCGGGCGTGAGCAAGGTAGTGCCCGCGTGGGCGATACCGATGGGGGCGACGAACAGGGCAGCCACCACCACCCCGAGCGCCGCGCTCTGGATGCCGTGCTCGGCCCCGGCCCGTTGCCCGAACAGGATGTACAGGGCCCAGCACACACCGGCGCCCAGGGCATAGGCTGCGCCGACCGGGTCGAGGGCCTGCCCGCCATCGCCGGCCGGCAGCAACAGCAGCAGGCCGACGATGGCCAGGGCAATCCACAGAAAGTCGATTGGCCGACGCGAGGAGAAGATCGCCACCGCCAGTGGCCCAGTGAATTCCAGTGCCACGGCGATGCCGATCGGTACCGTGCGCAGGGCCATATAGAAGAGGAAGTTCATGCCACCCAGCGCCAGGCCATAGATGATCACGTTGCGCAGGGTGTTGCCTGTCATGCGGACGCGCCACGGGCGCAGTATCAAAAGCATGATGATGCTGGCGAAGATCAGGCGCAGGGTGGTCGTGCCTTGTGCGCCAACGATGGGGAACATGCTTTTGGCCAGGGAGGCACCGGACTGTATCGAGGCCATGGCGATGAGCAGCAGGCCGATCGGGAACAGGGTAGCGGCCAGGCTGCGGGGTTGGGTGTTCATTTCTGTGCGGCGATCCGTGGCAGGTTGAAGTGAGCACTATAGTGCGCAATTGCTCTGGAAGGGAACAGACACCGCAGGCACCAGGGACCGCACAGGTGGGTTGGCCCGGGCACACGTCAGCCCTGTCGCCGTCGATTTTCAGAAATATTCTGTTCTTTGAAATTAAAGGTTGACCGCTCCGGATATCGCCCTATAATGCGCCCCACTCCAACGCGGTAGCGAAGCGAAGCAAGCCATCATGTTGGGTCAAGTGTTTGAAGCTAAACGAGTTTCTCGCGAAAAACTTCAAAATAAACGCTTGACAGGTAGTGAGGAAAGCGTAGAATGCGCGCCTCGGTTGAGACGAAACGCTCTTGACCAAACGCTCTTTAACAAATCGAATCAAGCAATTCGTGTGGGTGCTTGTGAGTACGGGCTGATAGTCACAAAGATTATCAGCATCACAAGTGGCCATGCGAGAAATCACATAGTCATTTGAGATTGCTGAGCCAAGTTTAGGGTTTCTTAAAAACCCAAGCAGTATTGAACTGAAGAGTTTGAT
>Ga0209370_1001720_pt1 | contig 18240 bp, 15 predicted proteins | sample AgamicAtPrz_FD_187164 | JGI IMG/M metagenome (GOLD analysis project Ga0209370, IMG submission 187164) | Agave microbial communities from Guanajuato, Mexico - At.P.rz (SPAdes) (version 2) | ecosystem: Host-associated > Plants > Phyllosphere > Phylloplane/Leaf | place: Guanajuato, Mexico... | reverse complement strand
CCGACACCTATCACGGCCGCTTCGTCACGCTCGTGCCCGACGAGCGGATCGTCGAGATCGATGTATTCGAAACCGACGACCCGATGCTGCGCGGCGCGATGACGATCACGATCACGCTGTCCGACGAGGCGGGCGGCACGCGCGTGGACGCGGTGCACGACGGCGTCCCGCCCGGCGTGCCGGCCGCCGACAACGAGACCGGCTGGCAGATGGCGCTGGCGCGGCTCGCGGCGCTGGTGGAAGCCGGTTGACGCCGCGCATGCGCGTCAGCCGAGCCGGTACGCGCGCGTGACCGTGCCGCGAAACAGCGCGTCGCGCTCGTCCGCGCCGGCCTGCGCGGTCAGGCGCTTGAACGCGTTCCAGCCGTTCACGAACGAATACGAGCCCTTGTCGACCGGGAAATTGCCCTCGAACATGCAGCGCCCGGGACCGAACGCGTCGATGCAGGTCATCATCCACGGCTTCCACGCGTCGGCGAGCTGCGTCGACGACGGCGGCTTCGCGCCTTTCTCGAAATCGAACCCGTTGATGCGCATCCCGAGCCCGCCGACCTTCACGTACACGTTCGGCAATTGCGCGAGCGTGCGCATCGACGCCGACCAGCGCGCGAACACCTCCGGTCGCTTGTCCGCATAGCTGCCGATCCGCACGACGCCGCCGCAATGATTGACGATGATCCGCGTGTCGGGGTTCGCTTTCGCGAGTTCGAACAATTCGGGCAACTGCGGGAAGAACAGCCACGCGTCGTACGACAGCCCGAGCGGCGCGAGCTGCGCGACGCCGGCCCGGTACGCGGAATCGAGCAGCATCCCGCGCGGCACCGCCGACAGCGGATTGGCGAGCGTCGGATCGGCATCCCACGTGCTCAGGTGCCGCACGCCGCGAAACCGTCCGCGCCCGGCTTCGACATGCGCTTCCAGCACGTCGCGCACGCGTTCGCCGAGCCGCAGGTCCGCGTGACCGACGATGCCCTTCGCGACGGCCACCGGGCCGTGCTGAAGCGGCTCGGTCACGCCGGCGACATAGGCCGTCTCGCCCACCGGCTTCAGTTCGGCCGGGCCCGAATCGCGATAACGCGTCTGCGCCTGCATGTAGACGGACGCCTGGATGTCGTGACCCGAGCGCGCGTCCTGCAGATAGTCGTCGAGCAGGTAGATCCAGCCCGGCCGTTCATAGAAGTGATGATGCGCATCGATGATCGGCAGGTCGGGCTCGAGCGCGGGTTCGAGCGCCGACGCGAGCCAGTCGGGACGAACCGCGAGGTAGTTGCTTTGCGTCATGCGTGAAGCTCCATCATGGGCCGCCGTGTCGGCAAACGCAGGCAGCGCGAACGATGCGGCGGCCGCGCCGATCAACCGGCGCCGCGTGATCGAAAAAGTCATGTCATTCGCTCCGGTCGAATGCATACAGCGACAGCGTGAGCAGCGTCGTGATCGCCAGCACGATCGCGAGGCCGAGCATCCCGGCCGTGAAGGTGCCGAAGCTGTCCTTCAGGTAGCCGACGAGATAGGGGCCCGCGAAGCCGCCGAGCGCGCCGATCGAATTGATCAGCGCCAGCCCGCCGGCCGCGGCCTGGCCGGACAGGAAGCGCGACGGCAGCGTGTAGAAGATCGTGCGGCCGGCAATCGTGCCGATCAGCGCGAGCGTGATGCCGACGAGCGCCGGCCCGAGCGTCAGGAAATGGGTCGACACGCCGAGCGCCACCGCGCCGATGAACAAGCCGATCGCCAGGTTCGCGACCGGGCCGCCGCGACGGTCCACCCGCTTCGCCCACCACAGCAGCGCGATCGTGGCGAAGAAGTAAGGCACCGCGGACAGCCAGCCGGTCTGCATCGTCGACATCCCGTGCGCCTTCAGCATTTGCGGCAACCAGATGCCGATCCCGTACGAACCCATCGTGAAGCCGAACGAGATCAGCGCGAGCACGTACACGCGCACGTCGCGCAGCGCGACGCCGAAGCGCTTCTTGCGGCCGGCCGCCGCGCCGTCGCGCTCGAACGCGCGCTGCAGCGCGGCACGTTCGTCGTCCGACAGCCACGCGGCATTCGCCGGCGAATCGGACAGCAGCTTCAGCACAAGGAAACCAAGTGCGCACGCGGGCAGCCCTTCGACGATGAACATCCACTTCCAGCCGGCGAGCCCGAGCGTGCCGTCGAGCTGCAGCAGCCACGTCGACAGCGGGCCGCCGATCAGCGACGACAGCGGCGTCGACACGGTGAACCACGCGAGCACGCGCGTGCGGTAGCTCGCCGGAAACCACACGGCGAGGAAGAAGATCACGCCGGGAAAGAATCCGGCCTCGCCGATGCCGAGCAGCAGCCGGATTGCGTAGAAACTCGTCGGCCCGGTCGCGAGCGCGGTCGCGGCCGCCATCAGCCCCCACGTGATCATGATGCGGGCGAGCCAGCGGCGTGCGCCGAAGCGGTACAGCGCGAGATTGCTCGGCACTTCGAACACGCAGTAGCCGGCAAACATGATCCCCGCGCCCCAGCCGAACTGCGTCGCCGTCAGCCCGAGATCGCGGTTCATCGTGAGCGCGGCGAACCCGACGCTCGTGCGATCCAGATAGTTGAAGAAGTACGCGAGCGCGAGCAGCGGGATGAAGCGCCACGCGGCCTTGCGCACCGCGCGTTGCTCGATCGACGCGTCGGTGTCGCGATCGGCGGCCAGCGCCGGGGAAGCGGATGTCATGGTTGTCTCCGTGGATGCGGCGATCCTCTGCCGCGCGGCGCGCGGCCGGGACGCCTTTGTTCGTTCGATGAATCGCGGCTGCGCTACGCGCTCGCCACTTCGTTCGCCGACGGCGCACCGCCCGGTCCGTCGCCGTGCGCGGCGACGTCCGCGCCGTACCGCCCCGCGACGACGCCGGCATCGATCAGCGCACGCGCGTCGTCCGGCGTGTAGCCGAGCTCGCCGAGCAGCGCGCACGTGTCCTGGCCGAGCGCAGGCGGCGCCGAGCGCAGCCGCAGGCGTTCGCCCGCGAGCGTCAGCGGCAGCAGCGCGGTGCGCGTGTCGATCGGCCGCCCGGCGCTGCTCGCGTCGGCTGGCAGCGTCACGGCTTCGAGGCCGCCCGTGGCGAGCAGATGCGGATCGTCGAACAGGTCCTGCGGCTTCGTGATCGGCGCATACGGCAGGCCGGTCGATTCGAAGATCGCGCCGATCTCCGCGGCCGAGTACGGCGCGAGCCGCGAACGTAGTTCCGGCAACAGCCATTCGCGCGCCTGCACACGCAGGTTGTTGGTCGCGAGGCGCGGGTCGTCCTTCAGCGCGGCGAGGCCGAACGCATCGCAGAACAGCGCCCACTGCGTATCCGACACGACCGCGAGAAAAATCTGTTCGTCATCCTTGACGGAGAACACGTCGTAGACGGCCCACGCGGAAATCCGGCTCGGCATCGGCGATGCGGCCTGCCCCGTCACCGCGAACTGCATCATGTGCTGCGCGACGAGAAACACGTTGTTCTCGAACAGCGAACTCTGCACCTGCTGGCCGCGGCCCGTGCGCTCGCGCTGCGCGAGCGCGGCCATCGCGCCGATCGCGCCGAACATGCCGCCCATGATGTCGTTCACGCTCGCGCCGGCACGCAGCGGCCGCCCTTCGGGGCCCGTCATGTACGCGAGGCCGCCCATCATCTGCACGACCTCGTCGAGCGCGGTGCGATGCTCGTACGGCCCCGGCAGGAAGCCCTTGTGCGACACGTACACGAGCCGCGGATTCAGCGCGTCCAGCTGCGGGTAGCCGAGCCCGAGCCGGTCCATCGTGCCGCTCTTGAAGTTCTCGCTGAAGACGTCCGCCGTCGCGACGAGCCGCCGCACGATCTCCAGCCCGCGCGGATCCTTCACGTCGACCGCGACGCTCTTCTTGTTGCGGTTGAACATCCCGAAGAAGCCCGCGCCGGACCCGCGCAGCGCCCGCGTGCTGTCGCCCGCGATCGGCTCGATCTTGATCACTTCCGCGCCGAGATCCGCGAGCAGCATCCCGCACGTCGGGCCCATCACCATGTGCGTCATCTCGATCACGCGCACGCCTGCGTACGGCAGTGCGGCAACCGGTTGCCGATCGTTCATCGTGCGACTCCCGCCATGCATCCTTCCGGCTGCGCGGCCGAGGGCACGCGGCCATCCGCATAGCGAAAGCCCTTCGGCAGCCCGGCGTCCGGCACGTGGCCGTACAGTGCGTCGGACGGCAGCGCCGCATGCAGGATCGCGCGCGCGGCGAGCAGCGCGTCGACGTCGACGCCGGTGTCGACTCCCATCGCTTCGAGCAGGAACACGAGATCCTCGGTGACGATGTTGCCGGTGGCGCCCGGCGCATACGGGCAGCCGCCCAGGCCGCCTTGGCTCGCGTCGATCGTCGTCACGCCCACGTCGAGCGCCGCGACGACGTTCGCGAGCCCCTGCCCGCGCGTGTTGTGGAAATGCGCGCCGCCGGCCCTGTCGCCGACTTCGCGTTGCAGCCGCGTGAACAGCCGGCGCACCTGCGCGGGATTCGCATAACCGCTGGTGTCGGACAGGCCGATTTCGTCGACGCCGCATTCGGCCATCGCGACGGCCATCGCGATCGTCTCGTCGTCGGAGACCGCGCCGGCAATCGTGCAACCGAACGCCACCGACACGCCGGCCTCGATCTGCACCGACGGAAACCGCGCGTCGCGCAGCGCGACGATCGCGCGCACCTCGTCGATCATCTGCGCGGGCGTCTTGCGGATGTTGGCCAGCGAATGCGCTTGCGTCACCGAGACCGGCAGCGTCAGCTTGTGCACGCCCGCGTCGAACGCACCCTCGGCGCCGCGCAGGTTCGGCGCGAGCGCGGCGACGTGCAGCCCGGGAATCGCGAGCGCGTGCGCGACGACTTCGCGCACGTCGGCCATCTGCGGCAACAGCGTGGCCGGCACAAACGACCCGACCTCGATCTCGCGCAGGCCGGCCGCGGCCAGCGCGGTGATCCAGCGCAGCTTGGCGGCCGTCGGCATCACGGTCTTGATGCTCTGCAGCCCGTCGCGCGGGCCGACCTCGCTGACCAGCACCTTCGAGTTTTCTGAAACCTTCATTCGATACCCCATCGTTCTATCTGAAAGAACATAGTTCTGTTTGACAGAACTTTAAGCGTGTGTCGAATGGGCGATAAGCGGGGTATACCCGCGGAATCGCGCTTTTCTGGAACTTGAGTTCTGTCAGATAGAACGATATAGTCCGCCGACCATCATTCGAAGGAATCAGGCCGTGCCCAGGAATCCAGCAGATCACGCCGGCGACGCAGCCGATCCGGCGACGGAAGAGGCGTCCAGCGGCGTCGCGGTGCTCGACCGCGCGTTCGCGATCCTCCGTGCGTTCGGCCAGACCGACGACCGGCTGTCGCTCGCCGAGTTGTCGCGCCGCACCGGGCTGTACAAGAGCACGATCCTGCGTCTGCTCGCCGCGCTCGAACATGGCGGTTTCATGCGCAAACTCGACGACGGCCAGTACGCGATCGGGCACGAGCCGCAGCGGCTCGCCGCGCTGTACCAGCGTTCGTTCCGCGTCGGCCCGGTGGTCGAGCCGCTGCTCGAGACGCTGAGCCGCGAACTCGGGGAAACGGCATCGTTCTATGTGCGCCAGGGCGACGTGCGCTCCGTGCTGTATCGCGTCGAGCCCGCGCGGGCGGTACGCGTGTCGATCCGCGTCGGCGAGGAGTTTCCGGTCGGCCAGGGCGCATCCGGGAAGGTGCTGCTGGCCTTCACCGACACGCAGGACGCCCGCTGGAACGACGTGCGCGAACAGCTGTGGGCCGCGTCGTACGGCGAGCGCGACCCGGAAACGGCGTCGGCTTCCGTGCCCGTGTTCGGCGCGGCCGGCGAATGCGTCGGTGCGCTAACGGTATCAGGCCCGAAGTCGCGGCTCGCCGCCGCGCCGGCGATGACGGCGGCGCTCGCGATGCTGCTGCCGCTCGCGCAAAAGGCGACCGTCGCACTCGGCGGCGCGGGCGCGCGCTACGACGCGCCGGCCGTGCGCGACAGTCTCGCGCGGCTCGCATCGTCGGCGGACGACGCCGCCCGGTCGTAGGGAGCCGGTTGCGCGCGGCACGCGATACGGCAGCGCGAAAGACGGCCGCATGCGACACTGGCCGCCGATGCGCGCAGCGCGCCGTTCTCAGGCGACGCACCATGCGTGCAACCGACCACCGGACCCGCCCGAGGAGACCCCCGCGATGAACGCCGCGCGCACCGCCAGCTGGTATTTCGATTTCGTTTCGCCGTTCGCCTACCTGCAACAGGAACAGTTCGACCGGTTGCCGCCCGCCGCCGCGTTCGAGCCGCGGCCGATCGTGCTCGGCGCGCTGCTCGCGCACTGGGGCCAGAAAGCGCCGGCGGAAATCGCGGCCAAGCGCGTGTTCACCTATCGGCATGCGCAATACCGGGCGGATAAGCTGGGCATTGCGTTCCGGATGCCGCCCGCGCACCCGTTCAACCCGATCAAGCCGCTGCGTCTCGCGATCGCGATGGGCAGCTCGCGCGACGCGATCCGGCGGATCTTCCGGCATATCTGGCGCGACGGCCAGGACGTGTCGACGCCCGCAGGCTTCGCCGCGCTGTGCGAAGCGGTCGGCTTTCCGGAAGGCGTGACGGCCGTCGAGGCTCAGCCGGTCAAGGACGCGCTGCGCGCGAACACGGATCGCGCGATCGCCGAGAACGTGTTCGGCGTGCCGACCTTCGCGCTCGACGGCGACCTGTTCTGGGGCGAGGACGCGACCGACATGTTCGTCGACTGCGCGACGTCGCGCGCGTGGCTCGATTCGCCCGAAGTGCGCCGCATCAGCGCGCTGCCCGAAGGGATCCGGCGCGGCTGACGGCGAGCCGCCGCCACCGCGCCGCCCGCTTCAGCCGTCGCGCCCTTCGACGAGCGCCGGCACCGCCTCCCGCATCATCGCGGCGAACCGCACGAGCCGCGACGGATAGAACTGCGCATGCGGATAAGTCAGGTAGACGGGCAGCGCCGCGGCCTGCCATTCGGGCGCGAGGTGCACGAGATCGCCGCGCGCGAGATCGTCGGCCAGCATCCACGACGATCCGACGCACGCGCCGACGCCCAGCAGCGCCGCGCTGCGCAACGCATACAGGTTCGCGGTCGTGATGCGCGGGCGGATCGGAATGCGTCGCGTGTCGCCGGTGGTCGCATGCGTCAGCGCGAGTTCGGTGCGGTAGTACGTGCGCAACGCGAGCCACGGCAGCGCGGCGAGCGCGTCCGGATCGGCCGGCACGTCGGCGCCGCTCAGCACGGACGGCGCGGCGACCACGAAGCGCGGCACCTTCGTCAGCCGGATCGCGACCACGCCCGGATCGGTCGGTTCGCCGACCTGGATCGCGCAATCGATGCCGCTGCCGACGAAATCGCGCACCTCGTCCTGCAGCAGCCACTCGACCGACACGCGCGGGTAGTCGCGCAGGAACTGCGCGAGCGGCGCAACGAAACGCTGCTGGCCGAACGCGTGCGGCACCGCGACGCGCAGCAGCCCGTCCGGCTCCTCCTGCGCGCCGCGCAAATCGGCCTCGAACGCCGCCCAGCTCGCCAGCAACTCCTTCGCCTGCTTGAAGCACCGCTCGCCGTCGACGGTCAGCCGCATCGTATGGGTCGTGCGTTGCAGCAGCCGCATGCCGAGCGAATTTTCCAGCGCTTGCAGCCGCCGGCTGATGGTCGGCTGCGTCGTGTGCAGTTGCACGGCGGCCGCCGACAGGCTGCCGGCCTCGACTATGCGCACGAAGGTTTCCATCAGCTCGAAACGAGAGCCAGCGCCGTCCACCGGCACCGCCTGAATGCGCCGAGACCCGCCAGCAGCGGGAGAGGGAGAGGATTTTTCGGTCATTCGTTGAGCGTATAACAAATCTGCGCCGGGTGGCACTACCGTCGCCGGCCGCGTACCGCCACACTCGCGTCCATCCCATTCTTCAACCCAGGATGTACGCGATGTCCACCCCGACCCGTCTCGACGCCGCGCCCCGCACGGCGCACGCTCCGGCCCGTCCGGCCGCTCATTCGATGCCCGATCGCCGGCTCGTGCTGCTGCTCGCGGCCGCCGCCGGCCTCGGCGTCGCCCCGCTCTACTACGCGCAGCCGATGCTCGGCGCGCTCGCGCCCGATCTCGGCGCGTCGGCGCGGGCGATCGGCTTCGTGCCGACGCTCACGCAGCTCGGCTATGCGCTCGGCATCCTGCTGCTCGCGCCGCTCGGCGACCGCTTCGACCGGCGCCGCGTGATCGTGACCAAGGCCGCCGCGCTGGTCGTCGCGCTGCTGCTGGCGTCGATCGCGCCGTCGCTCGGGCTGCTGCTCGCGGCGAGCTTCGCGATCGGCCTCGCCGCGACGATGGCGCAGGACGTCGTGCCGGCCGCCGCCACGCTCGCGCACGACACGCATCGCGGCCGCATCGTCGGCACGGTGATGACGGGGTTGCTGCTCGGCATCCTGCTGTCGCGCGTCGTGGCCGGATTCGTCGCCGAGACGGCCGGCTGGCGCGCGATGTTCGCGCTCGCGGCCGCCAGCGTCGCCGTGATCGGCGCCGTGGCCGCACGCGGTTTGCCGCGCTTCGAGCCGACCACGCGGCTGCCGTATCGCGCGCTGATCGGCTCGCTCGGCGCGCTGTGGCGCGAGCATTCGGCACTGCGCCGCGCCGCCCTCGCACAGGGGCTGCTGGCCGTCGGGTTCAGCGCGTTCTGGTCGACGCTCGCGGTGATGCTGCACGGCGCGCCGTTCCACCTCGGCAGCGCGGCAGCCGGCGCCTTCGGCCTCGCGGGCGCCGCCGGCGCGCTCGCCGCGCCGATCGCCGGGCGCCTGGCCGACCATCACGGCCCCGAGCGCGTCACGCGGATCGGTATCGGCATCGCGGCGGTGTCGTTCGCGTCGATGGCCGCCGCGCCGCTGATGTCGCCGCATGCGCAACTCGTGCTGCTCGCGGTCGCGACGATCGGCTTCGATCTCGGCGTGCAGGCCACGCTGATCGCGCACCAGTCGATCGTCTACCGGATCGATCCCGCGTCGCGCAGCCGCCTGAACGCGGTGCTGTTCGTCGGCATGTTCATCGGGATGGCGGCCGGCGCCGCGATCGGCAGTTTGTTGCTCGCGCAACTGGGCTGGAACGCGGTGACCGCGCTGGCCGTCGCGACGTCGCTGGCCGCGCTCGCCGTGCGGGTGTGGCGCAACTGAAGTCGGGCATCGCGTCACGCCGGCGGGCAGGCCGATGAGGCTTGCCCGCTTTTTTTTATTTTTTGATTGGCACACGCATGACGCTGCGCCGCCCGGCAGATTGGCGCCACTCCGGCACGGCAATCATTCATCCGGCGCAAGGTCCGCACCGAGCTGCCGAATTGTCCAGTTCAACCAAATATTTTTCCGGCGCGCGTGCATGGCCGCACGCAAACGTCGGACGATTCGACCTGCCGCACCGCACGGCGCTCCCCCATCCGGCCCCACCACACGCCCCGGTTTATCAGGGGATTCCCGGTATTTTTTCGCATTTTCTTCGAAATAACGGGTGACATACTTGCCCCCCATTGCGCTCCGTGCGAGCGCGCTTTTTCGATCCAGCCGGCCGCCTGTCATGCGCTGCGCGTCCGCCCGGGTCGCACAGGACATGAACAATTTCGACACCACGATCCAGGTCTTCCTCACCCACCTGACGTTCGGCCCGTTGATGAATCACGCGATCCGCGTGGTCGCGGGCCTTTACACGTTCAAGGGCTTCGTGCTCATTCCGGTGCTGTGCTGGCTGTGGTTCCAGCCCGGGCCGAACCGCGAGCGGCAACGCGAGCTGGTCGTCGCCACCGTCGCGAGCGGGCTCGTCGCGCTCGCGTTCGGCCGCGTGCTGGCGCAGGTGCTGCCGTTCCGCGTGCGGCCGATCTACAACCCCGACCTGCACCTGCACTTTCCGTCGGCCGGACTGCGCGCGGCGACGCTGCAGGCCTGGAGCTCGTTTCCGAGCGATCACGCGATGCTGTGGATGGCGATCGCGACCGGCATCTTCATCATCGCGCGCCGCGTCGGCATCGTCGCGCTGCTGTATTCGGTCGTGTTCATCTGCCTGCCGCGCGCGTATCTCGGCTTTCACTATCCGACCGACCTGATCGCGGGCGCCGCGATCGGCATCGCGATCGCGTGGCTGCTGACGCGCGACGCGATCCGCTCGCGCTTCGCGCCGCAGGTGCTGGAGATGATCCGGCGCTTCCCTGCGCCCGCCTATACGCTCGCGTTCCTGCTGTGCTTCGAGTTGATCACGCAGTTCGACGAACTGCTGACGCTCGCGCAGTCGGCCACGCACACGATGTAACGGGCACACACACGATGCTGCCGCTGCTGCTGTCGTTCCGTCGCCCCGGCGCGCGCTGCCGGCCATGCTCGGCGGCAGCACGCCGTGCGACGGCCGCGCCCGTCAGTCGCGATCGGGCGCGCCGAGCGGAAAGAACGAGCGATACGGCCGCGCCTCGTCGACCGCGCGCGCAAACGACGGCCGCGCGAGCAGACGCTTGCGGTACGCGATCACGTTCGCGAACGCCGGGTCGATCCGGTGCGTCCAGTCCGCGTAGAACAGGAACGGCGCCGCGCCGCAATCGGCGAGGCTGAAACGGTCGCCGGCCGCCCATTCACGATCGGCCATCGTCTTGTCGAGCCACGCATACGACGTATCGAGCATCGCGCGCGCGTCGGCCACCCCGCGCGCATCGCGCTCGGCTTCCGGCCGCAGCGCATCGAACACGACCTTCTGCTGCGGCGTCGCCACGTAGTTGTCGAAGAAGCGGTCCATCGTCCGCACCTCGAGTGCAGCGTGCGGATCGTCGGGCAACAGGCGCACCGGGCCAGGATGGTTCAGGCCGAGATACTCGATGATGATCGACGCCTCGATCACCGTGCGGCCCGCGTCGACGAGCACCGGGAAGCGCTTCAGCGGCCACAGCGCGGCCAGTTCCTGCATCGGCTTCGGATCGTCGTGCGCGAGCACGCGATACTCGAACGGCGTGCCGTTCTCGTACAGCGCGGTCAGCACCTTCTGGCAGTAGGACGAAAAGGGATGGGCGTAAAGCGTCGGCATCATCGTGGAGGCTCCCTGGGTTTCGCGCCGCGTCACGCGGCGCCACATGATCGGATACCTTGACGACGCACGGCGCCCGGCCGTTTCGACATCGGTCCGGAATTTTTTTTCGAGGGCCTGCCTGGGCCGCTACGACCGGCCATCCATCACGACGCGCCCTTCGGCGCGCCAGCGCAGCATCCCGCCGCCGAGATTCGCGACCGCGTCGAAGCCGGCCTGCTTCAGGATCACCGTCGCCTGCGCGGAGCGCCCGCCGGCCCGGCACACGGTCACGACCGGCCGGTCGCGCGCGATCTCGCCGGCGCGGGCGGCCAGTTCGCCGAGCGGGATCGGCGTCGCGCCGGGCAGATGGCCGAGCGCGCCCGTGAATTCGTCCGGTTCGCGCACGTCGACGACCTGCACGGCCGGCAGATGATCCTCGAGCCATTGCGGATCGATTTCCCAGAAGCCGGCGAACGTATAGACGAGCGGCGCCCAGTCGGCGGCCGCCTGCGCATCGGGTGCGTTCGCGGCGACGCCGCACTGCAGGTTCGCCGGCACCGCGACGTCGATCTGGCGCGGATGCGCGAGCCCGAGGTTGCGCATGTAGCCGGCGAAATCATCTTCGCTGAGATCGCCGCCGAGGCGCGGGTTGAAGCGCCGCTCCTCGCCGACGCTCGTCACCGTGAGCCCGCGATAATCGTGCGCCGGATACAACAGGCACGCGGCCGGCAGCGTGAAGAGCCGGCCGTGCACCGCGCGATACAGCGCGCGCGGGTCGCCCTGCTGGAAGTCGGTGCGGCCGGTGCCGCGGATCAGCAGGCAATCGCCGGTGAACGCCATCGATTCGTCGTCGAGCACGAGGCTGATGCAGCCGCTCGTGTGGCCGGGCGTCGCGCGCACGGTCAGGTAGCGCGCACCGAACGCACAGCGATCGCCATCGTTCAGGTAGCGGTCGGCGCCCTGCGCGCCGCTCGCGGCCGAGATCGCGATCGCGCTGCCCGTGTGCTGCTTCAGCAGCCACGCGCCGGTCACGTGATCGGCGTGCACGTGCGTGTCGACGGTCGCGACGAGCCGCAGCCCGAGTTCGTCGAGCAGCGCCGCGTCGCGGCGCACCTGCTCGAACACGGGATCGATCAGCAGCGCTTCGCGCGATGCGCTGTCGGCGAGCAGATACGTGTAGGTCGACGATTGTGGGTCGAAAAGTTGCCGGAAGATCATCGCGAAGTCGCTCCGTCGCCTGTTCTGTTCAGTTGGTGTTGTGCGGCCCACGTGCCGTGCGTCGCCGACGCGCGTGCGTGAACACGCGTGCCGCCCCGTCCGCAAGCCGGCCACGCCGCATGATCCGGAAGCTCGCGGCCAGGTGTGCCGCGTATCGTCGCCCGGTATCGACGTCGGCATGATGACATCGCCGCCGCGCAAGCGGCGTCGTGCCTGCCGCGTTTCATGCCTTCCAATAGCGTAGATCAAAATGCGCGCGCCACCCGCGTCCCATACACGGCAACCGATTCCGATGACGAATGGTGCGCGGCACGAACGAAAAGACCAACGGACTCTTGAAGCAGCACCTCCCGAAACTTGATGAGGCAGCTACGGAGTGCTTTGCGGGCATTCGGCGTTCCGCGGCTGTCGATGCCGGGTATCACTGTCAGCGGATCCGTGCCGTCGATCCACTGCGTCGCCTCGATATAAATCGAATGGGCAAACAGCTTGCAATGCGGGGGGTCACGGATGTGTGGCGACCGCTCAAGCTGCCTAAGGACCGGCTCGTTGCGAATGGCGCTCGATTTTTTAGTCCCCGTCAACCGACAAGTTCAGATGCAGCGGGTTTTTTCGATTTTTATCGAGAATTATTCATAAAACACGGACTTCACCTCGGGCGATCAGGGCATTCGGTATTCTTAATATCTGCGATTTTCACCTGTTACCAGTCGTCCGCGATCTTCTTCGCACTATCCGCTTCGATTTATTGTTCCGTTTCTTGGTCTCTTGCCGAACCATACCTCCCAAAAAATCCGGATCGTCCGATTTTTGTCCGTTTCGACCCGCGGTAGCTTCGTCATGTCCAGCGCCAGTCGTTCCGACCCTCGCTCGAGCAGGATGGCGTGACGCGAAGAAAGAACCGGATATCTCTCAACAAAGCGCGCGGATTCCCAGATAGTGGACGGTGCATCAATGCCCGATGCTGCCTGCGTTTCGTCTGAAAAAACGATGCCCGATGTTGTTTCGAGCAGCCAACATTCCTCTATTCCGCATATGAAAGCTTCTCAACGTCTATTATGAACTGCGACCTCTTCAGTATTTATCGCGAAAATGTAAAATTAACCGACTCGTCAATCCGTGCCTGAATTCAAGTCAGAACAATTCGGCATACTCCTGATTGGCGGAATTCGCACCCGGGTTCGACCCTTCCCCCACCCCATTTCTCGCTTGTTACGCTCTTTGCATTTCGTAACAACTCAGGTTGATTCGTCGATTTTGCTGTTTTAAATTTCGCCGGTCGTCCAGCAGCATCCGGCAGGTGGGCGGCGTTTCATTCTACAAATCGCGACATGCCGGATACCTGGGTGGGTCAGCCATCCGACACTGCAAGCCTGCACGCTGTGCGGGCTTGATCAAGCGGTCGAACTCGCAATGGGTTTCGATTCGATTACAAGCAGCCCGTTGGAACCCGACGCGCCGTCGTGAGCGCGCCGAGTCCGGTCATGTCGTGCCGAACTGGAGCCGGTTTGATAGCGGAATCCACGGCCGAATGTTGATATTTGCGTCGCACTACTAAACGTATCGCCGAGATTCACCCCAGTTTTCGACGGTACGACTTAACTTTGCGCAACGCGCCGAAAGAGGACAGAAAATGGAATTCGTACGAATGGGAATCGTCTTTGTTCATCTCATCGCCTGCTGTGTCGCGATCGGTCTCGTGCTGACCAGTGACATCGCCATGGTCAGGCGACTGCTGGATTCCGACGCATCTTCCGATCTCGCCCAGGTCCACCTGCCCAGCCTGCAGCGCACCGTCACGTTGGCGCTGACGGCACTTTGGATCACCGGCATCGCAATCATTGCGTTCGATATGCGGACTCAGGGTCTCGGGTATCTCGGCAATCCCAAGCTGCAGGCCAAGATAGCCATCGTCGCCTTGCTGACTTTCAACGGTATCGCGCTGCACTCCGCGGTCCTGCCGGCATTGGAGAAGGCGGGCTCCTTGCTGAAGCTTTCCTTCGAACGGCGCATGATTGCCATCTTCGTGGGCGTGATTTCCGCCGTCTCGTGGTTCTATGCGGCGATGCTCGGCGTCGGGCGTCCGTTGAGCTGGAAGTATTCGTTGATCCAGATCCTGGCCGCTTACCCGGCGCTGATTGCGGGTGGCATCGCCGTCATGTTGTTCATCACGGCCGTGGCGAAATCCAGGACGCCGGTTGAACAACGGGATAATGAAAAGATGGCGGCCTATTGATCGCCGGTACCCGAGGGATGCGCACTGCCCGCAGCAGTGTGCATCCTGTCGTCGCACCTTGCGCGCGAGCGAACGTCGAGCATTTTCGATTCCACGATGGGCGGCACACGTGGGCCAACTGGCATGTTCAGCGTGGCGCACCGCTCGGGCGACTGCAGGAACTGGGGGATGGTCGGATTACGACATGGTTCTCCGCCATGCGTACCTTTTGCGCCAGACCAGCCGGCACAACATGCCGAGTCGGTCACGGTCTTGTCCAACGCGGGACCGATTTCCCTGTCTCAATCGATCGCCAGGCGTCATAATCGGCCGCAACGCCATGACTAGCAGGGCTTCATCGTTTTGAGCACAACCATCTGTCTCGGTCCATCCGATCCATGTCGCTGACGATCGATCCGAAGCAGGCCGCCGCGCTGCTGGCCGTCGCCGACACCGGCAGCTTCGAGCAGGCGGCCGTGCGCCTGCACGTGACCGCGTCCGCCGTCACGCAGCGGGTCCGCGCGCTGGAAGCGAGCCTCGGCACGCCGCTCGTGCTGCGCACGCGGCCGTGCCGCCCGACGGTGGCCGGGCAGCGCGTGCTGCAGCACCTGCGCCGCGTCGCGCTGCTGCAGGCCGACCTGCAGAGCACGCTCGCGGCCGAGCGCGAATCGCCGATCTCCGTGACGATCGCGCTGAACGCCGACAGCCTCGGCACGTGGTTCCTGCCCGCGCTGACATCCGTGCTCGCAGGCGAGCGGATCCTGTTCGAGCTGATCGTCGAGGATCAGGATCACACGTTCGCGCTGCTCGAAAGCGGGATGGCGGTTGGCTGCGTGACGACCGAGCCGAAGCCGATGCGCGGCTGCATCGCGACGCCGCTCGGCACGATGCGCTATCGGCTGCTGGCGGCCGCCGCGTTCGCGGTGCGCTGGTTTCCGCGCGGGCTGAACCGCACGAGCGCGCGCCACGCGCCCGTCGTCGCGTATTCGCGGCGCGACACGCTGCAATCGTCGTTTCTGAAGGAGAAGTTCGGGTTGCCCGAAGGCGCGTATCCGTGCCACTACGTGCCGGGTACCCATTCGCACTTCGCGGCGGTGCGGCACGGGCTGGGCTACGCGATGGTGCCAGAGCCGCTGATCGGCACCGCGCCGCTCGATGCGCAGGGGCTCGTCGATCTCGCGCCCGCGCATCCGACCGACGTCACGCTGTACTGGCACGCGTGGACCGTGCAGTCGCCGACGATGGCGTCGCTGTCCGCGCGGGTGGTCGAAGCGGCGCGCCGGCTGCTCGCGCCGTTGCCGTAACGCGCTGGCGGGCGCGCGGGCGATCGACACGGCCGGCGCGGTGCGCACTGCGACGAGAAAGCCGGCCGCGCCGCCTATACTTTTTCCATCGGCCTCGCGAACGCGCCGCGCGGCCGATCATCCAGGTCCGGCCGGTCCCTTTCATGTGAGGAGAACATCATGTCCCGCCGCTATATCGATTGCCGCGAGTTTCCCAGCGCGACGCATTGCTCGGTCGCAATTTCCGCGGACTCCGACAACGAACTGCTGGAGGCCGCCGTGCAACATGCGGTCTCGGTGCACCAGCACGCCGACAGCGCCGAACTGCGCACGCAGCTGAAATCGCTGTTCCACGACGGCACGCCGCCCGTCGACACGCCGCGCCAAGCGTAATCCGCCGTCACGGCAACGATCGACCGACAACGCGCCGCGTCACCCCTCCGCGTCTTGCGTCTTGCGTCTTGCGTCATGCCACGTCGCGCCGGCCCACCGCCGGCCGGCGCATTCCGCTTCACGCGCGACGTTGCGCGAAATACGCGCCGACCGCGCCGAGGAACGTGTCGATGTCCGCGCGCGACACGTCGCAATGCGTGACGAAGCGCGACGCATACAGCATCTGCGTGAGGATTCCGCGTTCCTTGAGCCACGCCTCGAGCGGCGCGCAATCGGCTTCGGGGAATTGCGCGAACACCATGTTCGTCGCGTGCGACAGCACCTTCACCGAATCGATGCGCGCGAGGCCGGCCGCGAGATGCGCGGCGTTCGCGTGATCGTCCGCGAGCCGCTCGACGTTGTGATCGAGCGCATACAGGCACGCCGCCGCGAGAATGCCCGACTGCCGCATCCCGCCGCCCAGCACCTTGCGCCAGCGCTGCGCGCGCCCGACCAGCGCACGGCTGCCGACCAGCACCGAGCCGACGGGCGCCCCGAGCCCTTTCGAGAAGCAGATCGACACGGTGTCGAACGGCGCGCACAGCTCGGCGATCGGGCGACCCGATGCGACGGCCGCATTGCACACGCGCGCGCCGTCGAGGTGGGTGGACAACCCGCGGCCGCGCGCGAGCGCGACGGCTTCCTGCACATAGCCTTCCGGCAAGACCTGGCCGCCGATCGTGTTTTCGAGCGCGAGCAGGCGCGTGCGCGCAAAGTGATTGTCGAGCGGCTTGATCGCCGCGGCGATCTTCGCGAGCGGCAGCGTGCCGTCCGGCGCGTTCTCGATCGGTTGCGGCTGGATGCTGCCGAGCACGGCCGCGCCGCCGCCTTCGTACTTGTAGGTATGCGCGAGCTGGCCGACGATGTACTCGTCGCCGCGCTCGCAATGCGACATCAGCGCGGCGAGGTTGCTCTGCGTGCCGCTCGGGAAGAACAGGCCGGCTTCCTTGCCGGCCCGCTCGGCCGTCACCGCCTGCAGGCGCAGGACGGTCGGGTCGTCACCCCAGACGTCGTCGCCGGTTTCGGCGGCGGTCATGGCGGCCAGCATCGCCTGGCTCGGACGTGTCACGGTATCGCTGCGTAAATCGATCATCGCTGTGCCCTGAGTAAACGCGAGCCGGAACCGATGCGCCCGGCCCTGCCGAAACGAGACTGAGAGTGTACGCAATTCGCGCGGCGCCTGCCGGCCGTCGCCGCGCACCGCGATGCCGCACGCGCGACGTCGTTCCGATGACGCGACGCGCCATATTGCCGCACGTGCGGCAGGCCGCCACGCCGCGGCCGCATGCGCCGCGAACCGCCTTCTTGATACGAATCAACGATTTATCGCGAAACAACGCACGACGGGCTGGACATCTGCGACGAGTTGGCGCATTTCGCGGTGCAACATCGCAGCCCATACTCCAGCCAACCCCGACGCCCGTCCGCCGGGGGCCGCCGGCACCCGCCGGCGGGTATCGTCAGCCTCGGTCATCTGGTATGGACACCGCACTTTCGGCCCTCGATCTGGCCCGCCTGCAATTCGCGTTCACCGTCTCCTTTCACATCGTCTTCCCGGCGCTGAGCATCGGCCTCGCCAGCTTCATCGCCGTGCTCGAATATCGGTGGCTGAAGACCGGCAAGCAGTACTACAAAACCCTCTGCCTGTTCTGGTCGAAGATCTTCGCGGTCGCGTTCGGGATGGGCGTCGTGTCCGGCGTCGTGATGAGCTATCAGTTCGGCACCAACTGGTCGGGCTTCTCGAGCTTCGCCGGCGCCGTCACCGGGCCGCTGCTGATGTACGAGGTCATGACCGCGTTCTTCCTCGAGGCCGGCTTCCTCGGCATCATGCTGTTCGGCTGGAACCGCGTGAGCCCGCGCGCGCACTTCGGCGCGACGCTGATGGTCGCGATCGGCACGCTGATCTCGACGTTCTGGATCCTCGCGTCGAACAGCTGGATGCAGACGCCGCAGGGCTTCGAGATCGTCGACGGCCGCGTCGTGCCGACCGACTGGTTCGCGATCATCTTCAACCCGTCGTTCCCGTACCGCCTGTTCCACATGGCGATCGCCGCGTTC
>Ga0209370_1001719_pt1 | contig 18251 bp, 7 predicted proteins | sample AgamicAtPrz_FD_187164 | JGI IMG/M metagenome (GOLD analysis project Ga0209370, IMG submission 187164) | Agave microbial communities from Guanajuato, Mexico - At.P.rz (SPAdes) (version 2) | ecosystem: Host-associated > Plants > Phyllosphere > Phylloplane/Leaf | place: Guanajuato, Mexico... | reverse complement strand
CGAAGGTTACTGCCAGCAGTTGCGGATACTGCGAGTCATGCCGGGTATAGGAGCACTTCAGCGCGAACTGCGAACGCCATGTCATCTGCACCCCGTCGTCGTCGAACAACGCGCCCAAGGGCTCGATTCCGCCCGCCGCCGGCACTTCGAATGCTTCGCAGTTGAACATGAAATCACGTGTGCGCACCTGCCTACGAGCCCCGCGCAGCACACCGGAGGTCGCCCGCATCTCAGTCAATACCTGGCCCGCGTGGGTATAGCTGAACGCGGCAGCATCGAACATCCCAGTCAAGCCATTGGCGTAGGCCGCCCGGTGCAGGACGCGCCTGGACAGCAACACGCAGGCATTGGCTGGCACATCGCCGGGCAGGTCGTCGGGCAGCAGGAACGGAAAATTCGACCGGTCGCTAGGTAAGCTGCCGGTCGGCCCTTGTTCCAGCGATGCGAACAGCACCACTGCCAGCTGGCCATCGGCCTTGCTGTCATGGGTACGCAGAGCAAGCTGGCGCACACCCAGGAAGCGGTTGCCAGGCACACTGGGGAAGTCGAACAGCGTACTGACACGCTTGCTCTCGGGTAGGGCATTGAACAATGCGCGGATAAACGCTGTGCTTTCCTCACTGCCCGCCACCTGATCGTGCAATGCGAAGTGCACCTGCTCGATCTGAGCCAAGTCCACACTCAGGCGTGGGCCGTCGCTGGCAACAGGCAAGCGATACTGCAGGGCCAAGGCATCCAAGGCATCGTGGGCACTGAGCGCAGTCACTTCGCCACGCTCCGTAGCTACCAGCAACCCCCCTTCCATGGCGACTGCCTGGGTCAGGCGCGGCGTCTGCCAGGACGCCTGGCCAGGCACCAGGCTTGCAGGGCCCAGCCGGTACCCGAACAAATGGTAGGTCAGTTTGGTATTGGCGATCTGCAGAGTCCCAGTCAGGTCATCAATGGCCGTGTGAGTCAACCACCGCTGCACATGGTGGGCCTGCAGCAGACTATTCAGTTGGCCGGCCGAAAACGCAGTGATGAAGTCCCACCCAGAGAGGTTCGGGTTATCACGCATCCAGGCCAGCAATGCGCCTAATGAATTACCAGACATGAGCGTCTCCTGATTCGGTACGTTAAGTGCAAGCGTTCGCCCAAGCGACCTGTCAACCCGCCACGCCCGTCACCTCGGCGCACAGCGTTCGATAGGCTTGATCGTGATCGAACAAGGGCAAGGCAAGGACGATGACGTTGGTGAAGACCCCAAAGGGTGGAAACTCGAAGCGCCCCTCGACGATCGCGAAACGCTCGGCGCTCGCCGGGTCGGCGTGGTAGAGGTTCTGCTCCATGCGACCTGGGCCGGCCAACACCGTCCAATCCGCCTCGAGGTCGCTGGCGTTGAGCTGCAACTGCAACTGGGCCGTACCCTTCGCCAGATCCATGGCTTGCAACACCACCGAAGCGCCACTTCTACTGCGCGTCACGATGCATATCTGACGCGTCTGACCGGTCTCTTTGTCGCACACCTCGATACGTTCAATCAGGTGCTCGGATGTAGAGCTGTCGGGCCTGGCGAAGTAGGTGTTGTGGCTAGCGGTGGTGCTGGCCAAGCGGCCTTCAGGCGTGTCGCCCAGGATCCGCCACTCCAGGTCAGCGCCGCTGGCGCCCGCTGCGCTCAACGGCACTCGGTCCTCGGCGTCACACAACTCAACCAATGGGCTGACGCTCAGCACATTGGTCACCACCGTTATCAAGGCAGAGGCGGCAAACCCTGTCTGCGGATCGGTAGCCGTCACTTTCACGCGGATGAAATCGCCGTCGATTGCGCTGACTGGGGGAGCTTGGAAGAGGCCGTCGATCACCGTACCTGGGCTTGAAGACTGTCCCCAGACAAGTTCTGCGCACCAATTGAGCCCCGGGGTCAATGGCGTAACGGTCAGTGGTTGGGTAGCCCTAGCGGAAATGATCGGCTCCAGGGGCGAGAGCTCGAAGGTAGTTAGCCGGGGTGCGATGCTGCCGAAGCAGGCTATGTCTTTAGGCATTACGACATCGTCCGCTATGATCGCACCGCCGAATTTCGTGCGTAGCGTCTCGCGGGCCGTCTGCTCGACCAGCATATCAGCTTGTAAATTGCGCTGGATTGGGCGTATGACTAACTGGACCAGGCTAGTCAGGGGATCTCGAACGGCTAGGTATGTCACAATTAACATTTCAAGAAAGATCAGTTTCAGCACCAGGTCCCGATTTATCGCTGAAGTGGCGAGCGAGGCCGGGATTTCCGTCCCCTCTTCCGGCGGCTGCGGCTCGGCGGGTCTCGTTAGGCTGAAGTCCAGTAATTCCATCACACCGCTTTCATTCATCTGATAAACGGCCGCTAATTCGGAGGGGTAAGTTACCGGCATATCATCGAACTGGCGGAAGTCATCTTCGTCAAGAAAACCCAGGTCATCTCGTAAACTCAACACTTCGGTGAAGCCGACCGGGTTCAAGACAAACTTAAACTCCATACGCTCACCGATGAAGGAAATACTGAAGTTGTCCTTTAGCACGATTGGGTCGATGGTCAGGCCCCAGTGCACCTCGTAGTTGATACGCTGACCCTCAATCGCAAAAAACGAGGCCCCGTATCGGCTAAACTCCTTCCGCTCGAACGATATGTGCCCCGAAATGGCCCTGACCGACTCCATTTGACCCTGCTCATCGTATGTCACGGCAAAGACCGAATCGTCACTCAACAGAGGCCGCAGCGCCTGCAGCAAGGTCGCCACCATCAAGCGCTGCTTGTCGAACAACACCGTTGCCGAGTAATTCCCCTCACTCGGGATCAGGTACTTGAAGTCGGACTCATTACCCGGCAGGTTGCCTTCGTGGGAGCCGTGCATACGAACGAATGCCAGTACTGCACCGTCGCCCTGTTCGCCAACCTCGGCGGTGGGCGCAGACTGAGTGCGCAGGCGAAAAGACGCGGGTTCAAGCAGCGGCTCCGACCCTGGTATAATTTGCCCTAATTGCCAAACACGTTGAGCCGGTTCAAGGGCTTGAAACTTTCGCTTGAAGAAATCCGCACTCAATTGCTGGATCTGATTGTGATCAGGAAACGACAACTGGAAGTCATCGCTGCGCTGCAAATCCAGGAACACTGCGCCATCCTCGGCGACATTGCCAGGCACGTCGTTCAAGTCCAACTCAAGACTAAGTTGCGGCCCCACCAAAGGATCGACCCAGTCGATGCGGTAGATGTACCAGTCGCCCCGCCGCTCCAGATTGACCTGGTTGCCACCGATCACCGTCATGCGCAAGCGTGCCTTGGAACTGTTCAAATCGGCGTTTTCGAATGACAGCCTGGGTCGGTCGAGGATGAAGTTCTGTAAATACACCTTGTAGTTGCCAACCAATGAGGCATCGCCGTTGATGGGCGGCAGCATGCCGTTGCCACCGAAGCGGGAGATGTATTCCTGGCTCAGCAGCTGGTTGAGCTTGGCGCGATCCATGACGGCGATGCTGCCCCAGCCTGACAGCCGGTGCTTGACGCGCATCCATTGGATAATGGCGGCCTTCGAGTTGCTCATGGTTGACGCCTCCGCTAATTACACTGGGTCAAGCGATCAGTTGGGGTTCCAAGTGAGGAAAAGACTTGTAACTTTCGCCGTCATCGAAGCTGACCTGCACGCTGACGCGCAGTACCCTGTTCAGCTCAAGGCGCTGCAAAAAGACGTTGGGCAGTTCGGCTGTCACATGGCCTTGGTAATATTCCTCGTCGCTGACTGGCTGCGCGTTACGCATCACATGATCCAGCTCGCCCCCCCCGACCTTGGCCACGCCAGTGGCTCTGATGGTCAAGCGCTGCCCTGGCGCCATGAACGGCCACGCATCAAGGCTGAAATGGGCGTCGTCGCCCTGGAGCGCCGATAGGGACAACTTGCCGTCGATCAGTTCATCGCGGTGACCCTGGATCACAGGAAAACGCCTAGTGGCGTAGTCGGCCACTTTCAGGTCGAACGCTGACGATTCATAAGGTGCCTGATCCGGCAAGTGCAGGCTGTAATACACGTTCAGGCGTTTGCCCAGGTTGGCGGGAATCGCCGCTGCCGGTATATGAAACAGCCGTGGATCCGCAGGGTCGGCTTGCTTGACGATGACCTTGCCGGTGCTGGCGTGCCCGTCCCAGTGCATCCAGATATCACCGTCATTGGTTTCGGCAGCCAGTGGGACCCTGACCCTGGCGCCCCAGCGAACCTGCTCTGGCGTCACCGTCCCCTGGTTAGCTTCATCTCCGCTCTCCGGTATGACAGTGTCGATCAATGGCCAAGGCAGGTAGAGCGGCCTGCGCACCGTGACCTCAAGCACCTTCGAGTGCCAGGCTGCACCCAAGCGGGCCACCTGATAGCTCAGGCGAAGCGGCTTTCCGATCAGCTCGTCACTGTACCAACTGGCCTCAATCCGCACTTGAAGCTGCCGGCTGACAACCGTACTGACGTCGGCCCGAAAGCCCCTCAAGCTCAAGTCTGGCCCCTCCAGGTACACCACCAGCTGGTCACCCAGCTGCAGGTCGGCATAGTCGTCGATAAGCAGGGTGAAGCCGCCAATCAATGCCCTCGGGTCCAGGTCGCTGCTGCCGTCATGACCTTCGATCAGCGGCTTGGGCAACAGCGGGCTGAGCGGCGGCCCCGACTCTACGATGTCGACTCGCTGCACCGGCGACTCACTGTCACCCCCCGAGGCGTATCGAATGCGGTAGGACAGCTCGGCATGGTCGCCGTCGAATAAGTGCATGACCTCTTGGCGCGGCAAGGTCATGCCTACGACCGTGCCGATATCCCGTTCGGTCACCGAGTGAGACTGGCTGTAGGGGGGTTGGGGGACGCCAGCGAAATACGGCACCCATTCAAAGATCAGCGTATCGCCCACCGTCATCGCTTGGTAGGGCGGCACGGCCACGGTCAGGTCCTGGCTGATCAGTTCCAGGTCGATGACCAAGTCATGGGCTTCACGCAGTTGCGCCACTGCCAGGGTTTGCTCTTCAACCGCCGGACGGTCGATGCTGAAGAACACCCGCAATGATTCATTATCGGGACGGGCGTCAACCCCGGGATGGTAGGAATAAAACACATACCCACCCGAGAGCCGCTGGAGACGATCGTTATCGATGGAGAATCGTACCCCTTGCGGCTCGATGGACACGATCCGGAACGTCTGGATCATGTCCAACACTTCGCCGTCCGCCGCGCATCCGCGCCAGTGAGGGGTGACCCAGTCACCGACTTTGAGCGCCGGATCGGTCAGGAAGGTTTCCAGCAGCTCGCCGCCCAAGCTACTCAGCTCCAGGTTGTCGCCGGTGCCCAGTAACGGCACGCTGGGCCGGTCAGGTCGTAGCGTCATGCATTCCCCCACTAGCGCCCGAAGCGCTGAATTGGTCATGTTCTGGCTGTTTTATACGTCCGGCATTGCACTCGGCGAAACTGATAGAAATGACAGGTGACGCCCCTCCCCCCCGGCGCCTAGGCTCTGTCCAAGCGAGTGTCTGAACGCCCGATCAGCCGTCCTGCCAGGGGCAACAGGGAGCGAAAATCGTCATGAGCGTTACATCATCCGTTCACTCTAATGCCCTGAATTTCATGAGCTTCATCCAAGGGGGGGTTGACCCACGTACGGGGCAGTACAGCCTGAAGATCGAGCTGCCCGAGCTGGGCGGCAACAACCTGCTTGGCCCAGAATTCAGGCCAACCTTGCAATATTCGCCGCTCAACGTGACCGACTCCGGGCTGGGCATGGGCTGGACGCTGGAGCTGTCGCAGTACACCCCGCACAACCAGGTGCTTTCGCTAAGCACCGGAGAAAGCCTGAAGATCACCGACCGCACCGCCCGCCCAATGCGGCTCGAAGAGCAGCGGATCGACAACTTTCATGTCTACCCCGAGGGGGACGATGGGTTGCGGGTGGTGCACCGCTCCGGCCTGGTGGAGATCCTCACCGAACAAGGCACCCAGCAGGCCTCCCTCTACTTGCCGGTGGCACGGTATTCGCCGCTCGGCCACCGTCTGACGTTCAACTATCAGCGTTTTTCCGGGCAACACCCTTTGTTGGAAAGCATTCAGGATGGCGATGGCCGCATGCTGCTGCGCGTGCTGCGTGATCCGACGGGTTACCAGGTCGAACTGCAATTGCAGCCACTGTCCGGCAGCGACGGCAAGGCGCTTGCCAGTTACGTGATGAACCTGGAAGCCGACGACCGCCGGGTAAAGGAGATTGTCATCCCCAGTGACGATCAGGCCCGCTGGACGTTCGGCTATCAAGAGGTGCTTGCCCACCTGTGCATGACCAGCGTGACTCAGCCTACCGGGGCTACTGAACGCCTGTCCTACCTCGATGGAGGGCATCAATTCCCTACCGGTAGCGGTCGCCAGCCGTTGCCCCGCGTTACCCGTCACGTTATCGAGCCGCACTTCGACCAGCCCGCTGCAGACATTCACTACCGCTATCCGACCCCGCGCAACTTCCTCGGCGGCGGTAGCGATATGAGCTGGAGCGACGATGGCCGTGACAACCTTTATCAACGCCTGGACGACTACGACTACAGCTCGGTTGAAATACTCATGGAAGGCGAGAGAGAAGTTCGCCGTATCGAGCGCACCTATAACCGCTTTCACTTGCTCACCCATGAAACGACGCTTCAGGGCGACTGTCTGCAACGGCTGGTCACTGCCTACGGGATGGTCGAAGGTGCGTCATTCAAGAGCCAGCCACCGACGTGCCAGTTGCCCGTCAGTGAAGAGCGATTCTGGCAGATGACCAGCGGCGAGCGCCCATGGCGTAGCGAACAGACCGCCACCCAGTACGACAATCACGGCAATGTGCTCATCCATACCTATGCCGATGGCACGGAGCAGAGCAATGAATGGTACTCAGCGGCAGAGCAGGACGGCCACCCGGCTGATCCTGAAGGCTTCGTGCGTCACCTCAAGGCACAAACCCTGCGCCCTTCACCCAAGGGGCAACCGGGAGCAGCCACCCTTACCCGAACCTATCGTTACACGACGCTGCCCGTGTTGGCTGCGTCTGACACCTCGGCAGTATTGCAGCACCCACACCATGTCGTGAGCAGTGAAACCCTGATCGATCAGGCCAGCGCTCAGACGCCTCTTGCGCACCTGCGTAACCAGTGGGTCAATGCCCCGCGTGATCGGGCACTGCACGGTCGCCAATACCTGAAGATCGAGAACCTGCAAGGGCTGGAAACGGTTACCGAGTACCACTATAGCCTCGAGCGCAGTGCAGGCACCGACGAGCCTGTGCTGAACGTTCAGCAGCTGCGTATCGGTTACGACGGCACGCAGGCCATCACCACCGTGCAATATGGCTTGCGCCATGGGCAGGTGATGCAGCAGCGTGACAGCGATGGTCTCGAAACCCGCTACGTCTACGATCGCCTGCAAAGAGTGGTGAAGGAGACCGTGGCTGCCGGGCTGCCGACAGAGGCCTCACGCCATTACCACTACACCCTGACGCCGATCAGTGGCGAATCGGCCAGCCAGACGTTCACCGACGAGCACGGCGTTTGCACCAAGACCCTGCTCGATGGCCTGGGCAGGGTGCGCGGCGAGGAACGTGACCATGTGGATGAGGCCATGGCGCCACGGCTATACCCGACGCTCGCAGTAACCTACGACAACCAAGGCCGGCCAGTGACCGAAACCCACATCGACTGGTTGGAGGGCCTGCGCAGCCTGAACCTGCCCCAGCACTACGCCTACGACGACTGGGGTCAACGTTGCTGTACAACCGGGCCAGATGGCGTGCAGCAGCATGAACACCAGGACCCGCTGGGCAACGCCCAGCACCGCGGTCTGATCGTTCATCGCTGGCGCCAGGCCGGCAGTGGGCCCACGGCAATGATCAGCAGCCGCAGCGAGACCTGGATGAACCGCTTCGAAAAACCGGATGTGATCCTGCGCCAGGATGCCGAAGGCTTGACCTTGGCCACACGCAGTTTCACGTACGACGGGCTAGGACGCCTGGTGAGCGAAACCGATGAGCGTAGGCACACCACCAGGTTTACCTACGACATTTTCAACCGGCCCCTGCAGCGCATTTTGCCCGACAGCACCTGCGTGGAAACCCGCTATGCGCAGCACTCCACTGCGCAGTTGCCCATCGGCCTCACCGTCAAGCCTGGCAACATCAGACTGCCGGCCGTCCAAGTTGGCGCACAGTCCTTCGACGGCCTTGACCGACTGCAGGGCAGTACCACCGGCTGGCGCAGCGAGCGCTACCACTATGAGGGCAGTGAATCGCGTGCGCGGCGCAAACGCAACGCTGCCGGGCAGAGCATCGACTACGCCTATGACCTGAGCTTGACCACATACCCAATCACAAGCAGCAGCGCGGAGGAAAACGCAGTCTTCGACTATGACCCCATCGGGGCACGACTGACACGCGCCAGCGGTGCCCACGGCTGTTGCGACTACCAATACAACGCCCATGGCCACTTGCTCGAAGAACACTTGCAAGTCAGTGGCCATGCGCCTTTGAAAACTGAGCACCATCCCTCGTTGCAGGGTCGCCCGCAACGCACCGTCGAAGCCAGCGGCCTGGAAACGCTCTATCACTTTCACGACAACGGCCTGCCTCGGGGAATGCAGCAGCACAAGCTCGACGTGAACCTGCAGTATGACTCACTGGCGCGGCTTGAGAAGATCACCAGCAACGACTCGGACAACGGGACCACGGTGGTCACGGTCATCGAATTTGACGACCAGGACCGCGAGATCAAACGATCCTGGCAACAGAGCGGCCACCCTGAGCGCATCCAGACACAACTGTGGGATCTCGATGGCCTGCTCAAGGAACGTCACCTCTACCAGGGGGCCATTACCCTGCTGAAGGAAACATTCACCTACACCGCCCTTGGCCAATTACTCAACCACCACTGTGCAGGTATCGAACTGCCCCGCGATAGCCAGGGCCGGGCGATCACGCAGCAAACCTTCAGCTACAACAACTACGAAAGCCTCAGCATGGTCACCAGCCAGTTCGCCGATGGATCTGCCCGTGAGCGTGCGCAGTACGTTTATGCCGACGATGACCCTTGCCAGTTGCGCAGCATTGTTTACACCCCTGCACGCAGCAGCCCCCATCCGACCTTCAAGTACGACCGCAACGGCAACATGGTGCTTGACCAGTACGGTTGTACATTGCGCTATGACAGCCAGAACCGTCTGCAGTCGCTTGTGCGGGCCACCGGCACTGGCCAATACCGGTACGACGCCCATAACCGCCTGCTTGGCAGCACCGACGGCAGTGGGGCCGACAGCGTGCTGGTGTACCAGAACCACCGTTTGACGCTGGCGGTCCGCGGAGCCTTGCGCACTCAATACCTGGATCTGGATGATCAACCCGTCGGCCAACAAACCCTCGATGACGCTAGCCAGACGCTGCTGCTTCACGCGGCGGATAACGCCAGTGTGGTTGCTGAAGGCCAGCACGGTTCGCTACGCAGCATGCGCTACAGCGCCTATGGCGAACGCTACAGCGACACACCGGTGAGCAGCGCCATGGGCTTTAACGGCGAAGCCCTCGACCCACTGAGTGGCCGTTACCTGCTGGGCAGCGGCTACCGCGCCTACGACCCTGAGTTGCGCTGCTTCCTCAGCCCCGATTCGCTCAGCCCATTCGGGGTTGGCGGCCTCAACTGCTACGCCTACGCCCGAGGCAACCCCATCGCGTTCCGTGACCCGACCGGGCATGAAGCGATTGGCTTCAGTGGTCGCCTGCGGCGCCCCGATGAAGACATCACGCCGCAAAGCCAGCCAGAAGAGATCAAGCAGGGAGACGGGGGCTGGCTGAAATGGTTGTGGGTAGGCATTGCCGTTGTCATGACCGCTGTAGCGATTGTGACGTTCGGTAAAGCAACGTTGGCGGCGGTGGCCGCTTGGAAAGGAGCTGCGACCGCTTTAACGGCCACGGCGGTAACGGCCGCCAAAACGGCGGCGGCGTTGGCCATCGGTAAGGCGGTGGCTGCGGGTGTATCAGCCGCACTGGCTGTGGCCGGCACGGCAGCCCAGGTCCACGGCACGATCACGAATAACCAGACAAGCTTTGATGTGGCTCAGTGGCTCGGTATCGCGAGCGTCGTTGTCGGGCTCGCCAGTGCAGGGGCCTTTTATGCTGCGGGCAGGATGATGAGAAGCGCTACCGGCAGTGTGACAACGGGATCGAGGGCGTCGATCTTGGCCGACGATGCCGCTTCGGTTAATGACTGGAGGAGTAACTGGCTGCTCTCCTCACGTAACGAGCAAGGCCAATTACCGCCTAAACCCAATCCTCCTCCAGTGCCTCCAAAACCTGTCGAATTTGCTCAGAAGATAAAGGCGGGTGAACCCAGGATGTTTGCAAAACTAACGCGCACCTTCGGTTGGGTTAAGGCACGCAGGGGAAAATTCGAAATTCGAGCTGGATTAGGAGAATAAAACATGAACGAACAAACACCCCCCACCTCCAAACGCGTACTTGCCGAACAAACCCGCCAGGCCCAGCGCGAAGCCCGGCGCCGGCGCAGCGCATCGCTGCTGGCAGAATTGGCGCCGTCCGTGCTGGGTATCGCCGATCCCAGCGACGGCACCCTGCTCAAGAGTGCCGTGGACAACGATCTTGAAGTGCGCATCCCCGCGTGGGTGAACTTGCCTGAAGATGGCGACACTGAAACCGTGTATCTGCAATTATCGACCACAAGCGATGCTGCCTCTGACTTTGGAGACGTAGGCCAGCCCCTGGAAGTGGTTGGCCCCGTCACCTCAGCCGATTTTCCGCTGGTAATGCATGTGCCCTTGGCCAGACTCGTCGAAGGCAGGCTATGGCTGCGTTACCGTATCGTGACCTTCAACGGCGGTCATGCAGTTTCGGCAGTGGTACCGCTGATCTGTGACCGCACCGCACCCCGCAACAGGGTCGATCCCGACGAGAAACTCGACGGCTTGACCGTCGGGCCAGCGTTTATTGACGACGAGTACCTTAGAAACAATCCGTCCGGCATCGTTGCCCAAGTGCCAGAGTATGAGACCTACGTGCTTGGAGACACGTACAAGGTGTATTACTTCGAGAGCCCACCTGAAGAGCATGAGGATTACGAAAATCAGGTCGATGAGGGGCCTCTCGATGCGTCAATGCAAGTGGTTATTCCGAAGGACGTGGTAGAACGTGCCGGCGATGGCAAGTATTACCTTGCCTATTACCTGTATGACAAAGCGGGAAACAAGAGCCGAGGCTCGCTGATCACCAGCATCGACGTCGCCCTTGGCCCATTGCCGGCCAACCTGCAAGACCCTTTGGTGCACGCCGCCGACGACGGCGTTGTCGACCTCAAGGACGCCATTGACGGGGTATCGGTCGATATTCCGTATTACGACGGAGCCAAAGCCCACGACGCTATCGCAGTGACCTGGGGTAGCACGCCATTACCACCGGAAACCGTCGGTGCCAAAGCCTTTCCAATCCCTGTTCACGTGCCCAACCCAACCTTGCGCGCTGAATACGGCACAGCCTCAGATGAACTGGCCACCAACGTCAGCTACCAGATCATGCGCGGTGCCGTACCGTTTGGCCCCAAGGCCATCAGTGTGAAAGTCGACTTCAGCGTGGTAGGCCCCGAGCGCCCCGACCCCGACCCCACTTGGCCCAACCCGATCAACCCTAACCTGTTGGCACCCACGGTGCGAGGCGCACGTTCGGCAACGGATAACGTGATCGATCGCAGTGACGCCAATGAAGACGCCACACTGACCATTCCCTTTTACGACAATGCCGAGGACGGGCACGTGCTCGTTGTCTACTGGCATGGCAGGTTTGCAGGGACTCACACCGTGGACACGGCCCGTGATGCACGCGGCATCACCGTTCCTATCGATTGGGACATCATCTTCGCGGAGGGTAACGACCCCGCGTTGCCGGTGCACTATACCCTGCGCGAATCGCAAGACGCCCTCAACGAGCAAATGTCGCAGACACAGTGGGTGGACGTGGATGCAGTTACCGTGATCCTGCCGCTTCCGCAGTTCCTGGGGGTTAGGGCCGGTTGGCTGAACTGTGATTCATTGCGCGATGTCGCGGGGGTACCGACCAACAACATGGTCCTGAAGGTGGAGATCCCGGACATGTCGGCCTACCTGAAGGCAGGTGACATAATCGAACTGGAGTGGGCACCGTTGATCGGCTCCAAAGATGAAGATGGCGACGACCCGGTACCCAATGCGGAGAAAACCGAACTCGTGGTGCTGGACGAGACGTCAGTCAAAGGCTTCATCTGGGAAATCAAGCCTTATGCCGACCACCTTCTGCCAACCTATGACGCCAACCTTAACGGGGGCCGTACGCGGGCACGGGTGCGCTACGTCAAAGCCGATGACCCTGATTTAGCCTCGGAATGGGCAGTGCATAAGTTAAGCCTGGCCGAAGGCAGCGACTCTTGCGCAATGCCGTAACCTTGAGCTCCCTACGCGGTAGCGCGGCACGGTGCTGCCGCGAAGGGAGCAATGTAGGATTTTGGTCAGAACAGAAAGGAAAATTCCTACATTAGATAGAGAAACATCACTTTTACAATTCACCCTAACGATGCGAGCTCAGTACAGGAAGTCGTAGCAGCCATCTGCAAACAGCCTCTTCACAGGGTGATCCAATGTCCAGTTTCCATGCTTTCAAACCCACACTTTTTACTGTAATGATCCGGGCCACCACCGCACTTCCATTAGTGATTATCGGTAACTCGGCGGTGGCCCAGACTAATGTAGAAGGTCGTACTGATATCCAGTTTGGTACGCCCTTGGATAATTACCGTGTATTCAGTGGTGCCACCCTGAACGCCACGGGCGCGAATCTGTTGTATGTCGATGCCGAGGCAGCCGCGCACGTGTTGCTCAACGATTCGGACGTCACCCCAGGGTCGTCCGCCGTCGCGCTGGCCCTGACTGGTGCGAACGCAACGCTCGAGCGCTCGACCGTTACCGCCAGCAGCCGTGCGCTCACTGGCAGCCAAGGTGCAAGCATCAGTGCCAACGACAGCGTTATTCGCGGTGGGTCACGTGGTGCCAGCCTCAACCAGAGCCACCTTGAGCTAAGGCGCAGCGAAGTGCATGCCAGCGACAACAATGGCGTTGCCGTGGAGCTGTTCGACGGCAGCGTGTCGGCCAGTGACAGCAGCCTGATCAGTGGCGGTCGCGATGGTATCCTGGTGCGTGATGGCTCAGGCCAGACCGACGCCAAGGCCACCATCGTGCTGGACAACAGCCGTGTCGAGGGCCTGGATGGGTCGGCCATCGCGGTCGGCCGTGGCGCCGGTCGCGCTGCTTCTGCGCAAATCGATGTGCTCAACGGCAGCACCCTCAGCGCCAGCAACGGCGTGTTGGTGAATGTGGCCGATGCTGCAACGGCGAGCCTGCGCGTGAGTGACAGCCAGCTGCTTGGCGATATCGTGGTTGCCGAAGGCGGCACTGCCAACGTGATGCTGGAGAACGCCGCAACCCTGACCGGCCGCCTGGAAAACGTAGCGCAGGTGGCCATCGACAGCGGCGCCGAGTGGGCCATGGTCGGCAATGCCGCCGTCGAGCAGCTGACCATGAACGGCGGCCGCGTAAGCTTCGGCAACATCGGTGAATTCCACACGCTGACCCTAGGCTCACTGTCGGGCAACGGCACATTCGTGATGGACGCCGACTTCGCCAGCGGCCAGCATGATTTCCTCGACATCACTGGCAATGCCACGGGCGATCATTCGCTGCTGGTTCGCAGCAGCGGGACCGATCTGCAAGCCGATGCCAGCCTGCACATGGTGCATGCAGACAGCGGCGATGCGCGCTTCTCACTGGAAGGCGGCCCGGTCGATGTCGGTACCTATTCCTATGATTTGGTCCCTAAAGGCAGCGGCAACGACTGGTACCTGGACAAGAGCACCCGCACCATCAGCCCCGGCACCCAGTCAGTGCTGGCCTTGTTCAACACAGCACCGACCATTTGGTATGGCGAAATGAGTACCTTGCGTGGCCGCATGGGCGAAGTGCGCCGCGATGCCGGGCAGGCTGGGGGCTGGGTGCGCACCTTCGGCAACAAGTACAACGTCGCCGGTGCCGAAGGCCTGGCTTACCAGCAAACCCAGCAAGGTCTGTCCTTCGGTGCGGACGCTCCTTTGCCGATCGGCGACGGTAACTGGCTGGCCGGGATCACGGCCGGTTACAGCCAATCGGACCTGAGCCTGGCGCGCGGTACCCAAGCCAAGGTCGACAGCTACCATCTCGGTGTCTACAGCACTTGGCTGGAACCTGAGAGCGGGTACTACATCGATGCCGTAGCGCGACTCAATCAATTCAAGAACCAGTCCGATGTGCGCTTGAGCGATGGCACCAAGACCAAGGGCAGCTACGACAACCTCGGTGTCGGCGCAGCGTTGGAGATAGGCCGCCACATCAGCCTCGATGAAGGCTGGTTCGTTGAGCCCCATGCCCAATTGGCCGGCTTGATCGTGCAGGGCAAGGACTACGCCCTGGACAATGGCATGCGCGCCGAAGGTGGGCGCACGCATTCCCTGCAAACCAAGCTCGGTGCCACCGTCGGGCGCAAACTGGAAGTGGGGGACGGGCGAATGATCCAGCCCTATGTAAGGGTTGCCGCCGTGCATGAATTCGCCAATGACAACCACGTCAAGGTCAATGGTAACGGCTTCAACAACGACCTCTCTGGCTCTCGCGGGGAAGTGGGCACCGGCATCGCGGTAGCCTGGGCCGATAAATGGCGTGCTCATGCCGACTTCGAATACGCCCATGGCAGCAAGCTTGAACAGCCCTGGGGCGTGAACCTGGGGGTACGCTACAACTGGTGAGTTTACGAAGGGAGAGCCGTTGAGGTTCTCCTTTTTTTGCTTTGGCGCATCACGCGATCATGGAGAACAGGCTATGCCAACCTCAAAGCATTCGACCCAAAACACCTCGGCCGCGCTTGCAAACCGCTTCGAACAGGTAGCGTTCTATGTACCGCCTGTCGTCCCCGACCTGCTGCCCAATGAGCCAGATTCCCTGCTCAATCTGTTGCCGTTCAAAGCCGTGTTCTTGCCATTGCGGGTCGAGTTCGCCCAGTGGGGCAATTCGGACCCTACCGAAGAAGACCCGGAAACACTAACCCTGTACTGGAACGGCCGTGAAGTCCGCACCCTGATCTGGACGGCACCGGTACAGCCCGATGAACTGTTCATCGAGGTGCCGGTGGGGTTTCTGAGCGAAGGCCAGCACCGGCTGCACTACCAGGTCAAGCTGTTCAACGGCATGCGCAGCGACTCAGAAGCCCTTGAGATCAACATCGACAAGACGCCCCCGTTGCTCGCCGATGACGATGAGCTGATTTTTCCGCCGGACGTGATAAGCAATGGCGTCACCGACCGCTACCTCAAAGAACACGGCGAACTGACGGCGCAAGTACCGCCCTATTTAGGCGCCGATGTGGGCGATACCGTGAGCTGGTACTGGAGTGACAGCCCCGTCGGCAAGCAACTGGTCGACCGCCTCACCCTGACCAAGACCGAAGTGGGCATGCCCTTGCACGTCAAGATACCGGCCGACTTCATCTTACAGCTCAGCGACGGCCTGCGTTTTGCCCGTTATGAGGTCCAGGACCGCGCAGGCACCGCCCTTCAACGCTCGTTGGCCGTGGCGTTGCACGCGGCGGTCACGCCACCGCCCCGGCAGCTACCCCCACCGTTCGTGCGCCAGGCCAGTGGCTCCGATTATTTCAGCGATTTGCTGCCAGCTGATGCCGTGGCAGGAGCGACGTTGACGATACCGGCCAGCGCCTCACTCGAACCGGATGATCAAGTGACCGTATTCTGGGGCGAGCCAGGCGCCACGGGTGCTTATCAGACCGACACACCGATAAGCCCAGGCTCAAGGGAGTACACCGTACCTGCCAAGTACATTGCCATGAACCTGAACAGCCGCATTCCCCTGCACTATCAGGTCAAGGCGTACGATGGCCAGCTTCACGACTCAGCGCCGCACCAGGTCAGCATTGGCCGCCTGCACGGGCTACCCCTGATACACAGCGACGCGATTCGGGACAACCAACTGAACCTGGCGAAACTGGGTGCCCAAGCGGCGTTTTCGCTACCTGGGTGGCAGTTCATGGACGCGGGGCAACTCATCACGGTATACATCGAAGGGGTCAAGCGCGGAGCGATCGACCAGAAGATCACGCTGCCGGTGGTCACCGACATGGCAGTGCCTGGTGCAGTGACGGAACTCGCGGTGGGGTCGGTTACCAAGAGCGCGCTGCAGGCGTTGGAAGTGGACTATCAGTTCTACGTACGGGTCAAGGTCAGCTTTGACGATAAACGCACGTGGGTTGAGTTTCCGATGATCACGCCGACGTTGATCGATCAACCCTGAGCTGGCGGGTGGCAGGAGCGCTGGTATTGTTATCCAGAAGCGATCAATCGCCTTCAGGGTGAGGTGAGCGTACCGCGGGATCTATCTCGCTCGATTGCCGTGGGCCACAAACGAAAAAAGACGCCTAAGCGTCTTTTTTTGATGATCTACGGAAGCCCAAAGGACGCTGTAGATCTTTATGTGGAGCGGGAAACGAGACTCGAACTCGCGACCCCGACCTTGGCAAGGTCGTGCTCTACCAACTGAGCTATTCCCGCAAAGTGAAGCTTTACAACCCTTGGCGTGAAGCGCCGATACGACCTTCACCACCACTGCACCGCATAGACGCCACAGTATTCAAACTGGAGCGGGAAACGAGACTCGAACTCGCGACCCCGACCTTGGCAAGGTCGTGCTCTACCAACTGAGCTATTCCCGCAATGGCGTCCCCTAGGGGACTCGAACCCCTGTTACCGCCGTGAAAGGGCGGTGTCCTAGGCCACTAGACGAAGGGGACGTGGCCAGGAGCTTGTAACAGCATCCCAACTTCCCTCGAATCGGCTTTCGCCAACACGCTGAAAGTGGCGCGCATTCTATGGAGCCTTGGCCAGAGCGTCAACCCTCAATCAAAACTTTTTCTAAATCAAAGACTTCGCTTCAGAAACTCATACAGTGCTATCAGCATGATGGCTAACGCACTACACTCGGGTAAATAAGAAGCGTACGGGAGTTTCCAGGTGTCCCCAATCGTCATCACTGCGCTAGTAGTCGCCGGCATCGTGGTGCTGTTCCTGATCGGTTACATCAACCATATGGTCGAGAACAGCAAGCTGGAGAAAGCCCGCCTCAAGGCCGATCTCAACGACCGGGTACGGCGTAGCCGTGACGTTTCCGAGAACATGCCGGGCCAGTTGATGAGCCCCGCCCTCAAACTCCTGCTCAGCCGCTTCGAGCTGCAGTTCGGTGAGCGCCTGCTGCAGCTGGACAAGCAGAACGCCAACCTGAAGAACCGCCTGGCCGAACTGCGCGAGGCAGTGGCCAAGGGCGACGCCATCCCGGTGCGCAACCCGCCACAGCAGATACTGACCGAGGCCAAGGCCAAGGACATCCGCTTCCTCCTGGAAAACTTCCACAGCCAGATCACCCGCGCCGCCCAGGAAAACCTGCTGCCGGCCAACGAGGCCAAGCGCTGGCTCGGCGAGATCCGCCACATGCTGGTGCAGCTGCACTTCGAGTTCTTCAGCAACCTCGGCCAGCAGTCCATGCAACAGGGCCAGCCCGGCCAGGCCCGCCTGGCCTACGAGCGCGGCGTGCAATACCTGCGCAAGCAGTCCGACCCGGCGCGTTATCAGAACCAACTACATCAGCTGGAAGAGCTGCTGGCCCGCGCCAATGCGGTGGTACTGGAAAAGACCAAGCCCGTCGAGGAAGCCAGCGAGCTGACCGAAGGCCTCAAGTCCCTCGGCGAAGACGAGTGGAAGAAGAAGAACGTCTACGACTGATCTTGCCCTGCAAGGAATCCCATGAGCCTGATCGTCTATGGCGCGCCGCTATCTCCGTTCGTGCGCAAGCTGCGCCTGTGCCTGATCGAGAAGGGCCTGGACTACCAGCTGGAAATCGTCACTCCGTTCGGCCAGCCCGACTGGTACCGCGAGCTCAACCCGCTGGGACGCATTCCCGCCTTCCGTGACGGCGACCTGACCCTGGCCGACTCCAGCGTGATCTGCCAGTACCTGGAAGAACAGTACCCGCAGCGCCCCGCCTTGTTCGGCCAGGGCGCCGCGCAGAAGGCCAAGGTGCGCTGGCTGGAGAAGTACGGCGACTACGAGCTGGCAACGCTGTGCACCTTCGGCGTGTTCCGTAACCGCCTGCTCAAAC
>Ga0209370_1001718_pt1 | contig 18253 bp, 17 predicted proteins | sample AgamicAtPrz_FD_187164 | JGI IMG/M metagenome (GOLD analysis project Ga0209370, IMG submission 187164) | Agave microbial communities from Guanajuato, Mexico - At.P.rz (SPAdes) (version 2) | ecosystem: Host-associated > Plants > Phyllosphere > Phylloplane/Leaf | place: Guanajuato, Mexico... | reverse complement strand
TCATGTCTTGCTCTCCTCAGACCAGCGGACGTGGGTTTTTCAGATACATGGTGCGAATCGCATGCAGCGTCCAGTACGCCAGGCCGCCGACCATGCCGGTGGGGTTGTACTGGGTGTTCTGCACGAAGTTGCCGGCACCGAAGACGAACACGTTGTGCTTGTCCCAGGCCTGGCAGTAGCGATTGACCACGCCGTCCGTGGGCTTGTCGGACATGATGTGACCGCCGGTGTTGTGCGTGGTCTGGTAGGGACGCACGTCGAACTTGGCACCGATATTCTTGAAACCCGACTGCAGCAGATCCGGTTTCAAGGCGTTGCCCACCTCCTCGGCCTTGATCTTCTGGTACTGGGTCATCCGGATGTCGTTGTCCTGCCAGTTGAAGGTCATGCGCATCAAGGGACGACCATGTGGATCCTTGTAGGTGGGGTCCAGATCAAGATGGTTGTTGCGGTAGGACATGTGCGAGCCGTGCGTGCCGATCGACATGGAATGGCCATACCACTCGCCAATGCCCTTCTTCCAGCCTGCGCCCCAGCCCGGCGTGCCCTTGGGCAGCGGCATGGAACGGATGGGCTGGCCATTCATGGTGCCCACGCGCCAGTAGGCGCCGCCAATGAAGCCCAGCTTGCCGAAGTCGTTCTGGTTGATACCGTAGTCGTCGATACACATGCCGTTGGAGCCGTGACCGATGAAGGGATTGAAGTTCTCTTCCTTGAAGAACAGGGTCACGCCACCATTCATCTGGTAGGCGTAGTTCTTGCCTGTCACCCCGGTGTTGGTCTTGGGGTCGTAAGGTTTGCCGATGCCGGAGACCAGCAGCAGGTGCACGTTGTTGAGCTGATAGGAAGACAGAATCACCAGGTCTGCGGGCTGGAACACTTCCTCGTTCGTGTTGGAGTCGAAGTAGGTCACGCCGGTTGCGGTCTTGCCGTCTTCCGAGCTCTCCACACGCAGCACTTCGCAGTGCGTGCGATAGGAGAAATTCTTCTTGCGCTTGAGCGCATCCAGCACCGCCGTCTGGGGCGAGGACTTGGAATACTGGTAGCAACCAAAACGCTCGCAGAAGCCGCAGAAGTTGCAGGGAGCCATCTGCATGCCATAGGGGTTCACGTAGGACGTGGACGCAATGCCGGCAGGCGCCGGGAAGGGATGCAGGCCCATGCTCCTGGCACAGGTTTCGAACTTGCTCGCGTCGTAGGTCGATGGCAGAGCAGGCATGGGGTACTCTTTCGAGCGCCAGCCTTCAAACGGATTGCCGCCGGCCTGGATCTGGCCCTTGATATTGCCAGCCTTGCCCGAGACGCCGGCCACTTCGTCAAACCGGGTGAAGAAAGGCTCCAGCTCGTCGTAACTGACGGGGTAATCCATCAGGTTCATGCCTTCCGGAATGATGGACTCGCCCCATTTTTCCCTCACATAGCTGCGCAGCTTGATTTCCTCGGGCTGAGGGCGCCACAGCAAGCCATTCCAGTGCGTGCCGGCACCGCCCACGCCATTCGCTGGCAGGAAGGAGCCCATCGAACGGTAAGGCAAAGCGATTTCGCTGTCGTCGCGGCGCACCGTCACGGTCGCCTGACGGGGATGCTGCATATTCTTCAGGCGCACGCCATAGGTCAGCTCGTCGATCTGATTGGGGTACTTGAATTCGGGCACCGTGTTCTGGTCGCCGCCGCGCTCCAGCGCCACGATTTCCAGGCCCTCAGCTGCCAGTTCCATGCCGGCGATGGAGCCTGTCCAGCCCAGGCCAACGATGACCACGTCTTTTTTCTTTTCAATGCGTGCCATGACTCAAGCCCTTTCGCCCTTGATGGATACCGGCCCCAGCGGGTACTTCACGTTGTGCTGATCGACCCATTCGGCATAGCTGGCGCGGGCGCCAGGGAAGCCGATGTATTTCCAGGACTGCATGCCGTGGTTGCCGCCATGCAAGGGGTCGGCGAAATAGCCTTCCTTGGTATTGGCCAGCAAGGTGGTAAAGAAAAAGCTCAGTTCAGGGTCTAGCTTGATCTCGCCCTTTTGCAACGCGGTCAGAGCTTCGTCCTGCTGCTCTGCGGCAAGGCTTTTGAACTCCTTGCCAAAGCGCTCCGTGCAAGCCGCATTGAAGGCGGGAATGGCCTTGCGATAGAGCTGCGCAGGGTTCAGAGGCGATTGCCAGCCGCGATCGGGCGTGGCGGCCGGGTCGTGCGGGCCTTCCATGTACCAGATCTCGGCATTGCCGTAGTAGCCCTTGAGCTGGCGATCGATGAACACCGGCACATGAGCTTCGATCGCTCCAGGTCCATCCCCTTCGGACGGGATCAGGCGAGCTGTTGCTGCCAGAACAAAAGCCCACTCGTCCGCATTGAAGTACTCGGGCTTGTATGCATCCAGTTTGAGCGCAGGCTCTTTGGAGTTGGCACGCATTGCCACGGCCGTTCCAGCCAGTGCGACGCCAGCACCGGAGGCGAACAGAAAGGATCTGCGGCTTGGTGGGGAAAAGTTGGACATTGTGCGATTCCTACATCGTGTGAACCTCGGCCATGCACAGCCAGTTGCGCGATGACCGAGTGTTCAGGTTTTTTGAATCAGCGGTGGGTTTGAGGTCGGGCAGGAAGAAGCACACACCCAAAGAAAATGCCCGCAAAGCGGGCACTCGTACGCAGAGTCAGAGCCTTTTCAAGCCGGCCCATACCGCCTTAACAATTTGATAATAGTTGCGCTGACAAGTATCTGTACCGGGCAAGCAACTTGCCTGCCAGCAGGTCGTGGTTTTTCATTGGAGTGCGCAACTGGGGTTTTCACTTAGATATAAGACATAAGACTGCCTACCTACTACTCTGCGGCCCAAGACGCTGTCAGGCAGTGATGCCAGACTCAAGACGATGGAGAAGCCCAGACTCGCCCTTCACTGCTTACTCATACGGCCAAAAGAGGGAAGGTGACGGCGCACTTTGTCGACACTAAGCTGGAGTCCGTGGCAATGAAAACCGGAACGTGGTGCCCTGTCCGCCACTCTCGACAAGATGAATGGAGACTCCGTGCAGCTCCAGCATCTGGTGCACGATTCTCAAGCCCAGGCCACCGTCACGGCGGGCACCACCTACGGTAAATGGACGCCTGAACAGGCCTTCGCGCAACTCTGGCGGGATACCCGGGCCGGAGTCGCTGATCGTCACCTCCAGCTCTTGGCCCACTGCTCTTATGGCGATCCTGATCACCCCGCCTTCGGGGGTATAGCGCAAGGCGTTATCCAGCAGATTGCTCAGGACGCGCTCTATCATTCCCAGATCCGCACGAACTGCCGGAAGTTGAGGAGCAAGGTCCGCCTGCAGGGCGATATGGCGCGACTCTGCCGCAAGCTCGAACTTCTGGAAAACGTCCTGCACCAGATCAGCCAGGAAGAATGATTCGAGCTCCGGTTGCACAAAGCCGTATTCCAGTCTGGCCAGCTCGAACAGGCTTTGGGACAGGGCCCCCACCCTTCGACTCTGGTCGAGCGCAATGCCAAGGTAGCGCCTGCGCTCTGCAGGCTCCAGGCTTGCATCCTTGAGCAGCAAGGTCTCCAGATATCCATGCAAGGATGACAGCGGTGTGCGCAGATCGTGGGAAATATTCGCGATCAATTCCCGGCGCTCCTGATCCTGCCGCGTGAGAGTTTCCCATTGCTCGCTGATGCGCAGCACCATTTGCCGATAAGCAGCGTCCAGTACTGCAATCTCGTCACGGCTGTGATCGGCCACATCCGGGGAGCGTTCCGGCATCTCGGGAGGAGCGCCATGCATGTCAAACTGCCGAACCGACTCGGTCAGACGCCGCAAGGGACGCGTGATCAAGGTGAAGGCGACAAGGCCCGCAGCGAGACAGAGCAGCCCGACCATGCCAATCGACAGCAGTGCCGTCTTCAACACCGCATCTGCCGAGCCTCTGGCTGCAAGAAGATCATGGGCCTCGCCAAGCAGCACCACATAGATGAAGCCGACTTGCCGCCCGTTCACGCTCAAAGGGGCCGCACTGAAGACCTTGCGGCCATCGCGGCTGCGCGGATCATCGCCCAGAATCGGCAGCATCTGTCCATCGATGAATCGATGCACCGGCTCAAGATCGACCCGGTCGCGACGCAAACGCCCCTCGGGTGCCGCGTGGCCGGCAATGCGGCCGTCAGGCTCCAGCAGATAGACCTCCACACTTGGGTTCACCATCATCAGCTGGTTGAAAAGATTTCGCACCGCGTTAGGCATCAAGCCATTCGCATCGGTCAGCTGGGCATCGCGGGCAATACTCTCGGCGACGTCCCGAGACAAGGCTTGCACCACCTCCAGTTCATGCATGCGGTTGGAGCGAAGCTGCAGCCAGGCCGAGGTACCGCTGCAGACCAGTAGCAACACGGCAAACACGATCGCCAGCCGCTGGGTCAGAGTCAGGTTCATTCGCTCTCTCCAGTTTCAGCGAACTTGTAGCCGCGCCCCCAAACCGTGAGGATCCGCGTCGGCTGTGCTGGATTGACCTCCACCTTGGCACGAAGCCGGTTGATATGGGTGTTGACGGTGTGCTCGTAGCCCTCGTGCTGATAGCCCCAGACCGCATTGAGCAGGTCCATGCGCGAAAACACCTTGCCCGACTGGCGAGCAAAGAAATACAGAAGATCGAACTCACGGGGCGTGAGATCGAGACGGCGTCCGTTCAGGCATGCATCTCTTGCCACCGGATCCATGACCAGCCCATTGACCGACAGGCTGCCTGATTCCAGGCGCGCACTCAGAGCCAGAGCATCGACCCGGCGCAGCAGAGCCTTCACCCGTGCCACGAGCTCCAGAACGGAAAACGGCTTGGCCAGATAGTCGTCCGCGCCGATCTCCAGCCCCAGAATGCGATGCACCTCGCTGGAGCGGGCACTGATGATGATGATCGGCGTGTAGCGGGTCATGGCACGCGCACGTCTGCATATCTCCAAGCCGTCCACGCCAGGCAACATCAGATCCAGCACCAGCGCATCCCAGCCACCGCGCTCCAGATGCGCGAGGCCGTCATCGCCGCGGGCGCAATGCACCACCTCCAGCCCTTCGTCCCGAAGGTGGAGCGAAAGCAGATCGGCGATGTGGGCATCGTCCTCGACCAGCAGAATGCGACGGGCGAGAGTCATGGGTAATCAGGTCTCCGGCAGGGGTGGTTGATGCAGCACCGTGGAGCACAGCCACATGATTTCACATTGTGCTCAAACTGCTCGCGGGGAGTTATCACGTTTTTTTTAACTTTGCGTGAGGACTTCGGGATCGCCACTCCATAAGCTCAATGTCATCGAACCCAGAAAGCCGATGCCATGACCACCCGACGCCATATGCTGCTGGGCGCAGCAGCCTCCGCCGCAGCGCTTGCCACCGGAATCTTCCAGCGCCACGCGACTGCAGCGACAGAGACCTTCGAAATCAGCTATACCGACGCCCAGTGGCGTGCCCGGCTCAGTCCTCAGCAATATGCCGTGCTGCGCCAGGAGGCCACGGAGCCGCCCGGCAGCAGCCCGCTCAACAAGGAGCATCGTCCTGGAACATTTTCCTGCGCAGGCTGTTCCTTGCCCTTGTTTGCCTCCTCCACCAAGTTCGACAGCGGCACCGGCTGGCCCAGTTTCTGGAAGCCGCTGGACAACGCCGTCGCCACCCGCAAGGACCGAAGCTACGGCATGGTGCGTGTCGAAGCGCACTGCCGGCGCTGTGGCGGCCATCTCGGCCATGTCTTCGAAGACGGGCCGCCTCCCACAGGTCTGCGCTATTGCATGAACGGCCTGGCCTTGGCTTTCACGCCCAAACCTGCCTGAGGAGAAACAGGCCATGCTGCTGATCGTCCTTGCCTATCTGGGCGGTGTGCTGACCATCGTCAGTCCCTGCATCCTGCCCGTGCTGCCTTTTGTGTTCTCTCGCGCGAACCAGCCCTTTGTGCGCAACGGCCTGCCACTGCTGGCAGGCATGGCATTGACCTTTGCGATCGTTGCCTCTCTCGCCGCCGTCGGCGGCGGCTGGGTGGTGGCTGCCAATCAGTATGGCCGCTGGCTGGCTCTGGCGCTGGTGGCCGTTTTCGGGCTGACACTGCTGCTGCCGCATCTGTCGGAGCGGCTGACCCGCCCATTGGTGGCAGTCGGCGCACGCCTGTCGGAATCGGCACAGACCGGCGGTGCACCGCAAACAGGATCCTCTGTCTTGCTGGGAGTCGCAACGGGGCTGCTATGGGCTCCATGTGCCGGGCCCATCCTGGGACTGATATTGACCGGTGCCGCCCTGCAGGGCGCCAACACCACCTCGACCCTGCTGCTGCTGGCCTATGCCGCCGGGGCTGCGACTTCCATGGCTGCGGCTTTGCTGCTCGGCGGTCGGGTATTTGCCGCGCTCAAGCGTTCGCTGGGTGCCGGTGAATGGGTACGTCGCGGCCTCGGTGCAGCCATGCTCACGGGCGTGGCCGCCATCGCCCTGGGGATCGATACCGGCGTGCTGGCTCGACTGTCAACGGCATCCACCGGCGGCCTGGAGCAGAAACTGGTCGAGCGCCTGAACCAGCCTCATGGAGAAGACCCCACGACCATGCGCGGCAATCCGGGCACGATGATGCAGGGCCCAGCCCTCGCACCCGCCGAAGGGGGCGCCATGATGGCTGCAGGAGCCGCAATGCGCATGAGCGGACCATCGAATAAAGCCCCTGCACTGCCCGATGAAGGCATCGCACCATCGCTGGACGGGGCAACCCAATGGCTCAACTCCAAGCCTCTGAGCGGGCAAGACCTGCGTGGCAAGGTGGTGCTGGTGGATTTCTGGACCTACTCCTGCATCAACTGCCTGCGCACCCTTCCCTATGTGAAGGCATGGGCAGAAAAATACCGTGATCAAGGCCTGATCGTAGTCGGTGTGCACGCCCCCGAGTTTGCTTTTGAGCGCGACATCGGCAACGTGAGCAAGGCCATGAAAGACCTGGGCATCAACTATCCGGTGGCCGTTGACAACCAGTATGCAATCTGGCGTGCATTCAAGAACCAGTATTGGCCTGCTCACTACTTCATCGATGCCACGGGACGCATCCGCCATCACCACTTTGGCGAAGGCGGCTACGCAGAGTCGGAGCGGGTGATACAACAGCTTCTCCAAGAGGCAGGCAGCTCCCAGTCAAGCATGGGCCTGACGGAGGTAGATGCCGGGGGCGTTCAACTGGCCGCCAACATGGATGAGGTCGCGTCCCCCGAGACCTATCTGGGTTATGAGCGTGCCGAGAACTTTCTCTCCACACCCAAAGCCGTTCCCGACAGGACGGCAACGTATCGGGAACCGGAACAGCCCAGGCTGAACACCTGGGGCCTTGCCGGGCAATGGATGGTTGGAGCGGAAAGCGCCTTGCTGACCGGTCCATCAGGCAGCATCGTCTACCGGTTCAAGGCACGTGACCTGCATCTGGTGTTGAGCCCCGGCCCTGACGGAAAGCCCGTGCGCTTCAAGGTCCGCATTGACGGCAAACCACCCGGCACCGCCCACGGCGTGGACGTGGCCGCCGACGGCAGCGGCACTGTCACCGACCAGCGGCTTTACCAACTGGTGCGCCAATCCGGAGTCATTACCGAGCACACCTTCAGCATCGAGTTCCTGGACAGCGGCGTTTCCGCCTATGCCTTCACTTTCGGATAGCCATATGAACACACGCATCATCTCAGGGGCCGCCTTGAACCGGCGCGGCCTGCTCCAGACACTGGCCGGCAGCATCGTTTTGCTGGGCGGCGGACTGCTCTGGCAACCAATGGCCTTCTCGGCCGAAGAAGCGGTTCGCCTTCCTGCCCCTGTCCTGGACCTCCCGGCCACCGGACCCTCCCCGCAGCGTGCAATCTTTGCCGGCGGCTGCTTCTGGGGAGTACAGGGCGTATTCCAGCACGTCAAGGGCGTGCAACGCGCGGTCTCCGGCTATAGCGGAGGTGCTGCATCCACCGCCTCCTACGAGCTGGTCAGCCGCGGCAACACCGGCCATGCAGAATCGGTCGAGATCACCTTCGATCCGACCCAGGTGAGCTATGGAAAGCTGCTGCAGATATTTTTCTCTGTCGTCCACGATCCCACCCAGCTCAACCGACAGGGTCCGGACACAGGAACGCAATATCGCTCGGCAATTTTCACGACCAGCCCGGCCCAGCTCAAGACAGCGCAGGCTTACGTCGCGCAGCTCGATGCAGCGCGCCTGTATCCCAAACCCATAGTCACCCGCCTCGAGGACAAGGCCAGCTTCTATCCGGCCGAGCTCTACCACCAGGACTTCATGACCGAAAACCCGCGCCACCCCTATATCGTCTTCAACGATATTCCCAAGGTGAACAACCTCAAGCGCCTCTTCCCCGACAGCTACCGCAGCGAACCGGTTCTGGTAAAGAAAACGCGCCCATAGCGACTCCATCTCAGCGATGCTGCGGCAGAGCAGCAATTGTCGGCGCAGCTGATGGCCTGCTGCACGCCCTGACGATCCTGCCGCATCAAGGGCGCCCTATGAATACCATCCTGCCCATCGGCTTCGGTCATGTCCGGCACCACCGCCAGCAGCCTGTGCAGCATGTCTTCGCTCCCCCTCTGCCTCCTCATGCAGCCACCGCTCAGCCAGCGCACGCAGCAGGACGAGGTACTCAGGCACAGCCGGTGCGGCTGGATCAGCGTCCACGATTGCCACCACGGCAAGGTCGGAGTCAATGCGCTGGCCTGGCTCGAACAACTTCCGCACGGCGAAGTCTGGTTGCACGCCTTCCGCGCGGTCATCCAAGAATCATCAGGGCTGAGACCTCTGCGCGCCTCAGGCCGGGAATTTGGCTCAGCCCTGGCCAGGCAGATTGCAGCATATGCCGAAGGGCTTTTCGCCCCTTGGCCAGCCGGGCACATACCTTGCTCTGGCCGGAATGGCTGCTGCCACGCAGTCCACTTCAAGCTGCAAAGCCTGTGTCAACGGGATGTACGCAGTACGCACACAAACAAAAAACCTCTTAGGTCAATGACCTAAGAGGTTTTCGTATTTGGTGGGTGATACATGGATCGAACATGTGACCCCTGCCGTGTGAAGGCAGTGCTCTACCGCTGAGCTAATCACCCGATAGGCGTGATTATATCAAGGATTGGCGCTCACATTTTCAAAGTTGCGCCAGGCAGTCTTGCCACCACTGGATTTATCCATCTGCTTGAGCACATCGTCGTGGGATTGCTGCTCCTGCTCATTGGCGCGCAGCACTGGCAACTTGAAGCTGCTCAGGTCCACCGAGGGAACGACAATCGCTCCAGCAGCCGGAGCATCTGCCGGCTCCTCGGTCATGAGCAAGGCATCTTGCCCGCGCGTGAGATTGATGTAGACATCCGCCAGCAGCTCCGCATCCAGCAAAGCGCCGTGCAGCGTGCGGTTGGAATTGTCGACACCCAGGCGATCGCAGAGCGAGTCCAGCGAGTTGCGCTTGCCCGGATACATCTCCTTGGCCATGACCAGGGTGTCGAGGACTCCGCCCACGCATTGCTTGAGCGGCGGGCGCTTGGCCAGTTTGAGCTCGTTGTTTAGAAAGCCCAGGTCGAACGGCGCATTGTGGATGATGAGCTCTGCGCCCTGCAGATACTCCCAGATCTCGTCGATCTTTTCCTCAAAGCGCGGCTTGTCCTTGAGGAACTCCGTGGTGATGCCGTGCACGCGCAAGGCATCTGGATGGCTGTCCCGACCCGCATTGAAGTACAGATGCAGATTGTTGCCGGTGAGCTTGCGGTTGACCAGCTCCACGCAGCCCAGCTCGATCAGACGATCGCCATCGATGGCCGACAGGCCGGTCGTTTCCGTATCCAGAACAATTTGGCGCGACATTCAATTTCTCCCAATTACCTGCGGCGCTCACATCGCCCAACAATTTCTAAAACAAGCGCGCACCAAAGCCAGGACACCGAGGAAGCGCCGCCGCGCACCGAGGGTGTCGTCCCCTCCCCTGGCGCGAAGCGCGTAGAGAGAGTGGGAAGGCGCAAAGCGCCTCAGGGGGTGCTCAGTGATTTTCCTTAGCGTGATTGATGGAGTACTTGGGGATCTCCACCGTCACATTCTCGCGCGCCAGAATCGCCTGGCAGGACAGGCGCGACTGAGGCTGCAGACCCCAGGCCTTGTCGAGCAGGTCTTCTTCCTCTTCCTCCGCCTCGTTCAGGGAGTTGAAGCCCTCCTTGACGATGACATGGCAGGTCGTGCAGGCGCAGCTCATATCACAGGCATGCTCGATATTGATGCCGTTGTCCAGCATGGCTTCACAGATCGAAGTGCCGACGGGAGCTTCGATTTCCGTGCCATTGGGACAGTACTCGGCGTGAGGAAGAATTTTGATGATGGGCATTGTTCTGTTTATGAATTAAATGGTGTTGACACTCTTGCCAGCCAGCGCCTGCTGGATGCTGCGATTCATGCGTTCGGCCGCAAACGACTCGGTTCCCTTGGCCAGGGCCTGTGTTGCGCCCTCCACGACGGCCGGATCATCGCTGGCGACGGCCGCGCGTAGCGCGGTCATCAGACCGTCAATGCTGTCGCGCTGCTCGGCGCTGAGCACATCCCCATCCACGTCCAGCGCGCTCTGCGTGGCCAGCAACATGCGATCGGCATCCACGCGGGCCTCGACCAGCGCGCGGGCTTTCATGTCTTCCTGGGCCGTGGCAAAACCGTCCTGCAGCATCTGGGCGATCTGGTCGTCGGAAATGCCGTAGGAGGGCTTGACGTTGATATGCGCTTCGACGCCGCTGGTCTGCTCCTTGGCGCTGACGGACAGCAGGCCGTCGGCATCGACCGTGAAGGTCACGCGGATGCGCGCCGCACCGGCAGCCATGGGCGGAATGCCGCGCAACTCGAAACGCGCCAGACTGCGACAGTCCGCCACCAGATCACGCTCGCCTTGCACCACGTGAATGGCCAGAGCGGTCTGGCCGTCCTTGTACGTCGTGAAGTCCTGTGCGCGGGCCGTGGGGATGGTCTCGTTGCGCGTGATGATGCGCTCGGACAGGCCGCCCATGGTTTCCACGCCCAGCGACAGCGGGATCACATCCAGCAGCAGCAGGTCGCCGGCGGTATTGTTGCCGGCCAGCTGATTGGCCTGAATGGCAGCGCCCAAGGCTACCACTTCGTCAGGGTTGAGATTGGTCAGCGGCTCGCTGCCGAAGAAGTCGGCCACGGCCTGGCGAATCTGGGGCATGCGGGTGGAGCCGCCGACCATGACCACGCCCTGCACCTCATCGCGGCCCAGGTCTGCATCCTTGAGCGCGCGGCGCACAGCCGCAAGGCTCTTGCTGGTTAAGTGAGCAGTCAGCGCAATGAATTCCTCACGCCTGACATCAAAAGACACTGAACCCGAAGAAATATCAGCGGTAAACGCCACAACTTCTGATTCAGTCAGGGCCTGCTTGCAATGGCGCGCGGCAATGCGCCAGGCGGTCTTGTCTGCTGCCGACTCCAGCTGCGTGCCGGTCTTTTCCGCCACCCAGGCCGCCAGCGCGTCATCGTAGTCGTCGCCGCCCAATGCCGAGTCACCACCTGTGGCGATCACTTCGAACACACCCTGTGCAAGACGCAGCACAGAGATGTCGAAGGTGCCGCCACCCAGATCGTAGACGGCGTAGACGCCCTCTGCCGCGTTGTCCAGGCCGTAGGCAATGGCTGCCGCAGTGGGCTCGTTGATCAGGCGCAGCAAGTTGATGCCTGCCAGCTTGGCTGCATCCTTGGTGGCCTGGCGCTGGGCATCGTCAAAGTACGCAGGCACTGTGATGACTGCACCATACAGATCGTCGTCAAACGTGTCTTCGGCACGGAAACGCAAGGTCGCCAGAATTTCGGCACTGATTTCCACGGCCGTCTTGGCGCCGTCCACGGTTTCGACGGAGATGACGCTGCTGTCATCGGTCTTGAAGCGATAAGGCAGCTTCTCGGGCGATTCGATATCAGCCAGGCTTCGCCCCATGAAGCGCTTGGCCGAGCTGATAGTGTTGGCAGCATCCTGCGCCTGCGCGGCCTTGGCATCAAAACCGATCTGCCGGCGGCCCATTTCCATGTAACGCACCACCGATGGCAGCAGCACACGCCCCTGATCGTCGGGCAGGCATTCGGCCACGCCGTTGCGCACTGCAGCGACCAGAGAATGCGTGGTGCCCAGGTCGATACCTACAGCAATGCGTCGCTGGTGGGGATCGGGGGATTGGCCGGGCTCGGAAATCTGCAAAAGCGCCATGAAATTCTTCTTTTGAAACATCAGAGGCCAGCGTGGCTGGCCCGCTCAAGGTGGATACGCTGCGTGCCTAGGGCACAGCGCGTTGCTCTGGCTCTTATTGTCCCAGTTGATCGCGACGGCGATCCACATCTTGCGCAAATCGCGCAACAAACATGAGGGCTCTCACCTGCTGCACGGCAGCGGCGGCATTGCCAGCCTCGTCCAGCAGACGACCGCATTCGCCAAGCATCTGCTTTTTGGCAGCGAGCATCTCGCCCTCCAGAGCATCCAGCTCCTGCTCGCTGGCAGCGTCTTCCAGCGCTTCGCGCCACTCCATCTGCTGCATCAGAAATGCCGCAGGCATGGCCGTGTTGTCTTCAGCCCGCACCGGCGCTCCCGCCAGCTCGCACAGATAGGCGGCGCGCTTGAGCGGGTCCTTGAGGCGCTGATAGGCCTCGTTGATGCGCACCGACCATTGCATGGCCACGCGCTGCGCGGCTGCGCCCTGGGCGGCAAAACGGTCGGGGTGCGCTTCGCGCTGCAGCTCTTTCCAGCGTGCGTCGATCTGGCTGCGCTCCTGCGCAAACTTGCGCGGCAGGCCAAACAATTCAAAGTCGTCAGATTGCAGATTCATGGCATTAAAAAAACCGCCTGCAGCAGCGCTGAGGCGGTTCCGTTCTTACGCTTGGGCGCTACACACGCCAGGGACACCGAGCAAGAGCCGCCTCGCAGCGAAGGTGTCGTCCCCTTGGGGGGAAGGCGCGAAGCGACTCAGGGGAAAATCAAATCCTGAAGCTCTCGCCACAACCGCAGCGATCACGCTCATTGGGGTTGTGGAACTTGAAGCCCTCGTTCAGGCCTTCGCGCACAAAATCCAGTTCCGTGCCGTCGATATAGGCCAGGCTCTTGGGGTCGATCAACACCTTGATGCCGTGGTCTTCAAACACCACATCATCGGGCTGGACTTCGTCCACATACTCCAGCTTGTAGGCCAAGCCGGAACAGCCCGTGGTCTTCACGCCGAGGCGCACGCCAATCCCCTTGCCGCGACGCGAAAGGTAGCGGTTCACATGACGGGCAGCCGCCTCGGTCATTGAGATGGCCATGGCCTTAGGCTTCCGTCGCCGTGCGCTTTGCGCGGTAGTCGTTCACAGCAGCCTTGATGGCGTCTTCAGCCAGGATGGAGCAATGAACCTTGACCGGTGGCAGCGCCAGTTCTTCGGCGATCTGGCTGTTCTTCAGGGCGGCAGCCTCATCCAGCGTCTTGCCCTTGACCCATTCGGTCACCAGCGAAGACGAGGCGATGGCAGAGCCGCAGCCATAGGTCTTGAAGCGTGCATCTTCGATCACGCCAGTGGCAGGATTGACCTTGATCTGCAGCTTCATCACGTCGCCGCAAGCGGGCGCACCCACCATACCCGTGCCCACGGAGTCATCGCTCTTGTCGAACGAGCCCACGTTGCGGGGGTTTTCATAGTGGTCAACAACTTTTTCGGAGTAAGCCATGGTGTCTACCTCTTGAACTCTTTGTAATCTATGCTTAGTGTGCAGCCCATTGAATAGTGCTGAGGTCGATGCCGTCTTTGTACATCTCCCACAGAGGGCTCAGCTCGCGCAGCTTCAGCACGTTTTCGCGGATCGACTTGATCGCGTAGTCAATTTCTTCTTCCGTCGTGAAGCGACCAAAGGTCATGCGCAAGGAGCTGTGTGCCAGCTCATCGCTGCGACCCAGGGCACGCAGCACATAACTGGGCTCAAGGCTGGCGGATGTGCAGGCGGAACCCGAGGACACGGCCAGACCCTTGATGCCCATGATCAGCGACTCGCCTTCGACGAAGTTGAAGCTCATGTTCAGGTAATGGGGAACGCCGTTCTCCATATCGCCGTTCACGAACACCTGCTCCAGATCCTTCAGACCATCGAGCAGACGCTTGCGCAGTGCACGTGCGTGCTCCATATCCTTGGCCATCTCTTCCTTGGCAATGCGGAAGGCTTCGCCCATGCCCACGATCTGGTGGGTTGCCAGCGTGCCGGAACGCATGCCGCGTTCATGACCGCCGCCGTGCATCTGAGCTTCCAGACGCACGCGCGGCTTGCGGCGCACGTACAGCGCACCGATGCCCTTGGGGCCGTAGGTCTTGTGCGAAGCCAGGCTCATCAGGTCGATGGGCATGGTCTGCATGTTCAGATCCATCTTGCCCGAGGCCTGAGCGGCGTCGACGTGGAAGATGATGCCCTTCTCACGGCACAGAGCGCCAATGGTGTTCAGATCCTGAACCACACCGATCTCGTTGTTCACGGCCATCACGCTGGCGAGGATGGTGTCGGGACGGATCGCGGCCTTGAACACTTCGATGTCCAGCAGACCGTTTTCCTGCACGTCCAGATAGCTGACTTCAAAGCCCTGGCGCTCCAACTCACGCATGGTGTCCAGCACAGCCTTGTGCTCGGTCTTCACGGTGATCAGGTGCTTGCCCTTGCCCTGGTAGAAATGCGCTGCACCCTTGATGGCCAGGTTGTCGGACTCGGTCGCGCCGCTGGTCCAGACGATTTCACGCGGGTCGGCGCCAATCAGATCGGCGACCTGCTTGCGGGCCTTCTCGACGGCTTCTTCGGCTTCCCAGCCCCAGGCATGGCTGCGCGATGCGGCATTGCCAAAATGTTCACGCAGCCAGGGAATCATGGCGTCCGCCACGCGGGGGTCCACCGGAGTGGTTGCACCGTAGTCGAGATAAATGGGAAAGTGCGGGGTCATGTCCATGACTGGCTCGTCTTGTTTTTGGCTGACAAATCGTGAGGAATCGATGCACCTTGTGGTGCCATCAGGGCGAAGAAACATGCCGCACAGCCATGCATGCATCCAGGCCCTGACTATCGGAGTCGGGCTTCATGCCGATCTGGTTGCCGCCCGAGCACTGCTCGAGCGGCCCCGGATCAGGATTTCGCGAAGGCGTTACCCAGGGCGAACACCGAGTTCGGTGCGTTCACACGAATGGGCTTGACCACGGGTGCTGTGGAGATGGCGCGGCGCACCACGGGCTTGTCCTCGATCTGGATGCCCTTGGCCAGTTGCTCGTCCACCAGCTTTTGCAGAGTGACGGAGTCCAGGAATTCCACCATGCGCTGATTCAGTGCAGCCCACAGCTCATGGGTCATGCAGCGGCCGGCTTCGCCCAGACAGTTTTCCTTGCCACCGCACTGGGTCGCATCAATAGGTTCATCCACCGAGACGATGATGTCAGCCACGGTGATGTCCGTTGCCTTACGGGCCAGGGTGTAGCCGCCGCCGGGGCCACGGGTGGATTCCACCAGTTCGTGGCGACGCAGCTTGCCAAACAACTGTTCCAGATAGGACAGCGAAATCTGCTGACGCTGGCTGATGGCAGCCAGAGTCACAGGGCCATTGTTCTGGCGCAGTGCCAGGTCGATCATCGCGGTGACCGCAAAGCGGCCTTTGGTCGTAAGACGCATACGAGCTCCTTCAGTCAGGATTGTTCGTTACAGAAACGCACGCCCGGTCACAGTACCTAGACGAGCACAGTCTCCGCCCTTACTCCGTCCTGTGATTAGGTTCAGAGCCCTTCTGTGAGGGAAGTTTGTTGTTGAGTGTTTGACGTGAGTATATCACATTCCCCATCAATTTTGTCGGGTAACAGCGTGCACTCACGTAATAACCCCGAGATTTGCGAAGGAATATTCCTACGGCGCCGCACCGAACAATTGCTGCTTGAGCAGCGAGAGCTGGTCCCGCACACGCGCTGCCTGCTCGAATTCCAGGTTCCTTGCGTGCTCGAGCATTTGCTTTTCCAGACGCTTGATCTCCTTGGCAATGTCTTTCTCTGACATATCCTCGACACGCGCCTGTTGTAGAGCCTGCTCCTGCAGACGTTCGGCCTCTTTGCCGCTTTTTTCGCTGTAGACACCATCAATCAGGTCTTTCACCCTCTTGACAATCTGCTTGGGAACGATGCCGTTGGCTTCATTGAAAGCCATCTGCTTTTCGCGGCGTCTTTCGGTTTCGCCGATGGCTTTCTTCATGGACTCCGTGATGCGGTCCGCGTACAGGATCGCCTTGCCGTTGACGTTGCGCGCCGCGCGACCGATGGTCTGGATCAGGCTGCGCTCGGCACGCAGAAAGCCTTCCTTGTCGGCATCCAGAATCGCCACCAGCGAAACCTCGGGAATATCCAGGCCTTCGCGCAGCAGGTTGATGCCGACCAGCACATCGAAGGCTCCCAGACGCAGGTCGCGGATGATTTCCACGCGCTCCACCGTATCCACGTCGGAGTGCAGATAGCGCACCTTCACACCGTTGTCGGTCAGGTATTCGGTCAGCTGCTCGGCCATGCGCTTGGTCAGCGTGGTGATAAGCACGCGCTCCTCCAGCTCCACGCGCTGGCGGATCTCCTGCAGCACGTCGTCAACCTGATGAATGGCCGGCCGCACTTCGATCTCGGGATCTACCAGGCCCGTGGGGCGCACCACCTGCTCCACCACCTGCCCGGCATGAGTCTTTTCATATTCGGCGGGCGTGGCCGAGACGAACACCACCTGGCGCATGCGCTGCTCGAACTCCTCGAACTTGAGCGGCCGGTTGTCCAGCGCCGAAGGCAGGCGGAAGCCATATTCCACCAGCGTGGTCTTGCGCGCCCGGTCGCCGTTGTACATGGCGTTGAGCTGGCCGATCATCTGATGGCTCTCGTCGAGGAACATGATGGCGTCGCGCGGCAGATAGTCCGTCAGCGTGCTGGGCGGATCGCCGGGCTTGGAGGCCGAGAGATGGCGCGTGTAGTTCTCGATGCCCTTGCAGTGCCCCACTTCGCTGAGCATTTCCAGATCGAAGCGCGTGCGCTGCTCCAGGCGCTGCGCCTCCACCAGCTTGCCCATGCCCACGAGTTGCTTGAGGCGCTCAGCCAGCTCTTCCTTGATGGTCTCCACGGCCGCCAGCACCTTGTCGCGCGGCGTCACATAGTGGCTGCTGGGATAGATGGTGAAGCGCGGAATGTTCTGGCGCACCCGGCCCGTGAGCGGATCGAACAGCTGCAGGCTTTCGACCTCGTCGTCGAACAGCTCGATGCGCACGGCCAACTCCGAATGCTCGGCCGGGAACACGTCGATGGTGTCGCCGCGCACGCGGAAGGTGCCGCGCGAGAAATCCTGGTCGTTGCGCTGGTACTGCATGCGGATCAGCTGCGCGATCGCGTCGCGCTGGTTGAGAGTGTCGCCCGCGCGCAGCGTCATGATCATGCGGTGGTAGCTCTCGGGCTCGCCGATGCCGTAGATGGCCGAGACGGTGGCCACGATCACCACATCGCGCCGCTCCATGATGCTCTTGGTGCAGGACAGGCGCATCTGCTCGATGTGCTCGTTGATGGCGCTGTCCTTTTCGATGAACAGATCGCGCTGGGGCACATAAGCTTCGGGCTGGTAGTAGTCGTAGTAGCTGACGAAGTACTCGACCGCGTTTTTCGGGAAAAACTCCCTGAACTCCGAGTACAGCTGTGCGGCCAGCGTCTTGTTGGGCGCAAACACGATGGCCGGCTTGCCCAGACGCGCGATCACGTTGGCCATGGTGAAGGTCTTGCCCGAGCCCGTCACGCCCAGCAGCGTCTGGAAGGACTCGCCGTCATTGACGCCTTCGACCAGTTTCTCGATGGCCGTGGGCTGATCGCCAGCGGGCGGATAGGGCTGGAACAGCTCGAACGGCGAGTCCGGATATTGCACGAAACGGCCTTGCGGCTCGGCAGTCATATTTTGTTCTTGCATGATCTCATGTCCATGACGCATAGGGTAAGCGCGAGTAGAATGGCAGCCCAACCCTCAAGCCTAACCTAGGCTGATGCGTTTTTTCGAGCACCGGGCAATGCCCTGTCCGTCAAACGCTCTCGGAGCAATAGCTGGGGGTGACCTGACTTATTTCCATCCCTCAAGGATTTTTTCATGTCTCTGTTTACCGCCGTCGAAATGGCCCCCCGCGACCCCATCCTGGGTCTGAACGAGCAATTTGCTGCTGACGCAAACCCCAACAAAGTGAATCTGGGCGTGGGCGTGTACTTCGACGACAACGGCAA
>Ga0209370_1001706_pt1 | contig 18314 bp, 15 predicted proteins | sample AgamicAtPrz_FD_187164 | JGI IMG/M metagenome (GOLD analysis project Ga0209370, IMG submission 187164) | Agave microbial communities from Guanajuato, Mexico - At.P.rz (SPAdes) (version 2) | ecosystem: Host-associated > Plants > Phyllosphere > Phylloplane/Leaf | place: Guanajuato, Mexico... | reverse complement strand
CGGCCTCGGTCAGTTGGGCCGCGTCCTTGGTGCCGCGCGCGGCGTCGGCCAGCGTCTCGACGATGGGCTCGACCGAGAGCAGGCCGACCTTCTCCCGCAGCAGCGCCTGGAAGACCTTCTGGATATCCACCACCGACAGCAGCGTGGGCACGACTTCCTCGACCAGCCCCGGCTGTGCATCGCGCACCCGCTGCAGCAGCCGGTCCGCCTCTGCCCGGGTCACCAGGGCGGCAGCGTGCTGCCGCAGTGTTTCGCCCAGGTGCGTCATGAAAACGTTCGGCGCGTCCACCAGCGTGAAGCGCGCCGCGCGAGCGCGCTCCCGTTCCTCGTCGGCGATCCAGATGGCGGGCAGCCCGTAGGTCGGCTCACGCGTCTCGATGCCCTTCAGATGCTTCGTATCGCCACTGGCATGGATCGCCAGCCACTTGCCCTCGTGCAATTCACCTCGGCCATAGACGACGCCGTGCAGCGCGATCTCGTAGGCATTGGCCGCCAGCCGCGGCTGCGCGATGAACCTGGCGGCCGGCAGGAGCAGGCCGAACTCCCCCGCGAACTGCTTGCGCAGCGCGGCAACGCGCTGCATGAAGACCGAGGACTCGCCATCCGCCATCGGGGCGAGTGCGGCGCCGATGCGGATCTCGAGGGGATGGACCTGGGGCACCCAGTCATCCTCCTTCCCTGCCGGCGCCGCGCTCGCGCCGCCGCCCTCTCCGTCTCCATCGCCATCGGCCGCTCCCGCACCCTGGCGCTGCCGCCATCCGGCGAAGGTCGCGGCCAGACCCAGCAGGCACGCGACGCTCAGCACCGGCAGCGCGGGAATGCCTGGTAAGGCGAGGAGCACCGTCAGCGCTGCCACCACCAGCCAGATGGCCTTCGGATAGCGGGTCAGCTGCTGCAACACCTCGCCGCTCAGCGAGCTGTCCGAAGCGGATCGGGTCACGATGATGCCGGTGCCGACGGCGATCACCAGCGCGGGGATCTGCGTGACGATGCCGTCTCCGACGGTGAGCAGCGTGAAGGTCTGCAGGGCCTCGCCCCAGCCCATGCCCCGCTGCATGACGCCGATCACCAGCCCGCCGACGATGTTGATCAGCAGGATGACGATGCCGGCGATGGCGTCGCCCTTGACGAATTTGCTGGCACCGTCCATTGCGCCATAGAACGCCGCCTGCCGCTCCAGCGCCTTGCGGCGCCGCTGGGCTTCCGCCTGATCGATGAACCCCATGTTGAGGTCGGCGTCGATGCTCATCTGCTGGCCCGGCATGCTGTCGAGCGTGAAGCGCGCGGCGACCTCGGAGACCCGCTGCGCGCCGTTCGTGACCACCACGTACTGCACGACCACCAGGATCAGGAAGACGATCAGTCCGATCACGAAGTTGCCGGACACAACGTACGCCCCGACCGCCGCGATCACCTGCCCCGCGCTGGCGTCGGTCAGGATCAGCCGCGTGGCCGCCACGTTCAGCGCCAGGCGGAACAGCGTGGCGATCAGCAGCAGCGACGGGAAGGTGGAGAACTCCACCGGCCGGTTCATGTGGAAGGTCAGCATCAGCAACGAAAGCGCGAAGCCGATGTTGGTCAGGATCAGGAAGTCCAGCAGCCCGCCCGGGATCGGCGCGAAGAGGACCGTCAACACGCCCAGGACCAGGACGACCAGCACGATGTCGGCATGCCGGCCGGCGATGCGGTGCAAGGTGTTCATGCCGCTCCCTTCGCCACGAGGCCTTGCCGGGCGTCGTGCAGGCTGCGCAGCCAGACGAGGACGCGCGCCACCGGCGGATACCAGTGCTCGGGCACATGGGCGTCCTGTGCCACCTCCCGGTACAGCCCCCGGGCCAGCCGCGGGCTATGCACGATCGGCACGCCCGCGCGCTGCGCCGCACGGCGGATCTGGCGCGCGACCAGCCCTGTCCCCTTGGCCACCACCAGCGGCGCCGGTGTGACGCCATGCTGATATTTCAGTGCCACCGCCACATGGGTCGGATTGGTCACCACCACCTGGGCCGAGGCCACTTGGCGCACGGAACGCGCGGTCTTGAGCATCTGCAGCCGCAACTCACGGCGGCGGCTCCGGATTCGCGGGTCGCCTTCACGATGCTTGTGCTCGTCCAGGACTTCCCGCCGGCTCATGCGCAGTTGCCGCAGGAAGTCCCAGCGCACGAAGATCAGGTCGATCAGCACGAACACCAGCAGCGCCGCGCAGAGCTTGGCGGTCAGGCCGCCGGCGGCCTGCACCGCGCGGAACAGCAAGGCCTTGGCGGGCAGCCCCAGCAACTGCAGCGCCGACGGCAACAGTGCCCGCAGGGCCACCCAAGCCACGCCGAGCAGCGCGCACAGCTTCAAGGTGCTCTTGCCTCCCTCGAAGAGGAGCCGGAGGGAGAACAGCTTCTGGAAACCCTGCACCGGATTCAGGCGCGCAAGGTCCGGCTTCAGCGCCGCCGTCGAGAACACCAGGCCTCCAGCCTGCAGCAGGCCGATCAGCACCGCTGCCACGGCCACTGCCAGCAGCAGCGAGGCCAGGATCAGGAGACCCTCGCGCAGTCCCTGTTCGATCAGGCGCATCGCGCCCGCGGCCTCCCCCGCGGCGGCACCGAACGCCAGGCCGCGGGCCAACAACGCCGCCAAGCCCTGCAGCGCGGGCTCCGCCAGCGCCTGGCAGGCCAGCATCGCGACGACCAGCACGGCGAAGCTGGATGCGTCGCCGCTGCGGGCCACTTGGCCGCGCTTGCGCGCCTCTTCCAGCTTGTGAGGCGTCGCCTGTTCACTGCGGTCCTGATCTTGTTCTTGGCTCACGGCAAGACCTCCTGCCAGAAGTCGAAGACCGCCGAGATCACGCGTCGCAGGATCGAGGCCAGGCCCGGCGCCGCCGGTGCCAGCAGCGCCATTCCCGCCAGGGCCTTCACCGGCATCCCGATGAACAGGACATTCATCTGAGGCAGCACGCGGGCGGCCACGGCCAGCACGACCTCGATCATCAGCAGCATGAACAGCGCCGGCGCCACGACGACGACGGCCAGGCTGAACATCCCGCCAACCACCCGCAGCAACTGCACCGGCGTGGGCAGATGCCACGCGGCGCCGGGAGGCACCTCGCGGACGCTCCATGCGATGCCGCGCAGCAACGCGTGATGGCCGTCGAGTCCAAAGAACACAGCCACGACGAGCATCGTCAGAGCGACGCCGATCACCGGCGCGTTGGCGCGCGTCACCGGATCGAGCACGGTCGCCATGCCGAAGCCCATCTGCAGATCAAGCAGCCGGCCAGCCATCGCCAGCGTCGCGAATGCCGCATGCAGCGAGAACCCAAGCAAAGCGCCCAGCGCCACTTCGCCGCACAACAGCAAACTCAAATGGGCAACGCCGCCCGGCACTGGCGCCCTGACGCCCAGCGCCGCGCAGAGCGTGCCCGCGAGCGCCAGCGTGAACAGCACCCAGAACGCCACTGGCGTCTTGACGGCCTGAGCCAGCGGACTCAAACCAACCAGGACGCCGAGACGCGCCCAGAGCAACAGAGTCGCGACGGCCCACGCGGGGTCGATCTGCGGCATGCCCTTCCCCTTCAGACCAGATGGGGAATGGAGCGGATCAGCGCGCTGCTGTAGCTCACGAGCTGCCCCAGCATCCACGGTCCTGCCAGCACGAGCACCGCGACGCTGGCAAGCAGCTTCGGAATGAAGGTGAGCGACATCTCCTGGATCTGCGTCACCACCTGCAGGATGCTGACGGTCAGCCCGACCGCGAGCACAGTCAGCAGCAGTGGCGCAGACACAGCCACGGCCTTCCACAGCAACTCGGCCATCAAATGCAAGGACGTATCCGGCGACATCTCTTCTCCCCCTCGATCTTTCTCTTCTCGCTCTGGCGGCGTGCGGTCGTTGCCTACACCCGCCTCTTGTCCGGCTCCAGCATGGTTGCCAGCATCCGTTGGAACGTGGCGCCGCGCCCCCCCAGGCGCTTCATGGCGACACCAAGCACATCGGCGTCCAGCCGCCGGATATCGCGATCCAGCACGACCTTGGCCACGGCCGCGCTCAATGACCGCGGATTCAGACGCACAGCGGTACGCAGACGCCGGTCGCCCTCTTGGCGATCACCGCGCAGGGCCGCGATCAATGCCAGACCGCCGTGCGTCTCCCCAAAGTTGGCATCGATGTCCAGCGCGGCACGAAGACTTGCATCGGCGCCGGCAAGGTCGTCGCGAAAGATGCGCACCCAGGCCAGCGCATGCCAGTTGCCAAGGTGCGTCGGGGCGACCCGCACTGCCTTGATCAACGCCAGTTCGGCTTCGGGCAAGCGATCCTGACCGGCTGCAGTCAGGCCCAATCCCAGTTGGGCCCGTCCCAGCGTGGGCTGGGCGGCTACGCTCCGGGAAAAGAGATCGTGCGCCGTCAAGGCTTGACCCTGACTGAGTTCCAGATAGCCGGCCGCAGTGGCCAGTTCAGGGCTGTCGTGCAATTCGTCCGCCTGCACGCCCGATATCAGAGCGGTCAGACCCTCGAACTGCTCCGCATCCAGATAGAGCGTAGCAACAGCCGCCCGCCCTTGGCCCAACAATCGCCCTTCTCGAGCGGCGAGCCAAGCTGCAGCTTCCGCCAACGCCGCTTCGATGTCGCCGAGGTAATGCAGCGCCCGGATCCGCAGCAGCCAGATCAGATCGCCTTGCTCCGCCTCTAGTTCCGCAGGCGCCAGCGGCGCCAGGCAATCGATCACAGGGCGCCACTGCGCCTGCTGAGCCAAACAGCGAGCCAGCTCCTGCCTCACCGCCGGTTGCGGATGTCCTTCGGCGAGCAGGTTCTCCAGCAGCCGCTGCGCGATCTCGATGTTCCCGAGCCTGCGCTCCGCGACGGCGAGCTGGTATCGGGCCCGAGCATCGTCCGGCGTCAGCGCCAGCAACCGCTCCAGGCAGTCTTTGGCGGGCTGCCATTGCGCCGACTGCAGGCGCAGATCCGCCAGTTCGGCCAGCAGCGTTCGATTGGTCGGGTCTTGCGCCAGATACCCAGCGAGCTGTCCCAGGCGGCTACCCGGCATCTCATTGAGCCGGTCCGGTTCAGTGAGGCTTGCCACGGTGGGTATAGGCGTTGATGAAGAGATGCGCTGGCTCGTCGTCGATCGCGCCGGCCTCGGATGAATTCGACGCGGGGAGTTCGATCGCTGGAGTTCCAGGAGCGGGTGACTCGACGGATGCCGCAGCGGCGGACGAGCGCCCGGGAAGGTGCTCGATGGCATCCATCACTCGGCGCATGTCGGCATTGAGCGGTTCGTTCTCCCGGTTGCGTGCCAGGCCTTGGCCCAACGCCGCGAGCGCTGCGTCGAACTCATCAGCGACGAGATGCAGCATCCCGCGATGGAAGTCAGCCAGGTAACCCTGTGAATGGGATTCGCCGAGTGTCGCCAGCGGCGCCCAGACCGCCTTGGCTTGCGCCGTGTCGCCCGACGTCACGTGCAGCATGCCCAGTTGAAAACGCGCAATCGGGAAGTCGGGCCCGAGCGTCACGGCGCGCGACATGGCGACCTTCGCTTCGGTCATCAGCCCGATCTGGGCGTACTCGCTTCCCAACATGAACAGCCCTTGCGCCGATGCATCAGGCCTGGTGGCCGCTTCCTTGAGGTAGGCAAGCGCGTGGCCAGTGTCACCGCGCCGCGACGCATCCAGGGTAAGGGCGAGCAGTTCATCTGCGGTCAACGAGCCAAGGGAGTCTGTCATCGCGGATCGAAGGGGTAGCGGAAAGCGGAGTCGTGGCACCTGCGGGCCCCAACTTGGGCGCGACAACATCTCACGCGAAAGTCATAGGTTCCAAAGCGCAACAAAACGGTTGCGTCGTTGCAAGAAATTCTTTCTCGCGTTGCATGAAGGAAGCCAACACTAGGCTGTCGCCCGGCGTCGTGCACCGACCTGGGTTGAATGGCTGGGCGTAAAAGCACTGCCGTTGGGCCTCGTTCTTCGCGGCTGCACTTCCATGCCGATAGAGCACTTGCATGCTTCACTTCCGCAACGGAATTGCTCTGGATTAAGTATTACGAAATAGCTTAAGACATGAGGTGACAGCTTGCCCATCCACCCCAATGGGTGGTTCTGCCAATGACAGCTTCGTCGCGGCGCTGTGCGACCAAATGCGTGACTGATTAGTTATGTTTGGCAGGCACCTCCCGCCGCGCATGAAGCGCCTGGACTATTGCGACAGTCCACTGGTCGCTCGGCTCAAGCGGTGGGAAGCGAGGCTTCTTGCCGGTCCTTCACTCGAATCCAGTCGCTGATCACCGCGGCGGCGGTGGCCGTGGCGGCGATCGGCGCCACGGTGTCCTTCTTCCCGCGTGCCTTCCTGGCAGCGTTCAACGAGAAGGCGCCGGTGCTGGACATGGTTGCAGCCCGGGCACGATCCACGAGGTGCAAGGCGTCATGCCGGTCGGCGCCTTACAGGTCGCGTCAAGCTCGATGAACACGCGGAACGGGCCACTCGGCGGACATCGACGTCTGTTGTTTTCCGCGTCGAAGTGACCCACCGCTAGGGACGGTCTGCAGGACCCCATTCGACGGGGGTCGCGCGCTGGTCCGGGACGCCTAACCTATCTACTAAGCGGGGCGTCAAAGGCGGTCGCCAAGCCGGTGAGGCGCTTGGACACAAAAGTTCCGCCGCGCGGGCCTCGAGTCCCCCGCGGCGGCCCCTCGCACGTTGAACGGCTGCTTAGTGGCGCGAAGGTCGCGGTACCGTTCGTCCGCCGTGAGTTGGGGCCGGCCAGTCGACACGCGCCGGGCCGGTCGCTCGGGACCGAACCTCGATCGCCCCTCGTCGAACGGCCGGTCTCGGATGTGCTGCGGTCAAACGTTGCACCCACGATCGAATGTCCGGTGCTGATCGAAGCAGCCGGTGAGACCGCCGTCCGCGCATGTCTCTGACCAGCCTGAAGCTGGCGGCACCATAACGAAAACGCGCATCCGGGCCGGGAACTGGGCCCAAGCCCGCCAGAATCGCAAGCATGACAATCATTGAGATACGGGTCACGCCACCGTTTGAACGGTCAAGCGAGCCGGGTGTCCTGGCGCGGCTAACAATGCCCGATGGGCCTGCGGCTGGTCGTGCCACTATCTCCGCGAGACGATATCAAGCGATGGATTGGATGGAGCATGACCACGCCGCGGAGTGGGAAGGCGTGACGTCAGGCGCTTCCGCAACGAGCAAGGCGCCGGGTGATGACACGCGTCGCGACGCACAGACGATCGACGCCAACGCCTGCTACACGTGGGCTTGGATCGGCACCCGGGTCGGAAGGTCCTGACGCACCCAGTTGGCCCCCTGCAGCGCGCGAAGTCCTTGGGCGTGAATCTCGGGGTCGCCGCTGAGCGAGCGCAGCGTGCACAGGATGTAGACAGTGAGGCCCTCAGCCATGCTGGGCTCAAGCGCGCGCAGGAGCATGCCCGCCTGCAGCGCCCACGTGTCTCCCGAGACGCCTTGAGGAAAGCGCTTGCGGTGGACCTTCACCGGGGCCCACTTGCCTCCATGTTCGACCTGGGCCGCTTCGTATCCGTCCGAGTAGTCCTCGCCCTTCATGGGCACCTTGCCCGACATGCTGTCGCCATCGAGCGTGCCGAAGCTGAGCTCCACGTTGGCCCTGACGTACTCCGCACCCGCGTTGGTGTCTAGCGGCGGCGCGTAAACCGCGGTCAGGATCACTTCGCCAACGAACTTGCCGTCCCGCAACAGGCCGGCCGGGATTGGATACGGCGCTTTGCGCCAGCGCATCGAGGGCATCAGGCGACACTCAAACAACAACGTGAAACTGTCGGGCCGGTCGTAGAGGCCGGCGATGAGGTCACGCGGCAGTCCGGCGCCGTAGTAACGGCGCTCGCCCGGCGTGTAGCTCTGCGAAGACAGCTGCGCAGCATGCACCATGAGCGCCTTGACCAGCGCGGGCCTGGGCACGATGCCGGTGCCACCTGCCACTGCTTGCCACGCGTGCGCGGCCATGCTCGCTGCAATGGGGCTGGAAAAGCTGGTGCCGAAGGACGGACCGAACGCGTTCTGTGCGGTGAGCACCGTGACGGAGGCTGGGCCAGCGGCCCACGGCGCATGCACGCCCCCTCCCGCATGCACGATGTCGGGCTTTGGCGTGAACACGGGACCCGGGCCGCGGCGGCTGTAGGCCGCGGGCTCTCCGGCGTGATTCAACGAGCCGGGCGCCCAGAGATGGCACACGGATCCGACGGTGAGTGCTCGCACGGAGTCGGCCGGACTCGAAACCCGGTCCTGCAGCGTGTCGCCCGCCGGCGGCCAAGTGCGACGGGGCTGGGCCAGATAGTTGCCAGCCGCCACGACGAACAACACGTTGTAGAGATCGCTCAGCCGATCCAGTGCCTGACCAAAGTCGCTGAAGATCTGCTCGTCGCAGCAGACATGCCTGCCCAGCGACAGGTTCCACACCCGGACATCGGGCCGCTTCTTCAGCGCCTCGTCCAGCCGCGTGATCAGGTCGGTAACGAAGCCCCCTTGCGGTGTCGCCTCCAAGCCGCACACGTCGTGCACCAGGCACCCGACCGAGGGGAAATCCAGGTGGCCGCCATTCATGCCGTGCGCGTCGGCCACCAGCGAGGCCACATGGGTGCCGTGCTGGTAGTCCGTCTCCACCGGCAAGACGTAGGTGTCGCGCCCATCGATCCAGGGGAGAAGATGAGTTGCCGCAGGGCTCACGCCGGTGTCGAAGACGGCGACCGTGGGCAGGCCCGCAGCGGGACGCCCGATCGAGGGAGCGCCACGTGGGGCGGCCGAGGGCACGGGCTCCGGCGAGCTTGTTGCAGCGGCGGCAAAGCGCGGCTCGGGCATGAGCCGGCGCACACCCGGAAACGCGAGCAGCACATCGAGCTTGTCTTCGGCAATGTGCTCGAGCTCGTGGAGGCTGACGTGGAACCAGTTCTGGCGGCCTTCCCGATGAAACCTGCTCTTGATCCCCAGGTGGCTGAGCAGGGCCCGCAGCGAATGGAAGAGCTGGGAGTTGGCCGTGTCTTGCAAGTAGCGGAAGCACCGCAGCAGCGCGCGCCCTTGTTGGCGCAGCACCAAGGTGCCTTCGGGGTTGCGCTGCGCCCTGCCCCAGCGTTCGATGCGCTGGATGGCGCTCAAATTGGCGCGGATCTCCAGGATGTCGCGCTCCATGATCACGCTGCGAAGCGCCGCCATGCTGCCCGCATGAGCGCCGACGATCATCTGCTCCACGCGCTCGTGCCCGGCGGGCAGGAGGCCCGCCTCTTCGACGACCTTCAGGGGGCGGTGGGACTTGGCGATCGCAGCGTGGCGCAGCTTGAACACCAGCGGCGCGAGGGCTCCCGCGTACGCGCGCAGCTCAGGCTGGCTGTCTTGCGCCGCGGCATCCAGTGTCGCAGCCAGCGCCTCGCGATAGGCGAGGTCCACCGGTACGAAGACCTTACGCGGGCCGCCGCCGGTATCGATGCCCTGCAGATCCCGCGCCTGAAAAGGAATCTGCTGGAACGGATTACCAATGCTGGGCGGTGGCGGCTCAGCCGACCTGCGTGTCGTCCTCCTCGTTGCCATGTGCTGCTCCCTCTTGAATGATGTTGGTGACGTGACGCGTGGACACGCCGTACAGCTTGGCCAGCGCGCGCAGAGAGAAGGTCTTGCGGTTCCAGCAACGTAGCCAGACCATTTCCGCGTCGCGCGTGTTCAGCGGCACGCGCTGCATCAGCGCCAGCGTCAGCCCCAACCGCCGAAACACTTCGTCCTCGTCGACGTGGGTTTGCCCGGCAAGCACGGCGCTGCGCTTGGCATCCATGCAGATCTGCTCGATGGCTGCGCCGGTAATCCCTTCAGAGCGCGCGACCAGGCCTTTGATATCGAGCGCATCGAGCGCGTAACTGCCCAGGAAGTGGCGCCACAGCGACACGCGGACCGCTTCGTCCGGAAGCGGCATGGGCACCCGGAAGCTGAAGCGTCGCCAGACCGCAGGATCCAGCAGCTGATCGTGGTTCGTGGCGGCAAGCAAGACGGTGCTGTCAGGCAGCGCGTCGATGTTCTGCAGCAGCGCGATGACCACGCGCTGCAACTCGCCGACGTCTCGCTCGTTTCCGCGCGCGCCCGCCAACGCGTCAAACTCGTCGAGGAACAGGACACAGGGGCGCTGTTCGGCGTACTCAAACACCCGGCGCAGGTTGCGGCTGGTCTGCCCCAGCAGGCTACTGACCAGCGTATCGCAGCGCACGGTGAGCAGCGGCAACTCCAGTTGCGCGGTGATCCAGCGCGCCATCTGCGTCTTGCCGGTGCCAGGTGGCCCGTGCATCAGCAGCCGATTGGGCAGTGCGGCGTTGGCAGCCACCAAGGCATCGTGGTGTCGCACGCACGAGAGGAACTCCTGCACACGCGCTTCGATGGCGCTGGGAAGGACCAGGTTGGTGTCGCGAGCGACCGGCTGGCTCACGTCCACCGTGTGCAGCCGGCTCTCGCCATCGACCGGGAGATTGTTCAGGCTGATGCCGCGCTCACCGTCCTGGACCGACACCAAGGCGCCTGGCGATCGCGCAAGCCGCTCCCGAATCTGACGCGCTTGCTGTCGGGCCCCGCCCTCTTCCAGCTTGTCCGCCAACAGGCCGGCATAGTTCGCCGCCATACTCGCATTGGCGCGCAAGGCGCCGTCGAGTATCTTGAGAACTTCCGACAGATGGTCCACGGCGATTCACTTTTGACGTTTGGCGTCACAGTTTAGACGCCATTCGATCCGAATTTCTTGATCGCCGTTGCGAAATTCTAGGGATTTGTATCGCTCCGGGAGGCCGCGGCGCCCGGCCGAGCGGCCACCGCCGAACCAGGCGCGGTTGGTGACGTCGCGAGCTGCCCTCCGGCTTCTCGCTTGGCCTGGAGCAGCTGTCGCAGCCACCCCTCACGCGCGGCCCACTGCGCCGTACCTGCCGGGCTACGCCCCCGAGGCAACTCGCCGCTTGCAGGCGCGGGGATCTGTTGCGTTCGCCGCAGGGTAGGACAGCCTCCCGCCGACACGTCCGGTTGCAGGACGTGGACGAAGACAGCTTGCCCCGCGGCGTGTGCGTCGATCAGACGGCCTCCATGGCTCATCTAGACCCGCGCCTAGCTTGTGGCGGCCGCGGGTGGTCGTACCCAGCGCGGGAGTCAGAGGGGCCACGCTCTCGCTGGATACGGCATTTCCATTTCGGCCTGGTTCGCAATCAACGACGTCTCTTCTCATGTCGATTGATTCAAAATAGTACTCATGACTACTGTTTGCTACGCGGAAGCGCTGAGCACCCGCCATGGCGCTAGGCACCGATTCTTCGCGAACTTGGAATTCCTTTATCAACCGGCGGCGCTAGGTTATGCGGCCGGTTTTGATGCGAATTACGAGTGCAAATGGCCTCGCTTGCGCACCTTGACATTCAATCAATGGAGAGAACACGTGATTAAGGCAACTGGACTATCGTCGTTCCAAAGCGATTGGGCACATGTGTTGGAGATGCAAAGTCATGCGGCCCAGGATGTCATGAACGGATTGGATATCGCTGACAGGGCCTTTGAGAACCCCGATGTCATGGAGCATCTTCCATCGCTAAGTGGAAGCCAAAAACTTGTCCTGCTGCGTGACATGACGCGAGCCAAGCAGAGTCTCACAGCATACTTGGATCAATATGGAGACAACATTTCCAACGGAGACGATTTGGCACAGACGCTAGACAAAAACATCAACACACTCAAGAACGATCATGACGTTCTAAAGTACATGAGCGAAGCGGTGGCGACCGACATCACGAAGTTGCTTCAGCAGACAGGAGGTAGCGCATTGCTCTCCCACCTAGAATCAGATTACGAAAGCGATATCATCGAAGGAAAAGCGCTTTATCACGCGACCGAGATCGGAAAATCGCCGGAAGATGCCATCAAGGCCTATTTATCCGAGGTGGGATTGCTACACTCGGTCTTGCCGAAAAGCTATCTCGCTTCCAAAGCAGATGCGGCGAGGAATACGTTGGCAAAGTTCGCCGTCGAGCAAATGATTGGCGGCGTGCCCAAAGACGTTGACTTGGATGCTCTTGTTGGAGCTGGGGGGATGGGACTTTCAAATCCCACGGTCAATGCATTATCGATTCTTAATGAGCATAGGGCCAAACTCTTTGATGGCCTGGCTTCCGCCAAGAATGGCACCGAGAGGCCATCGCCTGTAGCCGTCGCTGCTGAACATTCGCAGAAGCTCAGCACAAGCCAATCGCATATTGCGACTGGCGACATCATAGGTGTGTCCAGCAACAGGCATGTCGCAAACAATTCGACCAACTCGGCTTCTGCGCCAGACCCTTTGAACAAGGTGATCATGGAGGCATTCTCGGCAGCCGGCTATGTCGGCGACTTCCCATCGGAACTGACTAATACCTTTGCCCCCACCATAGAGTTACTCGCTAAACAAGTCGCATCCAGATCACAATTAGACAAACCAACCGACTTTCGCAAAGTCGTGGAAGACATTACCAAGAGCTTTGGGGCCGCGTGGAATAAGGTCCGCAACGGAATGAAGCTATCGGATGCCATGACTCAGTTGGCGAAGGTTCAGAACATTCCCGTTTCAGATCCCGGCCTCGGCCAGGATATATATCGTTCCGGTATTGCCAAGGCGGCTTCGGCGCTCCTCGGCGGGGGCGTCTTGGCCGCCAAGTATGCAGATGGGGTCCATTCGCCGAAGGACGTGGCGACCCTTGTGGCGGGCGGTGTGTCCCAATTTGGTGGTCTCTTGGAAGCCTCCGGGAAATTCGCAGATCCGAAGAATCCCTTGCCAATATTTGGTGGAGTGGGCCAAGACAGTTGGCGCGCCAACTTAGATGAAGTCTTTGGCGCCAAGAACATTGTGAAGGCCGGGATAACCCTCGGAGCCCTGGGCGGCTTGGCGGGGGCTGGTATCTCCTTCTTTGCTGCCGATGAATCATTAAAGCATGGTGATGCTGTGGAGGGAGCTCTCAGCATCGTCGGCGGAGTAGCCAGTTCAATCGGCACCACCGCCTCGGTACTTGAAGGCTTGAACTCCATTACAGGTGGACAAATTTCAAGTTCCCTCGGGAGGATGTTGGGTTCTGGGTCGGCGGAGGCGGGTGCATTGGGTATTGACGCGGCAGCGCTAGGCAAGAGTGTTTTCAAGACCGCATTGGCCGCTGTCGGCGATGGTGCGAGCTTGGTAGGCGCCGTCGCTGCATTTGGTCTTGGAGTTTGGGATATGGCGAAGGGCGCGCAGGTTCTTGACAATGCGAGCGTCGAAATCGCCAATCAGCTTCAGCCGCTAATAGGTGCGGAACCCGAATGGATCGACCGGCCAGATCCAGACTTCATCTGGTAGGCGATCAGAACGCCGCAGCGACTCAGGCGAGGTTCAGCAACTGCGGCTTTAGAGTCGACCCAGCAAGCTGACCAATGCGCGGCTGAGACCCAGCTTGAACGGCGAGTACGGCGGAAAGAACAGCTTCACCGCCATAAGGGGGCCGGCGGCCAAGACCGCGCGCTCGTGCGAGAACGCCTTGAATCCATGAAATCCGTGGGCGCTTCCGATGCCAGAGTTGTTAACACCACCGAACGGAAGGTTTCCATGGGCGTATTGCTGCACGCAATGGTTCAGGCCGAGGCCACCCGAGCTGGTCTGCTTGGTCACCTTCTCCACGTTTCCGCGGCTGCGGCTCCAAAGATATAACGCCAAGGGCTTAGGCGCCGCATTGATGCGCGAGATCACGTCATCGATCGAGTCGAATACCCGCACCGGCAGCACAGGACCGAAGATCTCCTCTCGCTCGATGCGCGAGGTGTCCGGCACTTCACCGAGCAAAGTAGGTCCTACATAACGCGCGGAGACATCGTGGTCCCCCCCGGCCAGCACGCGAGCACCCCGCGAAGTGGCATCGGCGATGAGGTCCGCCAGTCGCTGGGCATGCCGAACGCTGATGATTCGTCCGAAGTCCGGGCTCGCGGCCACTGCTGTGTCGTCGAGGCCGAAACGCTTGGCAATCGCCTCCTTCCATCGCAGTACGAAGCGCTGCTCGACATCGCGATGCACATAAACATGGTCGGGCGCCACGCAGGTCTGTCCTGCATTGGTGAGCTTGCCCCATGCCAACAGCTCGGCGGCGGCTTCCACGTCGGCGCTTGCGTCGACGATTGCCGGCGACTTTCCACCAAGCTCAAGGGTCACCGAAGCGAGGTGACGCGCGGCAGCGGCCATGACTCTCTGCCCTACCGTCGGCGAGCCGGTGAAGAAGATGTGGTCGAACGGCAGAGACAGGAGATGCTCTGCGGTGCTCACTCCGCCCTCGATAAGCGTGACCTCGGCAGCATCGAACACCTCACGCACCACCGAGGCGAGGACAGCGTTCACGTTCGGAGTGAACTCCGATGGCTTCAGGATAGCGGTGTTGCCCGCGGCGATGGCCGACACCAAGGGGCCAAGCACCGTGTTGAGCGGGTAATTCCACGGCCCGACGATGAGGCATCGCCCCCGCGGCTGGTAGATCACTCGAGCCCGAGTGCCCGCCGTTGTCAAGGTCGGCCACACCCGATGCGGCCGCATCCAGCGTCGCAGGTGAGTCAGGGCGTCGCGCGCTTCGTCGATGACCGGCAGTAGCTCGGTAAGCTCGACTTCCACGGCCGGCTTACCCAGGTCAGCTCGAAAGGCGGCGTACCACTCACTCCGGCGACGAATCACCGCGTCCCGCAGATTTGAGATCTTTTGGCGTCGCTCAGCCGTCGAAGACTGGCGGAGCGCGAGCGCTGTTTCAGCCTGGGCATCAAAGACCGCCCTCACGGCCACTTCCGTGACCTCTGGGACTGCACTCATGACCTCGCCCCCACAGGCAGCGGAGGGACGTCGCGCCGCAGGATGCGAACGACCAGCCATTTGGGCAACACGTTCGCAAGCTTCACGAGCCAGCTCGTCTGCCACGGAAAACAATAGTCCATCGGCTCACGCTCGATAGCGTGCATGAGATGGTTGACGGCACGATCTTCAGACATTTCCAATGGGGCTGGCATGCCGTCGTTGGCTGTCGCCTCTGTAGCTATGAATCCTGGGTATACCGACACGAATCGGATTCCATAAGCACCGAACTCCACCCGACACGTGTCGATGAGAAGGCGGAGCGCACCTTTCGCAGCCGAGTACGGCCCTTGCAACGGAACTCCTAGGAATCCGGCCAGGGAGTTTGTTGTCATGACCAAGCCGCCTCCCCTTTCGCGCATGTGCTGAAGCACCGGGAACAGGCAGTTGACCGCCACGTCGTAGTTCGATCGCATATAGGCCAAAACGTCGCCGGCCTGCATTCCACGCATGTCAAGCGCAGGCGCCCCACCCGCGTTGAGAACCAGCATGTCGATACGACCATACTCGTTCAGGCAGGCTTGGACGACTGCAGTGGCGTTTCGTGCGTCCTGGACATCGGCAGCCAGGATCGCGCAACGCCCACCGATGGCGGAGGCCTCCGCCAGCAGGGTTTCGAGTCGGTCGCGCCGGCGCGCAGTGGCGAACACGAAGGCGCCAGCACGCACCAGACGCAGCGCCAAGACACGACCGATACCCGATGATGCGCCCACGACCAGCACGGCCCTTCCTTTGCAGTTCATCGAAACGCTCCTCGCCTGAATCTAGTAGCCCTTGGTCTCTTCCGGAAGCAGACCTGCCTTCGTGCGTGCACTGGCGAGCTTCTCGTCCTTCATCAGCCGTCGATTGGCGACGAACCGCACAATCCAGGGCAGTGCCCTCGTCGCGCCCCCACAAGCCTGGGCGAGCACATAGGCCTTGGCGCACTTCTCGAAGAGCTCGGCGTTCAGTACCAGCCGTGCACCGGTCATGCCAAGCACGACCGGCTCGCCCTTGAACAGCAGCACATTGCCACCAGGTCGCAACGCGCGAGCGAGCTCCGACGTCTCGCGCGTCGGCGGCATCATCTTGCCGAGATGGCGCACTTGTTCGTCGAACACGCCGGGCATGGCCCCATCGAAGTCCACCAGTCGCAGCCCGAAGTCGCCTCCACCGCACGCCACCGCGCACACGTCATCGCGTAGCGCATAGGTCGCTGCATGCGTACCGCCGCCATGACCGGGTCTTGGCAGTTCCTGCAATGACAAGCGTTGCGGCTCAAGGTCGCTCGCTTTCCCGAACCACATGGCGTCACTGCCCGGAAGCCGGAGCGACAAACTAGGCGCCGAACCAACAAGCAGGCGCTTGGCCGTCAAGCGCGCACGCAGATCCTTCCATTGCGCGCGCAGGGATTGTTCGATCAACATCGTGTTCATACCAGCGAGAACACGTCATCGAAACGATTGAGCGCATCGTCGATAACGTCGTCGGTGTCGGCAAGGCTCGTGTAGACACGACTACCAGCCAGTGTCACCAGGCCATGCGCGGTATACGCCGCTCCCATTTCCTCCATCATGTGCTTTCGGCGTTTCGCCTCGTCCTTCACCTTAAGCAGCTTCCACAGACTGCTGGTGTCCAGCAGCAGCACGCCGGAAGTCTGGAGGTGAACAATGGAGCCCATGTTGTATGTGACGTAGGGCAAACCGCGGCGACGGATGATCTCTTCAAGGCCTGCGCATAACCTGTCGCCCGCTCGGCCGGCGACGGCCGCTGCATTGCTGCTCTCGGCCTCCTTCAAGGCGTAGTAGCCCGCGACGCAGGAGAGCGGATTGGCAGAGAGAGTGCCGCCGACAAAGGCACGACGTGAGGTAGTGCCGATCCCACCAACCAGCGACATCATGATGTCCCGCTTTCCCCCGATTGCCCCAGCCATGGGGTAACCGCCCGTGAGGCATTTGCCAAGTACGGTAATGTCAGGCGTCACTCCGAAATAGGCTTGAGCACCACCCATGCCAATGCGGAACCCCGTGACGACCTCGTCAAAAATCAGCAGCGCCCCAAACTCGTCACAGAGTGCGCGAACCTGACGGTTGTAGTCGGGGTGCACCGGTCGGGTACCGCTCTCCGGACCGAGGGGCTCCACAAGAACCGCCGCGGTGCCGCCGCGGAGGCGGTTCAGCCACAGTTTGCGGCGCAGCGCCTCCAGGTCGTTGGGCAGACACTCCTGCGTATAGCCCGTAGCCCCGCGCGGGATGCCCGTCGCCTCCATGCGACCGGTATTGGGAAGGCGCATGCCGTAAACGAGCTGGTCGCTCCAGCCGTGATATGCCCCGCCAACCTTGATGATCCACTTTCGCTTCGTGTAGGTCCGCGCCAATCGGACGGCACCCATCACTGCCTCGGTCCCAGAGCCCAGGAGCCGCAACATCTCGACTCCTGGCATGTGCTGGCAAACGAGAGCGGCCAGCTTGACCTCGTACTCGTGCAGCAGCCCCGTGACTGGACCACATGCGTCGATCAACTCGTGCACCTTCTGACGTACTGCATGATGGTTGCTTCCGAGCAATGTCGGGCCCCCGGCCTGCAGGAAATCGATGTATCGATTGCCATCAATGTCCGTGAGGTGCGCACCTTCCGCTTGGACCATCGCTAGAGGGAATGGATGGTTGAACGCCAGGTTGTGTTGTACACCTCCGGGAATCACGGCCTTGGCCTGCTCTGCCAAACGCTTGGACCGATGGCACTTCTCATTGAAGTACCGCGTGACCTTGACCATCGCGTCGGCTCGGATCGGGCGCATCGGCTGCGCGACGAGCTCAGCGAATCGCCGGTAGAGGTTGTCGACATCCGGCCACGCGGAGATTGCGTTTCTCGGCATTGCGGCTTCGGTTTGAATGAGGGCGAGATTGCTCATGGATCGGATGAGGTGGATTCTTCAGGAAGGGCTGATCCGGTCGAGTGCGTCCGTCACACGCCAAAGAGCAGGGCCCAATGCGGCGTCCACCGCCGCTCGCTCAGCGATGCGCGAGCGCAGATGGGCGCTCGCCAGTCTTTCCAGGTCTTCGACGGCTTGCAGAGCGGCCGCGCTATCGCGGCCACAGCACAGGATCCCGTGGTTCAGCATCAGATACGCGTTGACGTCGGCGGCGATCTGCCGAGACAGTTTGAACGAGAGCCACGCGCTGCCGGAGGGCGCGTACCCGGCAACTGGCACACGCGCGCCGAGCGTCTGGCGAAACTTGAGAGGCACCATCAGCTCATGGCCGAGCAAGGCGCATGCGCTTGCCACCGGCTGATGGGTATGAATGCTGCAGCCAACGTCTGGCCGAGCGCGCAGAACCTGCGCATGCAGCGAGGCCTCCACGGTAGGAGTTTGATCGCCGGAAACCTTCTCGAGATTGGATAAGCGCAGTACGCAGACGTCCGCGGGTCCCATGGCGAAGTAATCCATCGCTGAGGGAGTGACGGCCACATGCTCGGCGTCG
>Ga0209370_1001705_pt1 | contig 18326 bp, 14 predicted proteins | sample AgamicAtPrz_FD_187164 | JGI IMG/M metagenome (GOLD analysis project Ga0209370, IMG submission 187164) | Agave microbial communities from Guanajuato, Mexico - At.P.rz (SPAdes) (version 2) | ecosystem: Host-associated > Plants > Phyllosphere > Phylloplane/Leaf | place: Guanajuato, Mexico... | reverse complement strand
ACGGAGAAGGAGCCGTAGCTGCCCTTGCCGCCGTTGTTCACGCTCCAGGTGTGCGTGTCGGTGGTGTCGACGTCGCTGACGTCGAGCTTGCCGGTGGCGGTGGTAGCACCGTCTTCCACCACAGCGCCATCAGTGTTGCCACTGAGAACGGGGGCATCATTGGTGCCGACGATGGTGATAGTCAATGTCGCAGTCGAGCTGGCACCGTCCTTATCGACCAGGGTGTAGGTAAAGGTCTCGACCAGGGTCTCACCTTCAGCCAATGCCTGCACAGCCTTCAAGCCGTTATCGAGCTGATAGCTATAGCTGCCGTCGGCATTGAGGATGATCTTGCCGTACAGCCCTTGATCTGCACCAGCCAGAGCCACACGATGTTCTGTGATGCTGCCTTCACCCAGCTTGTCGTTGCTCAAAACATTGCCTTGCAAGGCAGATACGGCATCCTCGAAGGTCACGCCCGAATCCGCACTGGCCTGGGGAGTGCTCGTAGGCTGGGTCGGCGTCCCTTGATCGGTGCCTTCCGGCAAGGCGCCCACCCCACTGAAAAGCGGAAGCACTGTAGTCACTGGAGCAGAACGTCCGTATTCCAACGCCAGCGGCGACACGGCCTCAATGATGCTGGAAAGGCGCACAAAAGTGCTGCCGCCCTCGCTGCCGCCGGACAAGGTCGCCGCCGTGGGATCCAGCTCATCGAACGGGTCCCCGCCGGCATTGATGGCCGCAATGATCTGGTCGATCTCGACGCTCGCAGGACTCGCTACAGCAGCTTCTTCCACTGTAGGCGGCTGAACCAGGTCAGCAGTGAGATGCACATCCTGGTTCTCGCCCACTATGAGCGGTGGCTGCCCATCAGCCTGCAGCTGCACGGTGCTGCCGGACGCCGTAACAATCTCGGCATCGGCGGGGATACGCATGCCTTCATGGAGTACCGTCAGATTGCCATCAGGACCACGCATCCAAGCCTGGCCAGTGAGTTTGGTAACGAGAACGGTTTGAGCTGCCATGAGGGTCTGCCTATCCAGTCAGATTAAAAAGTGAAGGTGCACAAAGGCACCTGTCCAATAATTCAACTGACATAGTAGAAGCCAACACCCCACCGCACTATTGGCGTCAAAGCCAATCGGGATAGGTTTTATTCGGTGTCTGCTGCCAAACATCAAAAAAGCCTGAAGCCTGCATATTGCAGGCTTCAGGCTTTTCAGGAGCAGGCGCTCAAAGAGGTAACGCCGGAAATGGCTATTTCGGCATCAGCAAGGCCAAGATCGGTCTCAGGCCAGCTGCCTGCGCCCGATGCCGTGAACCTTCAATGTCAACATCAATCGATCCTGCACCTGCAGTTTCTCAAAGACAGCCGACAGATGGGCACGCACGGTACGCTCGCTGATCGACATGCGTTCGGCAATCTCGGCATTGCTGTCGCCCAGCGATGCATAGCGGGCGACCTCCTGCTCGCGTGCGGACAATGGTTCAGCCCAGTCCGACTCCTGCTCAGGCAGGCGGGCGTCCACATCGCGCAACAAGCGCTGCAGCAGAGAACGACCGAGCCAGATGTTGCCGCCAGCCATGCTTTGCAACATCCTCGACAGCACTTCCGAACCCGACTGCGCATGGGCATAGCCACATGCTCCGCGGGACAGCAAATTCCGCCCCTCCTCATCGCTGGGACGGTTGCTGAGAACCAGAACCTGAAGACCCTTCAGCAGCTCATTCCAGCGTGAAGCAGTCGACTCCGGCAAGGCTGGCAGGGCTGCATCCAGCACCACCACGGTACGGCCTTGCTGCTTCCAGCGTTGCAAATCGGCCAGACTCTGGCCGCGCGCAGGCATCCACTGAGGGCCTGCGATCTGCTGCCATTCCCGCCACAGCGTGGCATCCTGGGTCAGCATCAATACAGGCAAGGCATTCATAGAGTTCCTTTTTAATTGTTGGTGATCCATGAACTAACGTTCGATCAAGGCATTGGACTTGGCACGCAGAATCGGCTTGAGCAGATACTGCATCAAGGTGCGCTTGCCCGTGAGGATGTGCACTTCTGCCTGCATGCCGGGAATGATGGGACGCGAGTCATCGCCAACATGGGCCTTGTCCGTGCGCACCTTCACGACATAGAAGGAATTCCCTTTCTCATCCGTCACGGTGTTGGCACCGATCTGCTCCAATTTCCCCTGCAAACCTCCGTAGATGGCAAAGTCGTAGGCAGTGAACTTCACCTCCGCCTGCTGACCAAAGTGCAAGAAGCCGATGTCGCGTGGATTGACCTGCACTTCCATCAACAAGGTGTCATCCAGCGGAACGATATCCAGGATGTCCTTGCCCGGCTGCACGACACCGCCCACGGTATTGGCCATCAAGGTATTGACCGTGCCGCGCACGGGCGAGCGCACCTCGGCCAGCTTGACCCGGTCCTCCAGCGCCACCTTGCCTTGCTCCAGAGTCCCCAGCTTGGCCTGGGTGTCTGAGAGCTCGGAGCGGGACTGGTTGCGCATATTCAGCTCGGACTCCTGGATCTTGCGTTCCGCCTCCTGAATCGCCGCCTGAATACGCCCGATCTGTGCACCGGCTGCCTTGGCCTCGCCACAGAAGCGAGCCACATCGCGTTGCAGGCGAAGCAAATCCACTTCGGACACCGCACCACTCTTGAGCAAAGGACGGGTCACCGAAAGCTCTTCGGACGTCAAACTGCAGCTGGACGAGGCCTGGTCCCGGTTGGCCTGGGTTTCGCGCAACTCCTGCTGACGTTGACGCAGCTGGTCACGCGCAATATTGACATTGGTGTTGAGTTCCTGGGAGCGGCTCTCAAACATGCGCCGCTCCATCTCCACCAGCTGAGGCGCCAGCGCCTGCACATCCTCCGGAGCCTTGAAGGGCTCGCCCGATGCCAGCGCCTGAAGGCGCGCAGCCTTGGCCTTCAATGCCAGCAGTTCGGCCTTGTTCTCTCCCAAGGACGAACTGTAGCGCGTTGGATCGATGCGCAAGATGACCTGACCCTGCTCCACATGCTCGCCGGGATGCACCAGAATTTCCTTGACGATGCCGCCATCCAGGCTCTGCACCACCTGAACCTGACGCGAGGGAACCACCTTGCCCTGGCCTCGAACCACTTCGTCGATGCGGCCCAGACAGGCCCAGAGCACCAGAACCAGCACGGTGACCAAGGCCACCCATATCAGCAGGCGAGAGCCGCGCGCCTGCTGCTGCCCTGCCGCCCACTGCGCATCGGCCTTGAGATCTTCAGGCTGATGCGTTCCCACCACCTCGCTACCGTCAAGCAGCCATCGCTCCAGCCGCGACCAGCGCGCCTTCAGTGCATTGCTGAAGCGCGAGGACTTTTTCTCTGCTTTGGACTCGCTCATGCTCGCCCTCCTACTCCGCCAATCCGTCCTTGTTTCAAGGCCTCGATGACCTGCTCCTTGCCACCATCGGCAACGATTTTGCCGCCATCGATCACGATCAACCTGTCAACCAGGGTCAACAATGCCGTGCGATGCGTGACCAGCAAAATGGTCTTGTCCTGGGCAGCCTCTTCCAGCCGCCGCTTGAGTTGGGCTTCGCTTTGATTGTCCAGATTGCTGCTGGGCTCATCCAGCAGCAATATGGCCGGGTCGTTGATCAGGGCACGGGCGACCGCAATGGATTGGCGCTGGCCGCCAGAGAGCGACTCGCCACGCTCGCCCACCAGCATGTCATAGCCCTTGGGGTTGCGCGCCACGAACTCATCCACGCCGGCAATGCGCGCCGCATGCAGCATATCGGACTCGCCCGCGAACGGCGCCCCCACCAGCAGGTTGTGCTTCAGGCTGCCATAGAACAGCATGGGATCCTGCGGCACATGTCCGATGGCCCGGCGCAGATCCACTGGGTCTATCTGGCGAGCGTCCACTCCATCGATCAGCACAGAGCCCTCAGTGGGCTGATACAGACCCAGAACCAGCTTTTCCAGCGTGGTCTTGCCCGAGCCAATACGCCCGATGATGCCAACCCTCTCCCCGGGCCGGACCGAAAAGCTCACGCCAGAAAGACTGGCCTGCTCGCTGCCCGGGTAGCTGAAGCTGACATTGCGAAATTCGATGGCGCCACGCAGATCCGGACGCGAGACGAACTCCCGGTCCGCTTCGTGCTCGACCGGCATCTTCATATAGTTGTCGATGGAATTGAGCGAGGTGCGCGCATTGTGGAATTGCATCATCAGCCCCGCGACCTGACCGAAAGGCGCCAGGCAGCGTCCCGCAATCATGGACGCGGCAATGATGCCGCCCATGGACAGCGCCGAATCCTGCACCTGGTACACACCGACGATGACCACCGCCACGGTGACCAGTTGCTGCAGGGTCTGGACGAAGTTCACCGTGCCCGACGAAATGAACTTGATCTTGCCGCCCATATAGGCGATGTACTGAGTGGAACTCTCCCACAGACGCTGCACGCCGCCTTGGGCGTTGAGCGTCTTGACGGCCTCCAGGTTGGTCAGCGACTCCACGAGCAACGCGTTGCGCTGAGACGAGGCCTGAAAGGTCTTGAGCGTCAGACTCTCCATGCGCGCCTGGGCCCAGAAGGACACCAGCAAGATCGCGGCAATCGCAACCACGGGAGGAATCAGCATCCAGGGCGAAACCCAGGCAATCGCCACCAGGAACAGCAGCACAAAGGGCAGATCCACCAGGGTCGTCAGGCTGGCAGACGCAATGAAGTCGCGAACCGACTCAAACGAGCGCAGATTGGCCGCAAACGAACCGACGGATGCAGGCCGGCTTTCCATGCGCAAGTCCAGGACCCGCTCCATGATCTGAGCGGACAGCTGCACATCCACACGCTTGCTCGCCGCGTCCACGACGTAGGCACGCGTCGTCGTCAGCACGAAGTTGAAGATCAGCACCAAGGAAATGCCGATCGCCAGCACCCACAATGTCTCCACCGCGTTGTTGGGAACCACCCGGTCATACACATTCATGCTGAACAAGGGCATGGCCAGCGCGAAGACATTGATGAGCACGGCAGCCAGCAGAGCATCGCGATACAGGCGCCGATTCTCCAGAATCACGGCCCAGAACCAGTGACTGCTGCGTGGCTCCATGCCTTGCTGCACGGAGCGCGGCTCGAAGCGGAACTGGGGGCGCACAAAGCACATCAGCCCCGCATAGTCCTGCAACAAAACCTGGGCCTCGACCTCGACCGGACTATCCGACTCCGGGTACTGCAGGAGGAAGCGACCGCTCTCCTGGGCCCTGAGCAGCAGACAGGCACGGCCGCCATGGAGGATCAAAATGGCCGGCAGCAAACCCTGGGGGACATCATCAAGACCGCGCTGCACGATGCGCGTGCTGAACTGCGCGCGAGCCGCGGCCCGAGCCAGCAACGAAGGCGTCAGACGCTGGTCCACCAGTGGCAGACCATTGCTCAGTGCCTGCGCGGTATAGGGCTTGCCATGCAGGTTGGTGAGCTGAACCAGGCAGTCCAGCAAGGGATCGGCATGGGTCTCGTGGGCAGGTATGCGCCAGTCTCCAGCCGGCGCATGCCCTGAACCGCGCGCCCCCAGAAAGGCCGGGCCGGCCTGCTGATCCGCCGTGTCCGGCGAAGCACCATGCCCTCGCTTCTGGGTCGCATCCGTACCGCTGACCGATGCCATAGTAGGTTCAACGTCTGGTTTGGTCATCTTCAACAATCAACCTATAAAAGCTCTTCGTCATCATCAATCAAGTCCAGCGAATTGCGCATGCGCTGGCGCGCCTGCTTGCGTTGGCTCAGCTTCTCCAGCGCCTGTGGCGGAAGATCCGTCAAGCGCAAGGTTCCATTGGCAAGCAAGGCATCAATCAAGTCCTCCAGAACGCGGATGAAATCCGCATCCAGTGCCGACAGCTCCCGCCGGGAAGACCGCTCTGAAGGTGGTGAATCGCTTTTATCCATCTTGTTCAACTCCCACTAAAGATGCGCCAGATGCCGGCAGCCATCACTGGCGGACAGCTGCGGCCGGTGCAGACACAGGAGCTGGAGCTTGCACAGGAGCGCCTTGCTCGGTCTCGATGCTGGCAGGCACCGGCGTCAGATTGTTGGTGTCCGGCACCGAGGATTTGCAGCTGCGCAGCAAGTCATCGGGCAAGGTCAGTGCCTGCTGCTCCTCAGGACGGCTATCGTCATGCGGCTGTGCGAGGCCCAGCACCGGCAGAATCTGGCTGGACAAAGTCAGCCACTGGTACTCAGCCTTTTTCAGGTCATATTGAGCATTGACCAGGGCGCGCTGCGCATCGAACAACTCGTTTTCCGTATTCAGCAGGTCCAGCAGCGAACGCTGACCGATCTTGAACTGCTGCTGATACGCCACGCGCACCTTGGCAGTGGAAAGAACATGCTCACGCAGGAACGGCGTTTGCTGACGCAGACGGGCCATGGTGTTCCAGGTAATCGACAGCTCCTGCTGAAGATTGCGGCAGGTGTAATCGCGTACGTCCTGGGCCGCATAGCCCTGGGCGATCGTCTGGCGCAGACGTGCCTCGTCCGCGCCGCCGCGATACAGGTTGTAGGTCAGCATCAGCTGCACCCGCGAGCTCTGCACATCCCAGTAGGCCGGCGAGTTCTGGTCACGGTCACGACCGGTGGATGCCAGCAGTTCCAGCTTGGGCATATGCGCCCCTTTGGCGGCCTTCTGACCAGCCTCGGCCGCTTGCACCAGGGCCTGTTTCGACAGCAGCAGCGGGCTCGCGCGCAGCGAATCGCCAAAATCCTTGGCAACCCCGGACACCGGCAGCTTGCCAGTCACCTCGGGCACGGGATCCAGCGTGGCCGCCGGATACTCGCCCACCACGCGACGGTAGCGCTGCATCACATCGTTGAGGTTGTTGCTCTCGGTCATCAGATTGGTCTGTGCCAGGGACAGACGACCGCTGGCCTGCTCCAGGTCCACGCCGCGGCCCACGCCGGACTGCTGGCGCTCGCGCAACTGGCCCAGCGTCACCTGATGGGTGCCGAAGTTCTCACGCGCCAGCTTTTCCATTTCACGGTAACGCTGCACATCCAGATAGGCCGCGACCACATCATTGGCCAGGTTTTCCGTGGTGGCACGCAGATCGTAGAACTTTGAAAGCTTCTCAAAGCCCAACTGACGGATATTGCTGCTGGTGGTAAAACCATCAAAGATCAGCTGACGCAGCTGCAGATTCCAGCCTGGACGGTTCCAGTTCTGCGAGGGTGAATCCTGAATATGGCTGCGCCACTCGCGCCCGACCCAACCTTGCGCAGTGACTTGTGGACGCCAGCCGCCCCGGGCCACGTTCTGACCTTCGGCGGACGAAGTGAAATCCTGAAATCGCGCCTGCACTTCCGGATGCGTCATCAGTGCCTGCTCCACCACTTTTTGCAGTGCGGCACCTTGTTCGTTGGCTTGCTGTGCATTCATGGTTGTCTGGGCCATGCCTCCCATGGCCCACGAGGCCACGCCCAAAGTGGCAACCACTTGTGCAATCTGACTGAATTTCATTGTTATCCCTCTTGTTTGACTCCGACCGGGCAATGCGATGTCTGGCCCGCCAACGAATGAGCGAGAGCAATCGGAGCGACCTCTACAAGTCGCTCCCCGCGGAAGCTGGTGTTGATGTGGACAGGCTCGCTGCTAGCCGGCAAGGCATAGCAGACGGCCTCAGAACTCGCAAAATGGAACTCTGTAACTCTCTTGCTCACAACCTTTGGCGTCATGCCAGCGCCGCGCAGGAGACTGAAGGTCAGGTCAAGCTTGTTGCCTGATCGACAAAACTCATCACTTTTGCCTGACAAGCCACCGCTTGGCGGTGCTGAAGGGATGGCGTTACCAAACCCGAGGTCAAGCAAATCACGCGGACAGGCTGTGAAGCGGCGATAGGCTAGACACAGCGCATTTGGAGATTTTCCTTTCCACGATAGCAAGGCGGAGCCTCCGGTTTCCGGCCGGTGTTCTTGACGCATAACCTTGCATGCGAAGCCGTGCGTTGATGGTTGATCTCCTGGCAACACCATCAAACAATTGGATTCAGTTGCAAATCTAGCACAACGCATGCAAGAATTTGTTTCAAAAATCACTCAAACAGCCGAACTTCGAGTTTTTTGCCTGGATTTGGCAATTCTTTTCATTCCTGCTTTATATCAAAGAAACCAAGAATCAATACCGCTTCCGCCCTCGTTATTCCCGTTGGGGTTAACGCAATCGGACGAAATCAGACCGGTTCCTACAGGGAAGCCGTCACCAAATGCTTCACGCCGGATCGCTGGGGCAATAGAAAAAGGGCTTCTGACTTGATAGTCAGAAGCCCTTGTCTAATTGGTCGGAATGGCGGGATTCGAACTCGCGACCCCTTGCACCCCATGCAAGTGCGCTACCAGGCTGCGCTACATTCCGAAGACTTGAATTATACACAGAAATTCGACGTCAAAGAGAAAGCAGCGCCCTGATCTGCAAAAGCTCTTCTTTGACCTCTTCCATGCCCATGACACCGGCGGACTCTGCGAGGTCCTGTTGCAGCATCGCGCTCAGCAGATGGCTCTGCGCCAGGTCCTCTCCCGGCACGGGCAGTGCCGCCTGCGGCTCGACTGCCCTGCCGTGGCCCGTCACCAGTTCGCGCAGACGATTTCTTGCACCGCTGATGGTGAAACCCTGCTCGTACAGCAGCTCCCGGATGCGGCGCACCATCAGCACCTCGTGGTGCTGGTAGTAGCGGCGGTTGCCGCGCCGCTTCATGGGCTTGAGCTGCACAAACTCCTGCTCCCAGTAACGCAGCACATGAGGCTTGACGTCGCACAGATCCGCGACTTCACCGATGGTGAAATAGCGTTTGGCAGGAATTGCCGGCAAAGATGAAGCCATGGCTGGTTGCAAGCAGTCGGTGGAGGGACGAGTGAAAGATAGGCCATCACGCCTTGCGCAAATCCGGATCAGGCACGACGTGCACTCCTGCCTGCGCAAGTCCTAGCAATATAGCGCGAAGAGCTGACAGGACCTTGCACCGCACGCGACGCAAGACTGTCAGCTCTTCAATGACCGATGCTCCGCTTGACAGTGCATCAGCCGTGTGCCAATCGCTTAAGACCCCGAACTCTCGCCCTGGATCAGCTCCTTGAGCTTGCTGCTGGCATGGAAGGTCACCACGCGGCGCGCAGCGATGGGAATCAGCTCGCCAGTGCGCGGGTTGCGACCGGGACGTGGTGCCTTGGTGCGGATCTGGAAGTTGCCAAAGCCCGAAAGCTTGACATCTTCGCCTTCCACCAGCTTTTGCGAGATCAGGTCGAAAAACGCATCCACCATGTCCTTGGCTTCGCGCTTGTTCAAACCGATTTCGTCAAACAGCAGATCGGCCAGCTGCGCCTTGGTCAGCGCGGGGCTGTCGATGCTCTCTACGGCTAGCTCCATGGGTCGATCTCCTTGAGGATTGAACATATCAGCGCAGACGAGCCGCAACGCGTTCAACCAGAGCCGCAATGGTGCCCTGCATGGCGGCCTCGATTTCCGCATCGGTCAGCGACGCGGTGTCGCTGCCCAGCGTCAGACGCACGGCCAGGCTCTTCTCGTCCTGGGCCAGACTGCCCGGTGCAGCTTCCTCGCCAGCCTTGAGCTTCTTGGGACGGAAGACGTCGAACAGCACGGCCGAGCGCAGAATGCCGCCCTGCACACCTTGCTGCACGGCTTCCATCACCTGGGCGTGGGTCACGGCTTCCTTGACGACCACGGCGATGTCGCGCTCCACGGCCTGGTGCTTGGCCACAGGCTTGAAGACAGGCACCTGACGGGCCAGCACGGCATCGAGCTCGAGCTCGAACATCACCGGAGCCTGGGCCAGATCCCATTCCTGGCGCCACTGGGGATGCAGCTCGCCGACAAAGCCGATGGCCTTGCCGTCCAGCAGCACGCGCGCGCAGCGGCCGGGGTGCATGGCCGGATGCTCGGCGGGCTCGAACACGGGCTTGGCCGGGGCCAGCAGTGCTTCCACATCGCCCTTGACGTCATAGAAGTCGACCTTGGCTTCTGCCCTGCCCCACTGCAGCTGGTCGGCAGCGCCGTAGGCGAGACCCGCCACGCGCATGGGCTGATAAAAGCCCTTGACGGTGGTGTCGGAGTCGACCACGGACTCGTCCTTGAAGAACACGCGACCCAGCTCGAACACGCGCACGCGCTGAGCCTTGCGATCCACGTTGAACTTGAGCACCTGCAGCAGCGAGCCCAGCAGGGACGAGCGCATCACGCTCAGATGGCTGGCGATGGGGTTGAGCAGCTTGATGGCGTTGTTGTTGCCGGCCAGCTCCTGCTCCCACTTTTCTTCGACAAAGCTGAAGTTGATGGTTTCCTGGTAGCCCAGGCCCGCCAGCTCGTGGCGCACGGCATAGGGGCTGCGCTCGTTCTCGGCGCGCAGCTTGGGCGAGATCGGGGCCAGTGGCTTGGTGGTCGGCAGGTTTTCGTAGCCGATCATGCGGGCCACTTCTTCGATCAGATCTTCTTCCAGATTGATGTCGAAGCGGAAGGTTGGCGCGGTGACCGAAATGACTCCCTCGGATGCCACAGTGGCAGGCAGGCCCAGGCCGTTCAAGGCATCCAGGCATTGCTGCTGCGTCACGGCCATGCCGATGACCTTGGCCGCACGCGCCACGCGCAGTTGCACGGCCTTGGAGGCGGGCATATTGGGCTTCTGGTCGTCCATGGCACCGACCTGTGTCTCGGGCGTGCCGCAGATTTCCAGCACCAGCGCGGTGATGCGCTCGATGTGCTCGATGGTGAACTCGGGGTCCACACCGCGCTCGAAGCGGTGACCGGCATCGGTCGAGAAGTTGAAGTGGCGCGAACGGCCGGCCACGGCCTTGGGGAACCAGAACGCGGCTTCGATGTAGATGTTCTTCGTGTCGTCGGACACGGCCGTGGCGTCGCCGCCCATGATGCCGGCCAGCGACTCGACCTGCTTGTCGTCGGCAATCACGCCGACCTTGAGGAAGTCGTCGATCTTGATGGTGTTGCCATTGAGCAGCTTGAGCGTTTCACCCTCCTTGCCCCAGCGCACATTCAGGCCGCCGCTGATCTTGTCCAGATCGAAGATATGGCTGGGACGGCCCAGCTCGAACATCACATAGTTGGAGATGTCCACCAGCGGGCTGACCGAGCGCTGGCCGCAACGCGCCAGGCGATCCACCATCCACTGGGGCGTCTTCACCTGGGTGTTGACATTGCGCACGATACGGCCCGAGAAGCGGCCGCACAGATCGGTGGCTTCAATCTTGACCGGCAGCTTGTCCTGCAAGGCCACGGCCGCAGCGGGGAAGGACAGGGCTTTCAGTGGCGTGCCGGTCAGCGCCGACAGCTCGCGCGCCACGCCGTAGACGCTCAGGCAGTGCGCCAGGTTGGGCGTGAGCTTGAGCGTGAACAGCGTGTCGTCCAGATTCAGGTACTCGCGCACGCTCTGGCCCAGGGGCGCATCGGCGGGAAACTCCAGCAGGCCGCTAGCGTCTTCGTCGATGCCCAGCTCCTTGGCCGAGCACAGCATGCCAAAGCTCTGCACGCCGCGCAGCTTGCCGATCTTGATCTTGAAGGGCTTGCCATCGGCACCGGGCGGCAGCTCGGCGCCCACGGTGGCGCAGGGAATGCGGATGCCCACGCGCGCATTGGGCGCGCCGCAGACGATGTTCAGCAGCTCGGGGCCGCCCACATCGACCTGGCAGATGCGCAGACGGTCGGCGTCGGGGTGCTGCACGGCTTCCTTGATTTCACCGACCACGATGCCGGTGAAGGGAGGCGCCACAGGATCCAGCTCTTCCACTTCCAGACCGGCCATGGTCAGGGTATCGGCCAGCTGCTGGGTGGTCAGGTTGGGGTTGCAGTATTCGCGCAACCAGGATTCAGGAAATTGCATAGTCAGACTCTTTGGCGTTCATGCCAGTCGCACCGCAAGCGGTCTGCCACTGGCTGGGCATGCGTATCTCAAAAAGATGAGCTATTAGCGCTTGGCACACAATGATTTCAGCATCAAAACTATCTGAAATCGTTTCAGAGCATGCGCTAGCAGCTCACTTTTCAATTACTGAAACTGCGACAGAAAACGGATGTCGCCGTCGAAGAACAGGCGCAGGTCGTTCACGCCATAACGCAGCATGGTCAGGCGATCGGGGCCCATGCCAAAGGCAAAGCCGATGTATTTTTCGGGGTCCAGCCCCATGTTGCGCACCACATTGGGGTGCACCTGGCCGGAGCCCGCCACTTCCAGCCACTTGCCGGCCAGCGGGCCGCTCTGGAACTGGATGTCGATTTCGGCCGAAGGCTCGGTGAACGGGAAGAAGCTGGGGCGAAAGCGCAGCACCAGATCATCCTGCTCGAAGAAGGTCTTGCAGAAGTCGGTGAACACGACCTTCAGGTCCTTGAAGCTCACGTTCTCGCCGATCCACAGGCCTTCGCACTGGTGGAACATGGGCGAGTGGGTGGCGTCCGAGTCCACACGATAAGTGCGGCCGGGGGCAATCACGCGGATCTCGGGCATGGTCTGGCCGGCATCGAGCGCATTGCGGTAATTCTTGACATGCTGCACGGCATGGCGCACCTGCATGGGGCTGGTGTGCGTGCGCAGCAGATTGGGCGCATGCTGGGTGCCGCCTTCGACATAGAAGGTGTCGTGCATGGAGCGCGCGGGATGGTCTTCAGGCGTGTTCAGCGCCGTGAAGTTGAACCAGTCGGATTCGATCTCGGGGCCCTGGGCCACATCAAAGCCCATGGAGCCGAAGATGCCCTCGATACGCTCCATGGTGATGGAGACGGGGTGCAGCCCTCCCGCGCCACGACGGCGACCGGGCAGAGTCACATCCAGCACCTCGGCCTTCAGATGGGCCTGCAGCTCGGCGTCTGCCAAAGCCTTGCGACGGGCGGTCAAGGCCGCTTCGATCGCCTGCTTGGCCACGTTGATGGCTGCGCCGCGCGACTTTTTCTCTTCGACGGAAAGCTGCGCCATGCCCTTCATGAGCTCGGTCATCTTGCCCGACTTGCCCAGAAACTGCGCCTTGGCATTTTCCAGATCAGCGGGGGTGTGGGCTTGCGCAAACAGTTGCTGTGCGCTTTCGACCAGAGAATCCAACTCGTTCATATCGACTCTTTATCGACTTGTGAAAATAAACAAGGGCTAGTGCCTTTTCAAGCCCTAGCCCTTGCTGTTTGTGCATCAGCAGCTACTGAACAAGACACGACTTCTGCAATCAAGTTCAAGCAAGATGCTCGCCCATCGGCAAATGCCTTTGGGGATTCTTGTCTGCAAAAGTCCTACAAGAGTAACTACCGATCGTGACCTCAGGCAGCCAGCTTGGCCTTGACTTGGTCGACGATAGCTGCAAAAGCAGCCTTGTCGTGCACGGCGATATCGGCCAGCATCTTGCGGTCGATTTCGATGGCAGCCTTCTTCAGGCCGTTGGCGAATTGGCTGTAAGTCAGACCCAGTTCACGTGCAGCAGCGTTGATACGAGCGATCCACAGCTGACGGAACACGCGCTTCTTGGTACGACGGTCACGGTAGGCATATTGACCAGCCTTCATGACCGCTTGCTTGGCAACGCGGAAGACGTTACCACGGCGACCGCGGAAACCCTTGGCCAGATTCAGAACTTTTTTGTGACGGGCGCGAGCCGTTACACCACGTTTGACGCGAGGCATGTGTTTTCTCCTAGTTCGTCAGTGAATTACAGGCCTGCGGAAGGCAACATCTTTGCGATGGAGCCCATATCGCCGGAATGCACGTTGACAATGCCACGCAGGTGACGCTTGTTCTTCGTGGTCTTCTTGGTCAAGATGTGACGCTTGAAGGCTTGACCGCGCTTGACGGTACCACCGGGACGAACGCGAAAACGCTTCTTCGCGCTGCTCTTGGTCTTCATTTTGGGCATGTGAATGCTCCTATTGAATTTGTGCTCGCAAGGCGGTGTGCAACCCGCACACACTTCGCTGGCCTCCGAGGCACTTGTTTGTCAGTCCGGCCAGGCCGGGCTGACTCTTGCAGGCAAGCCTGCAAATTCTTTATCTGCCGCACAAAACAAAAGTGGGCCAAGCCCACTTTTGCCGACAAGGCAAAACCGCAATTATGCCTTATCTGCAGCCTCAGGTGCAGCTGTGGCGCCATCAGCCTGTGGTTTTGCACCACCGGCGGGCTTCTTGCCGCCTGCACGAGCCGGTGCCACCATCATGATCATCTGACGGCCTTCCAGCTTGGGGAACTGCTCCACCTGGATGGAATCGGCCAGATCGTCACGCAGACGGTTGAGCAGATTCAGACCCAGCTGCTGGTGCGTGATTTCACGACCGCGGAAACGCAGCGTGATCTTGCACTTGTCGCCATCCGCCAGAAAACGGCGGATATTGCGCAGCTTGATGTTGTAGTCACCATCATCCGTACCAGGGCGGAACTTCACTTCCTTGATTTCGATGACGGTCTGCTTGGCCTTGGCTTCAGCAGCCTTCTTCTGTTCCTGGTACTTGAATTTGCCGTAATCCATCAGACGGCAGACCGGAGGAGATGCGTTGGCCGCAATCTCCACCAGATCGACATCCAGCTCGCCGGCCATGCGCAGCGCTTCTTGCAGCGGTACGATGCCCAGAGGCTCGTTGTCGGGACCAGACAGACGCACTTCAGGCGCCATGATTTCTCGGTTCAGTCGATGCTTGCGCTCTTCACGGTGGCGCCGATCGCGAAATTCAGTAGCTATGGTTTTCACCCTTGGATTGAAATGGCTACAACAGCGTAGCCGGCTAGCGTGCCTTGCACGCTGACCGGCCCGCCACAAAAATTAATCTGCTTCAGGCCTTGGCCGCGATGTCCTTGGCGAGCAATTCAATGAATGCATCAACCGACATCACTCCGAGGTCTTTGTTACCCCGGGCGCGCACTGCAACCGCACCAGCAGCCTTCTCCTTGTCGCCTGCGACAAGGATGTAGGGCAGCTTCTGCATGGAATGCTCGCGTATTTTATACGTAATCTTTTCATTGCGCAGATCTGTCACCACTCTAAGGCTTTGATTCGGCAATGCTTTTTGCAGCTTCTGCGCAACTTCCTGCGCATAGTCGGCCTGAGCGTCCGTGATATTGAGCACGGCAGCCTGCACGGGAGCCAGCCAGGCAGGCAGCGCGCCCGAGTGATGCTCGACCAAAATGCCGATGAAACGCTCCAGCGAACCCAGGATCGCGCGGTGCAGCATGATGGGTCGATGGCGCTCGCCATCCTCGCCCACGAATTCCGCATCGAGACGCTCGGGCATGTTCGGGTCCACCTGGATGGTGCCGCACTGCCATTCGCGGCCCAGCGCATCCTTCAGGGTGTACTCGATCTTCGGGCCGTAGAACGCACCCTCGCCCGGCAGATACTCGAACTCGCAACCCGATGCACGCAGACCTTCGGCCAGCGCGTTCTCGGCCTTGTCCCAGGCTTCATCGGTGCCGATGCGCTTCTCGGGACGGGTCGACAGGCGATACAGGATGTTGGTGAAGCCGAAGTCGGCATACACCTTCTGCAGCAGCGAGGTGAAAGCCGTCACCTCGGCCTGGATCTGGTCTTCGGTACAGAAGATGTGACCATCGTCCTGTGTGAAGGCACGCACGCGCATGATGCCGTGCAGCGAACCCGTGGGCTCGTTGCGATGGCAGTTGCCGAACTCGCCAAAGCGCAGAGGCAGATCGCGATAGCTCTTGATGCCTTGCTTGAAGATGATGATGTGGCCCGGGCAGTTCATGGGCTTGAGGGCATATTCACGCTTTTCCGAATCGGTGGTGAACATGTTTTCGCGGTACTTGTCCCAGTGGCCGGTCTTCTCCCACAGGCCCTTGTCCAGAATCTGCGGAGCCTTGACTTCCTGGTAGCCGTTGTCCTGATAGACGCGGCGCATGTACTGCTCGACCTGCTGCCAGACCGCCCAGCCCTTGGGGTGCCAGAACACGGTGCCGGGCGAGTGTTCGTCGATGTGGAACAGATCGAGTTCGCGCCCAAGCTTGCGATGGTCGCGCTTTTCGGCTTCTTCCAACCTGAACAGATAGTCCTTGAGCTCGTCCTTGGTTGCCCAAGCGGTACCGTAGATGCGCTGCAGCATCTCGTTGCGGTGGTCGCCACGCCAGTAGGCGCCGGCCACCTTCATCAGCTTGAAGTGCTTGAGCTTGCCGGTGCTGGGCACGTGAGGGCCACGGCACAGGTCTTCGAAGGCGCCTTCACGGTACAGGCTCACATCCTCGTTGCTGGGGATAGAGGCAATGATCTCTGCCTTGTAGGCTTCGCCGATGCCCTTGAAGTACTGCACGGCCTCGTCGCGCGGCAGCACGCGGCGCACCACCTGCTCGTCCTTGTTGGCCAGCTCGGTCATCTTCTTTTCGATGGCGGCCAGATCTTCGGGAGTGAAGGGGCGCTTGTACGAGAAGTCGTAGTAGAAGCCGTTTTCGATCACGGGACCGATGGTGACCTGCGCATCGGGAAACAGCTCCTTGACGGCATAGGCCAGCAAGTGAGCGGTGGAGTGGCGGATCACCTCCAGACCGTCGGCATCCTTGGCGGTGATGATGGACAGCGGCGAATCCTGCTCGATCACAAAGCTGGTGTCCACGACCTTGCCGTTGATCTTGCCGGCCAATGCGGCCTTGGCCAGGCCGGAGCCAATCGAAGCAGCGACTTCGGCAACCGAAACCGGGCCTGAGTATTCGCGCTTGGAGCCATCGGGGAGCGTGATGTTGATCATAAATTCCTTGTCAAACCAAATTTGTGTGGGTGAGGGCCAGCGCCAGAGCTTTGGAGTTGCCTGAAAGCAAAAAGCGCGGAACCAGTCCGCGCTTTGATGAGGGTGTCGAGAAATCTCGGGCAGGCGCGAACCGCCAGCTGCCATCAGCAGCTGAAGTACATCTCCGATGTAGTTCGCGGTGTCATAACCGTTGATGCCTTTCTCGCCCTTGTGAATTGAAGTCGCGCCATTTTAACCCGGCAAACAAAAAAGCGCCCGAGACTTTCGCCCCGGGCGCATAACCCCTTTTTTACCTAGACAGAATCACGATTCATCGTGGCTCAATGGAACTGCTCTTCCTCGGTGGAGCCGGTCAGCGCCTTGACGCTGGATGAGCCGCCCTGGATCACGGTGGTCACGTCGTCGAAGTAACCTGCGCCCACTTCCTGCTGGTGCGAGACAAAGGTGTAGCCCTTGTCACGTGCCGCGAATTCGGGCTCCTGGATCATTTCCACGTAGTGCTTCATGCCCTCGCCGCGAGCGTACTCGTGGGCAAACTTGAAGGTGTTGTACCAGTTGCTGTGGATGCCGGCCAGCGTGATGAACTGGAACTTGTAACCCAGTGCGGACAGGTCTTCCTGGAAGGAAGCGATCTGGCTGTCGTTGAGGTTCTTCTTCCAGTTGAACGAAGGCGAGCAGTTGTAGCTCAGCAGCTTGCCTGGGCAGGCTGCATGCACGGCCTGGGCGAATTCGCGGGCAAAGCCGATATCGGGCACACCGGTTTCGCACCACACCAGATCCGCGTAGGGAGCGTAGGCCACGCCGCGGCTGATGGATTGCTCCAGACCGTTCTTGACACGGTAGAAGCCTTCCTGAGTACGCTCGCCAGTCAGGAACGGGATGTCGTTCTCGTCATGGTTGCTGGTGATCAGGTTGGCCGCCTCGGCATCGGTACGGGCCAGCACAATGGTGGGCACGCCCATCACATCGGCTGCAAAACGGGCGGCAATCAGCTTTTCGACCGCTTCGCGAGTGGGCACCAGCACCTTGCCGCCCATGTGACCGCACTTCTTGACCGCAGCCAGCTGGTCTTCGAAGTGCACGCCGGCAGCACCTGCCTGAATCATGTTCTTCATCAGCTCGAACGCGTTGAGCACGCCGCCGAAGCCGGCTTCCGCATCAGCCACGATGGGCAGGAAGTAGTCGATGAACTCCTTGTCGCCGGGGTTGATGCCCTTGCCCCATTGGATTTCATCGGCACGCTTGAAGGTGTTGTTGATGCGGCGCACCATGGTGGGCACGGAGTCATAGGCGTACAGCGACTGGTCGGGGTACATGGTCTCGGAGGTGTTGCCGTCGGCGGCTACTTGCCAGCCCGACAGGTACACGGCTTCCAGACCGGCCTTGGCCTGCTGCATGGCCTGGCCTGCGGAGATGGCACCGAAGGCGTTCACATAGCCCTTCTTCGAGCTGCCGTTGATCTTGTCCCACAGCACTTCGGCACCGCGCTGGGCCAGGGTGTACTCTGGCTGCAGACTGCCACGCAGACGCACCACATCGGCAGCGCTGTAGCCGCGCTTGACGCTCTTCCAGCGTGGGTTCTGTGCCCAGTCTTTTTCGAGGGCTGCGATTTGCTGTTCACGGCTCAGTTGCTGAGTCAGGG
>Ga0209370_1001702_pt1 | contig 18393 bp, 9 predicted proteins | sample AgamicAtPrz_FD_187164 | JGI IMG/M metagenome (GOLD analysis project Ga0209370, IMG submission 187164) | Agave microbial communities from Guanajuato, Mexico - At.P.rz (SPAdes) (version 2) | ecosystem: Host-associated > Plants > Phyllosphere > Phylloplane/Leaf | place: Guanajuato, Mexico... | reverse complement strand
CAAGAACTGGGATTTCAGCCACATCGACCCGACCGGCGCGCAGCAGGGCATCGATGCGCAGGGGAACGTGATCCTCTACACGGCCGGCGATCTCGCCGCGGTGATGGCGCTGAACGTCGACCTGAAGGTGCTGTCGGCGAACGGCTTGTACGATTTCGTCACGCCGTTCTACCAGACCGTGATCGATCTGCAGCAGATGCCGCTGGAGGACCAGAAGGTGCGGCAGAACCTGTCCGCGCGGTTCTATCCGTCGGGACACATGGTGTATCTCGACGGCGGCTCGCGCACCGCGCTCAAACGCGATCTCGCGACGATGTACGACGCGACGGTCAGCGATACGGGCGCGCGGCTGCGGATTCGTGCGCTGCAGGCGAAGAAGACGGGCGGACACGCGTAGCGTTGCCCGTCGCCGATCGGCCGCGCAGCCGTGATGGTGCGCGCGGCCGTATGTCGGTTGGGGGAAGGCGGCCGGCTTGCTTAGGCGGTCGGCCAGTCGAACATCGTGTACGGCAGCGCGCGCTTGTGGCGCGAGCCGTCGTAGAAGCGCAGCACCGTTTCGTACACACGATCGGCGACCGGCTTGCCTTCGAGGAAATCGTCGATCTCGTCGTAGGTCACGCCATACGCGTGCTCGTCGGGGCGCAGCGGGCGCAGCTCCTCGAGGTCGGCCGTCGGCACCTTCATCACGATCAGCTCCTCGCCGCCGAGCGCGCGCGCCACCCCGCGTACACGACGCTTGCTCAGGCCCGCGAGCGGCAGGATGTCCGCGCCGCCATCGCCGAACTTCGTGAAGAAACCCATCAGCGATTCGGCCGCGTGATCGGTGCCGATCACGATGCCGCGCCGCGCGCCGGCCACCGCATACTGCGCGATCATGCGCTCGCGCGCCTTGATGTTGCCGTGGACGAAATCCTGCTGCGCGGGGGTGTCGAACGCGTGGCCGGACGCGACCAGCGAACGGAGCATCGCATCGGCGGCCGGCTTCACGTCGACCGTCAGTACCTCGTCCGCGCGCACGAACGCGAGCGCGCGCTGTGCATCCTCTTCGTCGTTCTGCACGCCGTTCGGCAAGCGCATCGCGATGAAGCGTGCGTCGTAGCCATCGGCGCGCAGCTGTTCGACGGCGAGCTGCGCCAGCCGGCCGGCCGTCGACGAATCGACGCCGCCGCTGATGCCGAGCACGTAGGTCCGCAGGCCGGTCGAACGAAGGTACTGCGCGAGGAACTCGACGCGGCGGTCGATTTCGGCTTCGGCGTCGAAGTGCGGGGCGACGTTCAGTTCGGCAATGATCGCGCGTTGGCGGCTGGCGTAATCGGCGGATGTCATGAGGGAAGTTCCGGGACGAAATGCAAGGCGCTCATCATAAGCGCAATCGCGGCGTGCCGCCGCGCCGGGCCTGCGTTTCCGGCGGTTTCGCGTTGCATCGACGAGACGCGGCGCATCGCCATGGTGCGCGGTGCGCCGGGTGAGTGCAGGATGCCGGGCGAAGGTCGTCCGGGCGGGCGTCCGATGGCCGGCGTCAGCGCCGCGCGAGCACGACGCCCACCAGCGCGAGCGCGAAGCCGGCGAGCTGGATCGCGGCGAGCGTTTCGCCGAACAGCCCGTAACCCTGCAGCGCGGCCAGCGGCGGCGCGAGAAACAGCAGCGACGTCGCGCGCGCCGCATTGCCGCGCCGCAGCATCCACATCAGCATCGTGACCGCGCCGCCGGACAGGAACACGACGCCCCACACGAGCGACACCCACAGCGCCGGCGCGTCGATCCAGCGGGATTCATGGAGCAGTACGACGAAGACGGCCGCGACGATCGCCGCACCGAAATTCTGCACGGCGACCGCCGTGCGCAGATCGCTCTGCGCGAGCTTGCCTTTCTGGTACAGCGAGCCGGCGGTGATCGAGCCGACCGCCAGGACCGACACGGTGACGACGAGCCACGCAGGCGCCGCGCCCGGCGGCGGCGCGACGCCGCCCGTGACTTTCGGCGCGAGCACGAGCGCGACGCCGGCCAGCCCGAGCGCCATCCCGAGCCAGCCGCGCGCGGGCAGACGTTCGTTGAACAGCGGAACCGCGAGCACGGCGGTGGCGAGCGGCTGCAGCGCGCCGAGCAGCGCCATCACGCCCGCATTCAACCCTTGCGCGACGGCCCAGTAGCTCGCGCCGAGATAGACGCCTTGCAGCAGCGCACCGGCGATCAGGTGGCGCGGCCATTCGCGGCGGGCCGGCCACGGCGCGCGCGCGACGAGCGCCACCACGCCGAACAGCGCGGCCGTGCCCGCGAAGCGTGCGAGCAGGAACAGGTTCGGATCGGCGTAGGGCTTGATTGCCCGCGCAACGATGAAGCCGGTGGACCAGAGCGCGACGAAAACGGCGGCGACGATCGAGTTAAGCATGCGTGGCGGGCCGCGAGGCGGCCGGACGGAACCGGGAAGTCGGCCAGTATCGGCCGAAGCGGCGCCGGCGTCTTGTCGAATCCTGCACTCATGCCGCGCGGCGCGTGATGGTGCCGGCCGTCGTTGCGCGCCGGGCGCACGAGGCGGTGGGGATGCGCGCCCGCCACACGGCGCTGCGCGCGCCGGGCGCGCAGCAGCGACGATCAGTCGATCGAGAACGTGTCGAGCGGCTGGTTGGCGCGCGCGTCGGTCGCGAAGCGCGCGGCGAGCTGTTCGTAGAGCCGGCGCGCTTCGTCGAGCGTCAGGTCGATCCAGTACGGATCGCCTGCCGCGTCGTTGAGGCGTTCCGGCGGAAACTGGATTTCGATCACACTGCCTTTGCGATACATGGCGCGAGCCCCTTTGTCGGTCGGTCTTGGTCGGTCGTTCGGCGAAGCGCAAAGTGTAGCAACCGGCGCCGCGCGGATTCGCGCGCGCCGGGCAATACTGAATTTCGCTTTCGGGAGACGCGCGCGGCTGCCGCCCGGCCGCGTTACCGGGCCGCGTTACCCGGGCCCGGTCAAATGGTCGTCAAACGTCCGTAATACAATGGCCGGCTTACCCATTACCAGTCGCCTCGGGCGCACACGCGATGCTGGCGGAACAACGTCATCAATACATCCTGTCGGCGCTCGGACGCTCGGGCGCGCTGTCGGTCGCGGAACTCGTCCGTTCGCTCGACGTGTCGCGCGAAACCGTGCGGCGCGACCTGAACGCGCTGGCCGCGCGCGGCCTGCTCGTGATGACGCATGGCGGCGCGCTGGCCGCGGATCGCCGCGAGCCGAGCCTGTCCGAGCGCGAAGCCGCGCACGCCGACGCGAAGCGCACGATCGGGCGGCGCGCGGCCGAATTCGTGCCTGACGACGCATCGGTGCTGATCGATTCGGGCAGCACGCCGCATGCGGTCGCGCTGGCGCTCGCCGACCGGCACCGGCTGTCGATCTACACGAACGACTGGCGCACCGCGTTCGTGCTCGCGCGGCGCAACGGCAACCGCGTGACGCTGCTCGGCGGCGAGCTGTCCGACGACGAGGACGCCACGTTCGGGCTCGACACGATCCACCAGCTCGCGCAATACCACGTCGATTTCGCGTTCGTCGGCGCCGGCGGCATCACGCCCGACGGCGAGTGCACCGACTACTCGCGGCTCGCGGCCGAAGTGCGCAGCCGGATGATCGCGGCGGCGGGCACGGCGATCATCGTCGCCGACCATTCGAAATTCGGCCGCGTGACGCCGGTGCGGATCAACGGCACGTCGGCCGCCCGCTATCTGGTGACCGAGCGCGCACCCGACAAGGCTGTGCGGCGCGCGCTGACGGCGCGCGGGATCGAGCTGCTCGTGTGCGACTGACGCGCGTCCGACATACAAGGTTCATCGAACCGTCATCGCGCGGGAAGAACCGCCATCAACACTGACTCATTCAACTCGACCGGCCGCCGGGCCAGGGAGCAACGAATGACCGTCAGCGTGCGCAGCTATCTTTCCCCCACCCTGGTCCTGCTGGCTTTCGACTGGCCCGATGCGGCGTCGCGGTCCGATTTCCTCGGCTTCGCGATCCGGCGCACGCCGGGCTTCTGGTCGGCCGACGGCAAGACGCGTGCGCCGGACAGCTGGCTGCCCAACCGCCTGACGTTCGACGGCCCGGCCGCCGACACGCAGGGCGACGCGCCGACCGATCAGGCGCCGATCCAGAAATTCATGTGGTGGGATGCGCGCATCGATCCGCAGGACCGCGGTGCGTCGTTCCGCTACGACGTCTATCCGGTCGTCGGCACGCCGGCGAATCTGCAGGTGCTCGATGCGCAAGCCGGCGTGTGCGACGTCGTACTGCCCGCGCATATCGAGGACGGCATCGGCACGTGGTTCAACCGCGCGGTGGTCAGCTCGCAGGCGTTCGCGAAGCAGGTCGCGGCGCTCGGCCTCGCGCCGAATGCGGCGCCGAGCGCCGCGCAGGCGCTGAAACTGCGCACGTGGCTCGCGAACGACATGGAGCAGGTGTTCGCGCAGATGCTCGATCCCGCGTCACGCGCGGTGTCGGCCGTTTATCACCTGACCGACACGCTGTGGGCGCTGCCCGCGTTCGACGCGTTCGGGCGCGAGCACGGCGCAGCGTCGCTCGCGATCGTCTACGACGCGCACACGACGGCGCGCAAGGGCAAGCCGCCGCTGCCGTCGCCGAACCAGCCGGCCGTCGATGCGCTGCAGGGCCTCGCGACACTCGCGCCGCGCGACAAGACGCACATCATGCACGACAAGTTCATCGTGACCGATGCGCCGTCGAGCCCGGCGCCCGCGCGCGTGCTGACGGGTTCCGCGAACTTCACGACCGAGGGGCTGACCGAGCAGGCCAACGTACTGCACGCGTTCGACTCGCCCGCGCTCGCCGCACTCTACAACGCGCGCGCGCATGCGCTGGCCGGGAATCCGTCGATTGCGGAGACCGCGCGATTGTCGCCGGGCTGGTCGGCGCCGATGACGATCGGCAGCGCGCAGGTGCGTGTCGCCTACTCGCCGGAGCCGGCGGGGCAGCGTACCGAGATCGATACGATCGTCGCCGCGATCGCGGCCGCGAAGCATTCGGTGTCGTTCTGCCTGTTCATGCCGACCGACGCGGCGCTGCGCGATGCGTGCTTCGCGGCCGGCGACCGCGGGCTGATGATGTTCGGCCTGGTGAACAAGATCAACGTCGGCAGTGCGACGAAGGCCGATACCGCGCAGCAGGCCGGGCAGACGCTCGATGCGGCGACGCTCGCGAATCTCGAGCTGTACCACCGCAGCCGCGACAACCACGACGTGATCGACGCGTCGTATTTTTCGCCGGCCACCGTGCCGCAGGGTTTCGAGCCGGAGCTGCGGCTCTTCCCGGGCGAACCGGCGCCGGCTTTCCCGCCCGTCGTGATCCATCACAAGTTCATCGTGATCGACGCGGAAGGCGCGAATCCGGTCGTCTATACGGGCTCGGCGAACATGAGCCGCAATTCCGAGCAGTACAACGACGAGAACCTGCTCGAGATCCGCGACAAGCGGATCGCGGCGATCTATCTCGCGGAATTCCTGCGGCTGTACGAGCACTACCGCGCCCGCGCGCTGGCGATCCATGCGAAACAGCAGCACGGTGCGGGTGCGCGCACGGGCGCGCATGCGCGGCTCGCGCTTGCGCCCGATTCGAGCTGGGCGAAGAAGTATTACGTGGCGGGCAGCCCGGAAGAGAAGGCGCGGATCGCGCTGGCGTCGACCGCGCCGACGGACTGATGGGCTGAAGTGGTGACGCGCTGAAGTGCTGAAGTTCGAGGGGCGCGGATGTCGCGTGCCCCGGCCGGTTGCTGGCGCCGCTTACGCGGCGACGTAGCGGAGCACCGCGTCGGCGATCGTGTCGCGATGTCGCGCGCGCAGGCGCGGCGCCGACGGATCGCGGCCGAACGCGGCGCCGAACGTGTAGCGGTTCGACACGCGATGGAAGCAGAACGAGCTGATCAGCAGGTGCAGGTCGAACGCGTCGATGTCCTTGCGGAACGCGCCGCTGGCCGCGCCGCGCTCGACCAGTTCCTCGAGCGTCTTGATGATGCTGACGTTGCGGTTCTTGAACGACTTCAGCTGTTCGAGATATTTCGCGCCGTGGATGTTCTCGATCGACACGAGGCGGACGAAATCGCGATGCTTGTCGTGATAGTCGAACGTGAACTCGACGAGACGGCGCATGCCTTCGCGCGGCTCCATGTCGCCGACGTGCAGTTCCTGCTCGAGCGCGCGGATGTCGCCGTACACTTTCTCCAGCACGGCCTCGTACAGGCCTTCCTTGCTTTCGAAGTAGTAATAGAGCATCCGCTTGGTCGTGTTCGTGCGCTCGGCGATCGCGTCGACGCGCGCACCGGCGAGGCCCATCGCGGAGAATTCCTGCGTGGCGACATCGAGGATGTTGCGCTTGGTTTGCTCGGGATCGTATTTACGCCGCGCATCGGACGCAAGCGCGCGGGGATCGGACGTGGCGGCCTTGCTTCCTGCTTTCATGTGACTTTGTTGTGGTTCGCGGCGGCTTGGAAAAGGCATTCTAGCATGTGGAAAATGCCCGCCCGGCCGACCTTCCGCTCTAATCGGCAAGGCCGTCTCGGGCGCTCAGCGGCGGCAGGACGCGAGCGCGTCGCGGGCCTGGTACGCGGTGTACGTGAGCTGCGCGGCGGCGAGGCCGGCCAGCCCGAACGTGCGCGTGAGCCCGAACGCGGCGAAGCCGTCCGGCACCGGCCGGCCTTCGGCCAGCGCGGCGGCGAGCGCCTCGCCGGCCACCGTGGTCGGCGCCATCCCGTGGCCGCCGAATGCGATCGCGTGCCACACGCCGTCCGCGTCGCGGCCGATCTGCGGCATCTTGTGCCGCGCGTAGCTCATCAGCCCGCCCCACGCGTAGTCGACTTTCACGCCTTCCAGTTGCGGATACACGCGCAGCAGGTCGCGCCGCAGCAGGCGTGCGATCGCGTCGGGGCCGCGGTCGAGCACGGAGATCCGGCCGCCCCACAGGATCCGCGTGTCCTTCAGCGGACGGTAGTAGTCGAACGCGAAGCGCGTGTCGTAGATCGCGTACGGCGCATCGATCGCGTCGGGCAGGCGCGTGCCGAGCGGTTCGGTCGCGATCACGTAGGTCGCGATCGGCAGCACCGCGCGCTCAATGCGCGGCGACACGCCGCGCGCGTAGCCGCCGCCGGCGAACACGACGTCCTTCGCGCGCACCGTGCCCTGCGCCGTGCGCACGACGTAGCCGGCGCCGTCGCGCGCGATGCCGAGCGCGGCCGAGCGTTCGTACACGCGTGCGCCGCCGCGCGAGGCGGCCGCCGCGACGCCGAGCACGTACTTGAGCGGATGGAAATGGAATGCGTTCGGCTCGAACAGGCCGCCGTAATAGCGCTGCGTCCTCAGCCGCTCGCGCAGCGCGCCGGTCGGGACGGGTTCCCAATCGACGCCGAGCTCGTTTTTCATCAGCGTGCGCACGCTGTCGAGCCGCGACGGATCGTCGAACCAGTTCGCGAGCATCACGCCCTGGTCGACGATGTCGCAGTCGATTCCGTAGCGGGCGATGCGCGCGCGGATCAGGTCGACCGCATCGACGGTGAGCCGGTATAGCCGGCCCCCTTCGTCGCGGCCGAGCGTGCGCAGCAGATCGGCGTTGTCGAGGCTGTAGCCGCCGAACACGAAGCCGCCGTTGCGGCCCGACGCGCCGAAGCCGACCCGTTCGCCGTCGAGCACGACGACGTCGTGCACGCCGCGCTCGACGAGGCCGAGCGCCGTGCAGAGGCCGGCTAGGCCGCCGCCGACGATGCAGACCTGCGTATCGATCGTGCCGGTCAGTTGGGGGTAGGGCTGGCGGGTAACGGTGGCTTCGTAGAAGTTCTGCATGCGTGTTCGGTAACTCGTGACGGCGGAAAAACGGACGGCGCGCGTCGATCTTGCCTGAACGCGCGCGCCGCGTCGAATGGGGTTTTCAGCGCCGCGGCCGCCGCGATCGGGCGGGCGCCGGCGCGTTACCGGGCGTCAGGCGCCCGGCGTCGGGTTGACCGGCCGGGCGACGTAGGCCGGATAGCCGGCATCGGCCTTTTCGGTCGTTTCAAGCGTCGCGTTGCGCTCGATCCACGGCGCGATTTCCATGTCTTCGTAGCGCACCAGCCGGCATTTGCGCACGAGCGCGTAGCCGAGCCAGATCGCGAGGAAGAACGGCAGGCCGATATAGGTCGCGGCGACGCCGGCCCAGTCGATCTTGTCGGCGAGGAACGCCTGATAGTCCTGGCCGAGCGCGACGGCCGCGCACAGCGCGAACGCGAACAGCGGGCCGAACGGGAACCATTTCGACCGGTACGGCAACTGGTCGAGCCGGTAGCCCTGTTTCAGGAAGCCCTTGCGGAACCGGTAGTGGCTGACCGCGATGCCGAGCCATGTGATGAAGCCGGCCATGCCCGACGTGTTCAGCAGCCACAGGTAGACGGTCTTGTCGCCGTACAGCGACGTGAGGAAACACAGCGCGCCGATCGCGGTCGTCGCATACAGCGCGTTGCGCGGCACGCCGCCCGGCGACAGCTTCGCGAACAGCTTCGGCGCGCGGCCTTCGACCGCCAGGTTGTAGAGCATCCGCGTCGACGCATACATGCCCGAGTTGCCGGCCGACAGCACGGCCGTCAGGATCACGGCATTCATCACGCCGGCGGCAAAGGCCAGGCCCGCGTGGCGGAACACCAGCGTGAACGGGCTCACGCCGATATCGGTCACGTCGCTCTTCAGCAGGCTCGGATCGGTGTACGGAACCAGCACGCCGATCACGAAGATCGCGAACACGTAGAACAGCAGGATGCGCCAGAAGATCTGGCTCACCGCGCGCGGAATCGTCGTGCGCGGGTTTTCCGATTCGCCGGCCGCGACGCCGATCATCTCGGTGCCCTGGAACGAGAAGCCCGCGATCATCGCGACGCCGAGCATCGTTGCCCAGCCGCCGACGAAAGGCGCGTCGCCGATCGTGAAGTTGCCCCAGCCGGCGCTCGGGCCGCCCTGCATGATCCCGAAGATCATCAGCAGGCCGACGCCGACGAATGCGAGCACCGTCAGCACCTTGATCAGCGCGAACCAGTATTCGGCTTCGCCGAAACCGCGCACCGACAGCGCGTTGAGCGCGAAGATCAGCGTGAGGAACAGCGCGCTCCACCAGACGCCCGGCACGTGCGGGAACCAGTAGTGCATCACGAGCTGCGCGGCGACGAGCTCCACCGCCAGCGTCACGGCCCAGCTGTACCAGTAGTTCCAGCCGAGCGCGAAGCCGAAGCCTTCGTCGACGAACTTCGCGCCGTAGGTCGCGAACGAGCCCGACACCGGCATGAACGCGGCCATTTCGCCGAGGCTCGTCATCAGGAAATAGACCATCAGGCCGATCAGCATGTACGCGAGCATCGCGCCGCCGGGGCCGGCCTGCGAGATCGATGCGCCGGACGCGACGAACAGGCCCGTGCCGATCGAGCCGCCGATCGCGATCATCCGTAGATGACGGGCCTGCAACGCGCGGTGAAGGGATGCCTTCGCGGGCGGCGAGCCGGACGGGCGGGACGAATCGGGGCGGGCATCTGAATGCATGGCGGGCGCTGGGCGCTGTCTCCGGGATTGTTTTTCGGTGACGAAGCGCGACGCGCTGCCGGCCGCGGGCCGGGCAGCGGTGATGCGGTGCGAAGCGGGCCCGCTGAGCCGGGCCGTGGTGCGTGTCGCCTTCGTCGGTCGTCCGGCGTCGTAGTGACGGCCGGCGGCGCGCCGGGTGCGTTGCACCTCGACGTCGCACCGATTGTGTGGGCCCGGTGCACGGGCGGCAAACGATATTTCCGAACAGGGTAATGCGGGATCGTCATCAACTTGCATCGGGCCGGGACACGTCAGCGTACCCGTCCGCGGGCTTTGGAAACGTCCGATGTCGGCGCAGGCACAGACGCGGCTGCCCGGCTGACTTCTTGCGTTTTGGGAATGAAGTCGTGAGTTAATATCAATAGCGGGCCGACTTGTGGCCATCGACAATGTGTTTCATGGATCGTGCCTCGCGAGGCTGGGGCGCGCCGTCTGGCCGGGCTTTCCGGCGGCGGCGCCGCGCGACGCGCCGGATGGCGCACCGGGCCCGCCGCGTGGCGCATCCGCTTGCACGAGGCGCTCGAACGCGCTCCAATCGAATCACGCGGGCGGCGCTGCCGCCGCACCGATCAATCTGTCCCTGAAGAGGAAGTGATGCAATTCAACGACATTCTTGCCGCGCTCGACATCGATCTCGCCCAGTGGAAAGGCAATGCGCTGACCGCGCGTTCGCCGCTCGACGGCGCGACGCTCGCGACGCTGGCCGTCGACACGCCCGCCGACGCCGAGCGCAAGATCGACGCCGCGCACGACGCGTTCCTCAAGTGGCGCACGGTGCCGGCGCCGGTGCGCGGCGAGCTCGTGCGCGTGTTCGGCAACGTACTGCGCGAGCACAAGGCCGAGTTGGGCCGCCTCGTCACGCTCGAGGCCGGCAAGATCACGTCGGAAGGGCTCGGCGAAGTGCAGGAAATGATCGACATCTGCGATTTCGCGGTCGGTCTGTCGCGCCAGCTTTACGGCCTCACGATCGCATCCGAGCGCCCGGGCCACCGGATGATGGAAACGTGGCACCCGATCGGCGTGTGCGGCGTGATTTCGGCGTTCAACTTCCCGGTCGCGGTGTGGGCGTGGAATGCGGCGCTCGCGTTCGTGTGCGGCGATTCGGTCGTGTGGAAGCCGTCCGAGAAGACGCCGCTCACCGCGATCGCTTGCCACGTGCTGCTCCAGAAGGCGCTGCGCGAGTTCGAGAAGACGCATCCGGGCGTCGCGCCGGCGGAACTGAGCCAACTGGTGCTCGGCATGCGCGATGTCGGCGAGGTGCTGACGGCGTCGAAGAAGGTGCCGGTCGTCAGCGCGACGGGCAGCGTGCGGATGGGCCAGGAAGTCGCGAAGGTGCTGAGCCAGCGCCTGGCACGCGGCATCCTCGAACTCGGCGGCAACAACGGGATGATCGTCGCGCCGAGCGCGGATCTCGACCTCGTCGTGCGCGCGGTCACGTTCGCGGCGGTCGGCACGGCCGGCCAGCGCTGCACGACGCTGCGCCGCCTGATCGTGCATCGCAGCCTCGTCGAGCAACTGCTGCCGCGCATCGAGAAGGCCTACGCGTCGGTGAAGGTCGGCAATCCGCTCGAGGAAGGCACGCTGGTCGGCCCGCTGGTCGATCGTGCGTCGTTCGACGCGATGCAGAAGGCGCTGGCCGATGCACGCGAGCAGGGCGGCGAAGTGAAGGGCGGCGAGCGCATCGACATCGGTCACGCGGATGCGTACTACGTGCGTCCGGCCATCGTGCGGATGCCGAAGCAGTCGGCGGTGGTCGAGCGCGAGACGTTCGCGCCGATTCTGTACGTGATGGTCTACGACAACTTCGACGACGCGATCGAGCTGCACAACGCGGTGCCGCAAGGCCTGTCGTCGGCGATCTTCACGAACGACATGCGCGAGGCCGAGCAGTTCATGTCGGCGGCCGGCAGCGATTGCGGGATCGTCAACGTGAACATCGGCACGAGCGGCGCGGAAATCGGCGGCGCGTTCGGTGGCGAGAAGGAAACGGGCGGTGGGCGCGAGTCGGGTTCGGATGCGTGGAAGGCGTATATGCGACGCGCGACGAATACGATCAACTACAGCCGGCAACTGCCGCTGGCGCAGGGCGTGAAGTTCGACGTATAAGTGCAGGCGCCCGGCAAGGGCGCTCCGACGGTCGAATGACAAGGGCCGGTTGCCGCGAAAGCGGTAACCGGCCCGTTTCGTTTACTGCGATGCGCGCGGCGCGCCAATCGATCGCGAGCGTACCCGCTCGATGGCTTGCTTACGATTCGGGCGGCGTCGGTCCATCGTTCGCCGGCATGTTCTGCACGACCAGCATCTGCGGGGTCGACAGCGTGATTCCCGCCGCGCGCAACTGCTTGAGAATCTCGAACAGCAGATCGCTCTTCGTCGAACTCGCGATCCGCGGGCTCGACACGTAACCCGTCACGCTCAACGTGATCCCGTCCGGCGCGAGCTGGCTGAACGTCACCGACGGCGCCGGTTTGTCGAGAATCGCCGGGTGCTCGCGATACGCCTCGAGCAGCAGGTCGCGCACCTGCTCGGGATCGGTGTTCAGCGGGAATGTCAGCACCAGCGTCGCGACGCCCTGCGTGCTGTTGCCCATCGTCACGTTGCGCACGTTCTGCGAGATCAGCTGCGAATTCGGCACGATCACGGTCGAGCGGTCGCTCAGCTGGATCTCGGTCGCGCGCACGTTGATGCGGCGGATGTCGCCTTCGACGCCCGCGATGCTGACCATGTCGCCCACTTTCACCGGGCGCTCGGTCAGCAGGATCAACCCCGACACGAAGTTCTTCACGATTTCCTGCAGGCCGAAGCCGATACCGACCGACAACGCGCTGACGATCCACGCGAGATTGCTCCACCGGACGCCGAGCAGCCCGAGCGTCATCAGCACGAGCAGCACGTAGCCGACGTTGGTGAACAGCGTGATCAGCGACACGCGCATGCCCGTATCCATGCCGAGCGCGGGCATGAACTCGCCGTCGAGCCAGCGGCGCAGCGAGCGCAGCAGGTACAAGCCGATCGCGAACCCGATCACCGCGTTCATGATCCGGTCGGGCATGATGTTCAGGCTCTGCAGCCGTTGGCTGCCGATCATCGCGACCGCGCTGTCGAGCAGGTCGCCCGGCGTCGTGCCGAACCCGCCCGTCAGCAGCGCGATCGCCGCGATCAGCATCAGCAGGCTCGTGCCGAAGCCGGACAGGACCGTGCGCGCCTGATCGAGGTGGCGGTCTTCGAGCGCGAACAGGTGCTTGATCTGCTGGCCCGTCGACAGGCTCGACGAGAACAGGCTTTCGCTCGCGTCGCGCGTCAACTGGATCAGGATGTAGGTCGCGCACAGCACGATCTCGAACCACACGAGCTCGTAGGTGATGAAGCGCGCGACCGTGATGTAACCGATCAGGAGTGCGACCAACGACGCGACGATCGCGAGCGTGACGCCGGCATGGATCAGCCCGGCGAGCGTCGAGCGCTGCTCCGGTGCCTCGCCTGCCGCCGCGAGGGCGCTGCGCGCACGGTTCGCGCGCAGCAGCGACGCGCCGACCGTCAACGCGACGACGAGCGACACGATGCCGCGGCCGAACAGCGTGACCGACAGGCTGGTGTCGACGATCCGGTTGATCGATTCGAGCGTGCCCGACACCAGCAGCAGCCCGGCCAGGATGGCGGGGAACGGCTTCATCGCGAGCGCGACGGGATCCGCGAGCGCGGGCAGGCGCCACGACGGATGCTTCGTGCAGAGCAGCGCGCGGCCGAGCCCGGCGATCAATGCGCAGGTCGCGGCGAGCTTCGCGAACTGGTCCCACAGATCGGTCAGCGACGGCGTGAGCTCGTAGTGGCGCGCGACGGCGAGGTAGAGAATCTGAATCGCGATGGCCGTCGCCAGGAAGGTCGACAGGGTGGTCGACAGCGCCAGCGCACTGCGGCGCAAGCGGGTGGGCGGCAGGCGGTTCAGCGCGATCCAGGCGAGCCCGCGCTCGATGAGCCGGCGCCCGCCGAGCCACGCCGCGAAGGCGGCGATCAGCAGCACGGCGGTGATCGCTCGTTGCCCGGGCACCCACGACGAACGCACCATGTCGAGCATTTCTTCGTCGAAATCCCCGAGCCGCTGCGCGTCGTCCGGCGACAGGTGGAACAGCGGCAGCCAGAACTGCGCGCTGAAGATGCTGCCTGAACGGAACGCGAGCTGGTTCTTCAGCAGGCTGCGGTGCAGCTTCGCGAACTGCTCGGTCAGGTTCGTGAGGCTCGTCTTCTGGTCGGCGGCCTGCTTCAGCGCCGCATCGATCTGCGTCTTGCGTGCGTCCAGCGCGGCCCGCTGCTTCGCGACGGCGGGCGCTTCCGGCGCGGCTCCCTCGGCCGGCGGCGGGCCGAGCACGTCGAGTTGCGCCTGAACCTGCGCGCGTTGCGGCGTGAGATCGCTCTGCAGTTTCGCGACATCGGCGCTCAGCTCCTGCGCCGAGTCGTCGAGCCCGTCCAGCTCCTTGCTGTTGGACGCGGTCGAGGTCTGCTGCTTGATGCGGTCCAGCTCGGCCTGCATCTGCTTGAGCTGCGCGATGGCGTCGGGCAGCGAGATGGCCGGCACGGTGGCGCCGACGCCGCTCGCGACGGGAGCGGAAGCGGCCGCCGGAAACGCCGATGCGGTCGCGATCGCCGCGAACTGCAGTAGCGCGATCAGCGCGATCCGGCGGGCGTACGTGGATAGTCGTTGTATGGACATGGAATGCTTACGATTTGCCGACAATGCCGGTTGCCGAAAGGCAGCCGGAAGCCGGTAGTTGGCCCGGTAGCATGTTACCGGGGCGCGGAGGTGAACGACTTCCGAATGTGCGTCCGCGGTGTCTGCGAGGCGGGCGTGGGCGACGGACCGGAGGAAGCCCCGTTCATCCCGTCGTATCGGGGCCGTGTCGATCGAGTCGCGCCCGGAAGGAGGCCGTTTTCAGCGTCCGGCGGCGGTTGCCGTTGGGACAGACGGTTACGAAATTTACATAAAGCCGGTGCGCTGGCGAGCCGTGATAAGTGGGGCGCGAAGAATTGAGCGTCTGCCGGGAAGGCGGACCTTTCATTTTCCCGTCGCCCAATCGTCGGTACAATGCCGCGAGCCGGGGGCAGGCCGTCCGAGACACGAGAGAAGGCGAGGCCGCCGCACATCGAAAAACGAACAATCAGAAGAATCCTGAGAGCATGGCAGATCAAAAACTCCCTCCGGGTGCGGAGTATGAACAGGCCACCCCGTGGTTGACTGATGTTCATCCGGACGACGTCGTCGCATCCGGCGAAGGCTTCAACGCGTGGCTGATCAGCGTGACGCATGGCTACGTGGACGTCGATCGATTGAAAACGGTCGCGAGCATGATTCCGGTGCTCAACAACCTGATGGCGCTGGCCGATGCGCTCACCGACATCGTCTCGATCATCCGCAAGCGCGGCGGCGAACTGCTCGACTATCTCGGGCTCGCGATCAACCTGATCGGCGTGATTCCATTTCCGCCGGTACTGGCGCCCATGCGTCTCACGGCGCGGCCGCTTCTGGCACTGATTCGCAATGAAATCCTGATTCACAAGCGCGACATCGGCGCCGCGCTCATATCGATCGTCGTCACGCATGTCCAGGCGTCATGCGCGACCGAGATCGAGGATTTCCTGACGAAGCTGCAAGCCGTGGTCAACGACGTGATCGACCATTGCGCGGCGAAAGCACGGGAGATCCTGACGAGTCTCGCGGACGGCATCGACGCCGTGTTGGCGGGGCAACTGTTCGATCCTGCGGAGAACGAGCGGCGGGCCGCCGAGTATCGTCAGCAGATGAAGAAGAGCGGATGGTTCAGCTCGGATCTTGTAACGGGGGCGTGGGGGTATCTGGCCGAGTCCAGGACGGCGCTCGTCAAGCGCGGTGCCAACGCCGCGACCAGCACGGCGACCGAGCTCGTTCCAGAGAAGTACGTCGCACCGATTCGCCAGATTGCTGCGTCCTTGCGCACGCTGGCTCCGGTGGTGGTCGGCAAGATCAACGAGCTGAAGGGAAGCGACGAAGGCAAGCTGATGTGGCTGCTGCTGAAGCTGGTCAATGCGTTGCGGCACAAGCGCGACGCGATGCGGGCCGCATCGATCAAATCGCAGGGCACGACGCAAGCAGAGGCCCGGCGGCCGCAGGTGCCCCTTGCCGCGACGAAGAAGGAGGCGAGAGCGAAGGGCGCCGGTGTCGACCACTGCGAAGAGTGCGGGGTCGGCGCGTCGGGCGGTTCGATCAGCTACGCGTTCGGCGACGAAACGTTTTCTCATGCCGATTTCGAATTGCCGGGTGCGATGCCCGTCGTCTGGATACGCGTCTATCGGTCCCGGCTGGCCGGTTATGACGCCGGCGAACTGGGCGCGCGCTGGCTCTCGCCATACATGACGCGCATCGATGTTCGGGACGACAAATGGATCTACAGCGATTCAACCGGCCGCAACATCGACTATCCGGCGCTCGCGGCGGGCGCGGTTCACGACGACCGCGTGGAAGGGGTGACGCTGAGCCGGCTCGACGACACGTGGGCGACTGTCGCGTACGGTCACGATTTGCTGCACGTCTACGAGAAGCGCGGCGATTCGTTCCGCCTCGCGTTGCAGAAGGATCGCGCGGGAAATACGATCGCGCTCGATTACGACGACGCGAATCGTCTGGCGCGGCTCGTCAGTTCGGCCGGTCATACGCTTGCGTTTCGTCACGACAGCCGCGGGCGTATCGCAACGATTGAGCAGATCGTCGACGCGAACACGCGCACCACGCTTGCCCAATACCAGTACGACGAGAACGGCGATCTCGTGCGTGCAGCGGATCGTTACGGCAACGTGCGTCAGTATGCGTACGACCGTCATTTGATCACGCGCTATACGGATCGCACCGGCCGCGGCATGAACCTCGAGTGGGAAGGGGCGGAGCGCGACGACAACACGAATGCGCGGTGCGTGCGCGAATATGCCGATGACGGCAGCCACGACATTCGTCTCATGTGGCATCCGAACATCCGCCTGACCTATGTCACCGATGCGCTGGGCAACGTCACGCGGTACTACTACAACATTCGTGGATACATGTACCGGATCGCATATCCGGATGGCACCGAGGAGTGGATGCGGCGCGACCAGGACAACAACCTGGTCATGCATGTCCATCGCGACGGCGGCGTCGAGGAGATGGACTACGACGCACGCGGGAACATGACGAAGCATTATCGCGTCGACGGGGCCGTGGTCGAAATGGGTTACGACGACCGCGATCAACTCGTTCGTCTCAAGGATCCCGAAGGATATGTGTGGGAGCGCTCGTACGATGACGCGGGTAATCTGGTCGCGCAGAAGGACCCGCTCGGGCACGAGACGAAGTATGCGTACAACGCCGCCGGGATGCCGGTCAAGATGGTCGATGCGAAGGGCGGTGCGAAGGTCCTTGTCTACGATGACGCGGGACAATTGCTTCAGTACACCGACTGCTCGGGCAAGGTGACGAAGTGGCGCTACGATGGCGAGGGGCGACTTGCGCAGTCGATCGACGCAGCGGGCAATGCCACGGTTTATCGGTATGGCCCGAATGGGGCGGTCAGCGAGATCTCGTCTCCGGCAGGCACCTATCGATACGCGCACGATGCCGAAGGCCGTCTGCTGTCCCATACCGATCCGATGGAGCGCGTGACGCGTTTTTCATACGATGTCGCGGGGCGCGTGGCCAGCCGCGTCGATGCGCTCGGCTACACGCTCGCCTACCGTTACGACCGCCTCGGTCGCTTGACCGCGTTGACCGATGCGAATCGCGCGACCTATCAATTTCACTATGATCCGGCCGGGCGATTGCTGGAAGAGATCGGGTTCGACGGCAAGCGGACGACATACGGATACAGCGAGGGCACGCTGCAGCCGGTGAAGATCGACGAGGGCGGGCAGGTGACCGAACTCGAATTCGATCAGGCCGGCCGCATCGTATGCCGGGCATCGGGCGCGAGCAAGGAGCGGTTCGCGTACGACGCCAGCGGGCGGCTCATCGAGGCGCGCAACAATCACAGTCGGACGCAGATGTTTTTCGATCCGGTCGGCAATCTGGTGCGCGAACATCATGCTTATCGGCTGTTCGGGGAGTCGCGCAGCTATGTGTGGCATCACGACTACGACGAAATCGGCACGCGGATCAAAACCGTCCGCCCCGATGGTCATGTGCTGGACTGGTTGATCTACGGGTCGGGTCACGTGCATGGGCTCGTGCTCGATGGTGAGGAGCGAATCCAGTTCGAGCGCGATGATCTGCACCGCGAAACCGGGCGGATGCTGTCGAGCAAGGTGGGGCAGCAGACGCAGTACGATCCGGCCGGCCGAATCACCCGGCAGGCCATTCGGCGAGCGAATGCGCCGGCCGCGCTGGCCGAGCGCCGGTATCGGTACGATGCCGTGGGGCAGCTCGAGCATATCGAGGACAGCCGCAAGGGGTTGATCAACTATCGCTATGACCCGGTCGGTCGCCTCATCGCGGCGATCGGGCCGCTCGGTACGGAGACTTTCGCCTTCGACCCGGCAAGCAACATCATCGATCACGGCAGTCCCCGGCACGCTCGTACTCCGGGGGCGGTGAAAGCAAGCCCGGTCGTGCCGGACAGCGTGGACAGCACGTTGCCGGCGGAAGTGCCGCGAGTGCTCGGGAATCTGTTGAAGGAATATGCGGGTACTCACTTCGAATACGATGCGCGCGGGAACCTGATCGGCAAGCGATCGCCGGTGGGGCGGCAGGAATACGAGTGGGATGGGTTCAACCGGTTGAGCGTGGCGCGTGTCGAGGAGACCGGGCGGCGGCATGAGGCGCGGTATTTCT
>Ga0209370_1001701_pt1 | contig 18404 bp, 21 predicted proteins | sample AgamicAtPrz_FD_187164 | JGI IMG/M metagenome (GOLD analysis project Ga0209370, IMG submission 187164) | Agave microbial communities from Guanajuato, Mexico - At.P.rz (SPAdes) (version 2) | ecosystem: Host-associated > Plants > Phyllosphere > Phylloplane/Leaf | place: Guanajuato, Mexico... | reverse complement strand
ACAGGACGCGAAATGTTTGGCGCGCTGCGTGAGAAACTCTCCGGTGCTGAGCAGGGCGCAACCTGTATTACGTTTTAAGACGACTTGATTTTAACGATCTGGCGAGAGAAAACTCTGATGAAAAACTGGAAAACAAGTGCAGAAGCAATCCTGACCACGGGCCCTGTCGTGCCGGTTATCGTGGTAAACAAGCTGGAGCACGCCGTACCGATGGCGAAAGCGCTGGTTGCGGGCGGCGTTCGCGTTCTGGAAGTCACCCTGCGCACCGCCTGCGCGATGGATGCTATTCGTGCGATTGCCAAAGAAGTGCCGGACGCCATCATTGGTGCGGGTACCGTGACGAACGCAAAACAGCTGGCTGAAGTGACTGAAGCGGGCGCACAGTTTGCTATCAGCCCGGGCCTGACCGAGTCGCTGCTGAAGGCCGCGACCGAAGGCACTATTCCGCTGATCCCGGGCATCAGCACCGTTTCTGAACTGATGCTGGGCATGGACTACGGTCTGAAAGAGTTTAAATTCTTCCCGGCGGAAGCGAACGGCGGCACCAAAGCGCTGCAGGCCATTGCCGGTCCTTTCTCCCAGGTACGCTTCTGCCCGACGGGCGGTATTTCTCCTGCCAACTACCGTGACTACCTGGCGCTGAAAAGCGTGCTGTGCATCGGTGGCTCATGGCTGGTTCCGGCGGATGCGCTGGAAGCGGGCGACTGGGATCGCATCACCAAACTGGCTCGCGAAGCGGTGGAAGGCGCGAAGCAGTAAGTCATTCGTCGCATGAAAAACGGGCCTTTCGGCCCGTTTTTTTTATCCCTCTACCTTAACGCTTGCTGCGGCCGCTTTCGCTCTCGCCACGGCGTCGTCAACGTTATCCCCGGTGGCTAATGCCACGCCAAGACGACGGGTTCCGTCGATCTCCGGCTTACCGAACAAACGTACCTGCAACCCGGCACCCACCGCCGCGTCGACGTTATCAAACGTAACGTTCTGGCTGGTTAACTGCGGCAGGATCACCGCCGAGGCGGCCGGGCCGTACTGACGGATACCGCCGACGGGCAGGCCGAGGAAGGCACGCACGTGCAGAGCGAACTCGGAAAGATCCTGCGAAATGAGCGTGACCATGCCGGTGTCATGCGGGCGCGGGGAGACCTCGCTGAAAATCACTTCATCACCGCACACAAACAGCTCCACGCCGAACAGGCCATAGCCGCCCAACGCCAGGACGGTTTTACGGGCGATCGCCTGCGCACGTTCCAGCGCCAGAGCGCTCATCTGCTGCGGCTGCCAGGATTCGCGGTAATCGCCATCCTCCTGGCGGTGACCAATCGGGTCGCAGAAATGGACGCCGTCAACGGCGCTGACGGTCAGCAGGGTGATCTCGAAATCAAACTTCACCACGCCTTCGACGATGACGCGGCCGGCACCGGCGCGGCCACCCTGCTGGGCGTAATCCCACGCCTTGTCGAGCGTGCTGCTGTCGCGAATAAAGCTCTGTCCTTTACCGGAAGAGCTCATCACCGGCTTAACGATGCACGGGTAACCAATCTCCTCTACGGCCTGCAGGAATGCGGCCTTATCGCCAGCAAAACGATAGCCCGAGGTGGGCAATTCCAGCTCTTCCGCCGCCAGGCGACGAATGCCTTCGCGGTTCATGGTCAGCTTTGCGGCTTTCGCGCAGGGCACCACGCGCTGGCCTTCCTGCTCAAGCGCAATCAGCGTATCGGTGGCGATGGCTTCAATTTCTGGTACCACGAAATCGGGTTTCTCGCGCGTAATCAGCTCGCGAAGGGCATCGCCATCCAGCATGTTAATCACATAAGAACGATGGGCGACGTGCATGGCGGGCGCATCGGCGTAACGGTCTACGGCAATGACTTCTACGCCTAAACGCTGGCACTCAATAGCGACCTCTTTTCCCAGCTCGCCCGATCCCAACAGCATCACTCGCGTCGCCGCAGGTCGCAGCGCGGTTCCTAAACGAATCATAACAATCCCCCTGAAAAAGTTGCGGGTAGTATAAACGAAAACGTTTGCGTCTGTCTTGTGCACCGCTAGGCGCGGGAGGAAGAAATTTGCGCTTCTTTAGCCCGGCCAGACATTTCCTGACGCCTGCTCGCTTACGCTGTGGAACATATTCACCGTTAAGTGAGGGAAACCATGTCTGGCTGGCTAAATCAATTGCAATCACTGTTAGGGCAGAAAACATCGTCTTCCGGAGAGCGGGACCTCAGTAAACTGCTGGTACCCGGGGCGCTCGGCGGGCTGGCTGGCCTGCTGGTCGCGAATAAATCCTCGCGCAAGCTGCTGGCAAAGTACGGGACAGGCGCGCTGCTGGCCGGTGGGGGCGCCATTGCGGGCACCGTCCTGTGGAATAAATACAAGGACAGGGTCCGGACCGCGCACAGCGACGAACCGCATTATGGCGAGCATACTTCGCCGCTGGATCTGCGTACTGAACGGCTGATCCTGGCGCTGGTTTTTGCCGCGAAAAGTGACGGGCATATTGACGATAAGGAACGACTGGCGATTGAACAGCAGCTGCGTGAAGCTGGCGTTGAAGAGAAGGGCAGAGCGCTGGTGGCGCAGGCTATTGAACAGCCTCTGGAGCCGCAGCGTCTGGCGCAAAGCGTGAAAAATGAGGAAGAGGCGCTTGAACTCTATTTCCTCAGCTGTGCCGCCATCGATATCGATCACTTTATGGAACGCAGCTACCTGAATGCGCTTGGAGACGCGCTGAAGATCCCCCAGGACGTGCGTGAGGGCATTGAGCGGGATATCCGGGAACAAAAACAGGCGTTACAGGGATAGTGCTCGCCGTTGCGATCCGGTTTCGCTTGCATCATGCGTGGGTTTTGCCAACCTTATAGGGTGTAAAACTAAAAAGAATGATGACATGCCACCGAAAGCCCGACGTATACCTTATGCGATCACCACGCATGGCGATACGCGTATAGACAACTATTACTGGCTACGGGACGATTCGCGCTCCCGGCCAGAGGTGCTCGACTACCTGCACGAGGAAAATGACTACGGCCGCAAGGTCATGTCCAGTCAGCAGACGCTTCAGGACCAGCTGCTGAATGAGATGGTGCAGCGCATTCCTCAGCGCGATATCTCGGCGCCCTGGACCAAAAACGGCTATCGCTACCGCCATATTTACGAGCCCGGCAACGAGTATCCCATCTACCAGCGTCAGTCGGTGCTCAGCGCCGAATGGGATGCGTGGGATATTCTGCTGGATGCCAACCAGCGCGCCGCCCACAGCGAGTTTTATACTCTGGGCGGCATGTCCATTTCACCGGATAACGCGGTAATGGCGCTGGCGGAGGATTATCTCTCGCGTCGCCAGTACGGCCTGCGTTTTCGCAATCTGGACACCGGCAACTGGTATCCTGAAATGCTGGAAAACGTCTCCCCGGATTTTGTCTGGGCGAATGATTCCGAGACGGTTTACTACGTCAAAAAGCATGCCTCTACGCTGCTGCCCTATCAGGTATGGCGACATACCGTGGGGACAGACTCTGCAGACGACGAGCTGGTCTATGAAGAGAAAGACGAAACGTTCTATGTCAGCCTGCATAAAACCTCCTCGCGCCATTATGTGATTATCTTCCTGGCCAGCGCCACGACGTCGGAAGTCCTGCTGCTGGATGCCGAGCTGCCCGACGCCCAGCCGCTCTGTTTCCTGCCGCGCCGGAAGGATCATGAGTACAGCCTGGATCACTTCCAGCACAGCTTTTATCTGCGTTCGAATCGCGAGGGTAAAAACTTTGGTCTCTATAAAACCAAAGTGCGCGATGAGCGCAAATGGGAGGTGCTTATCCCCGCGCGGGATCAGGTGATGCTGGAAGGGTTCACCCTGTTCACCGACTGGCTGGTGGTGGAGGAGCGTCAGCGGGGGCTGACCAGTATCCGGCAAATCAACCGTAAGACGCGGGAAGTGGTGGGGATCGCGTTCGACGACCCGGCCTATGTGACGTGGATTGGTTTCAACCCGGAACCTGAATCCTCGCGGCTGCGCTACGGCTACTCATCGATGACCACACCGGACACCCTGTTTGAGCTGGACATGGATACGGGGCAGCGCCAGGTGATTAAACAGACCGAGGTCAAAGGGTTTGAGTCTGAAAACTACCGCAGCGAGCACCTGTGGGTCACCGCCCGGGATGGCGTCGAGGTCCCCGTCTCGCTCGTCTATCACAAAGCCCACTTCCAGAAAGGCAAAAACCCGATCCTGGTGTACGGCTACGGCTCCTACGGCTCAAGCATGGATGCCGATTTCAGCAGCAGCCGATTAAGCCTGCTCGATCGCGGCTTTGTTTTCGCCATCGCCCATATTCGCGGCGGCGGTGAGCTGGGGCAGCACTGGTATGAGGACGGGAAATTCCTGAAAAAGAAAAACACCTTCAATGACTACCTCGACGTCTGCGATGCGCTGATTGAGCAGGGCTATGGCGATCCGCAGCTCTGCTTTGGCATGGGCGGCAGCGCGGGAGGCATGCTGATGGGGGCGGTGATCAACCAACGCCCCGAGCGCTTTAAGGGGATTGTCGCGCAGGTGCCATTTGTCGATGTGGTGACGACCATGCTCGATGAATCCATCCCCCTTACTACAGGGGAGTTTGAAGAGTGGGGGAATCCGCAGGATGAGATTTACTACCGCTATATGAAAACGTACAGCCCGTACGATAACGTGGAAGCGAAAGCCTATCCCCACATGCTGGTCACCACCGGTCTGCATGATTCTCAGGTGCAGTACTGGGAGCCGGCAAAATGGGTAGCGAAACTGCGGGAGCTGAAAACCGACGACAACCTGCTGCTGCTGTGTACCGATATGGACTCCGGTCACGGCGGGAAATCGGGTCGATTTAAATCCTACGAAGGGGTTGCTCTGGAATATGCCTTCCTGATTGGCCTGGCGCAGGAGACGCTGCCAGGCCGTGCGGAGCGTTAAGCTTCGCCCAGATAGTGCTTCAGCGTCAGGCGCAGTTCCGGGCTCATTTTGTCGAGGTTGTTATACAGCCAGCGTAAATAGCCCGGGTCTTTATCCGCAATATCCGACACCGCTCTGCCCCGGTATTTACCAAAAGTAAACGTGGTCAGCAGTGCGGGGCGTCCGGTAATCGTTGCCATATCGTCCGGCGTCCAGCCCGAGGTATTCATAATATCGATGAGTAGCGCGGCGGTGATATAGCAGTCATACAGGGCCCGGTGATGGTGAAGCCCTTCAGGCGTGCGCACGCTGAGCTTGCGGGACTTGTACAGCGCCATATTGCTGTATTTAATGCCTGGCCAGAGGCGACGTGCCAGCTTCATGGTACAAATCCATTCTCCCGGCATCTCAGGTAGCACCCGGCGGTCAAAACTGGCGTTATGCGCGACGTACCAGGGGCTACCGTAATAGTGGGGTATGATCTCTTCGATCCACGGCTTGTCCGCCACCATCGATTCGGTAATGCGATGGATAGCCATCGCCTGAGGGCTGATGGGGCGGTCGGGACGCACCAGATGGCTCATTGGGTTGACGATTTTACCATCAACCACGTCGACAGAGGCCACTTCCACAATTCCGCCCTGAAGATCGCAAGTTTCGGTATCGATGACGCGCAGCATTGAACACTCCTGAGCTTAAAACGCCTAGCCTAAAGGAATGATATCGCCTTGCCAACCCTCTCCGCCGAGCGTGCCGGTCAACAGCAGCTCGCCCCGATCGGCGCGGACGATCAACTGACCTTTTTCATCCCACAGCGCGCTACCGCCGCAGGCGTTCGCCATCAGCACCGCAATGGCATATTTATGCGCGAAGCGCTGCAGGGTACTGATGGACTGCCGCCAGCGGTGATCCTCCACGGACTGGCTGCTGGTAAACAGCGACGCTCTGGGATCGAGATTGGGGGAATCGGCATGGGCATCAATAATGCTGAGCTGTTTCTCCCCCGGCACCAGGCTGGCACCGCTACCTTGGGGGTAGCGCAGGATGCGGTGACGGGCGGGCGTGAAGAGCGCGAGGCCTTTCTGGCGCTGACCGTTCCGTTCCAGGGGGAGCCCGGCAATCACGGTAATCCGGTAAAAATGCGCCGCGTCCAGCAGCGGTTCCAGCTGCGCGTCATCGGGTGGGGGAGGTAGCGTAGTGTTACCCGAGCCTGTTAATGAGAGTTCAGGGAACACCAGCAGATCGCACCGCTGCCGTGCTGCTTCGGCGATGAAGCGCAGGTGGTGCGTGATATGGTCATCGACACTCTGATGCTGCCCACCATACTGGGCTGCCGCTATATTCCAATGTGACATCGTGACTTCCTTATACACTGAGTCGCAGAGATTTAAGAATACACCTAAATTTATCAGGGTTTTCTTATCCTGCCAGATTCAGCGTAAGGAAGTGTAACGGCTCGTTAAGCTTATTTAACTTTAGGTTCGTACGGTAAACGGGAGAGGTTAACCGAGGCGAGACGGTGGGCGATGAGTCTTTCGCGAAACCAGTTGCGCAGATGGGCGGGCTGTTCCCGTTCAACGACTTCAGCCACGACAGGCATGTTGTAGCGCTCTTTGAACGCGACGCCAGCGGCAGCGAGATCGACATTCACTTTATCCATCTCGTCCTGTGGAAGGGCGGCCAGATTGATCTTCATTACCTTCTCCTTTTTCTGCGGCGGCAACGTTACCGCGATTGCACAACGATGACAAGCGGAGGCAGGATGTTCCTCGACTCGTTTATTATACAGCGTTATTCTTTAGCATACAGACATAACAAAAAGGAATGATTGCGATGGGTTTCTCCGCTTCCCGCGCGGTATGCGCACTGGTTTTTCTGACCTCTACAATGATGACCTCCTCCGCGCTGGCGCATGCGCATCTTAAGCAGCCGATCCCGGCAGCGGACAGCGTGGTGAGCGCTCCGCAGGCACTTACACTGCATTTTTCAGAAGGCATCGAACCGGGATTTAGCGGTGTGGTGGTGACGGACGCACAAAAGCAGGTCATCAAAACGGGTACCGCTACGCGAGATGAAAAGAACAAGGCGCAACTCACCGTTCCGCTGGAACAAACGCTGACGTCAGGGACGTACCAGGTAGACTGGCATGTCGTCTCTGTAGACGGTCATAAAACCAAAGGCAGCTATCACTTTAGCGTGAAATAGCATGCTGGCGCTGTGTTATATCGGGTTGCGCTTTGTCCATTTCGGGGCGCTGATGCTGGTTTTTGGCAACGCGCTTTACAGCGTCTGGTTTGCGCCTTCCTCTCTCCAGCGGCTGATGTCCCGGCGTTTCCTGCTGCAGCAGAAAGTGGCGGCCTTAGTGAGCCTGACGGCTGCACTCCTGATGTTTATGCTTCAGGGCGGTTTGATGGGTAACGGCTGGGGAGATGTGTTTGCCCCGCAGGTCTGGTTCGGCGTGATGAGGACACAGTTTGGCGGCGTCTGGCTGTGGCAAATGATTCTTGCTGTGATGACGGTCGCTGCAGCATGGCTCGCGCCGCTGAAAGGTTCGCGGCTGCTGCTGCTCGCCATGGGCCAGCTTATCCTGCTGGCGGGGGTAGGGCACGCGGCGATGAACGACGGTCCGATGGGGGCGTTGCAGCGCCTTAATCACGCGTTTCACCTGATCTGTGCTGCTACCTGGCTTGGCGGATTACTGCCCCTGCTATTCTGCATGCGTCTGGCGAAAGGGCGCTGGCAGAATGCCGCCATCTATACCATGATGCGCTTCTCGCGCGTGGGCCATTATGCGGTCGCGGGCGTGCTGCTCAGCGGAGCGATCAATGCGCTCATGATACTGGGCGTCCATATTCCCTGGCAGGCTGACTACGTGCAGTTTTTGTTGTTCAAATGTGCGCTGGTGGCGTTGATGGTGGTAATTGCGCTGGCAAATCGGTATTTTCTGGTGCCACGGTTTCGTCCGGAGACCGGGCGAGCACAACAGATTTTTATCAGGATGACACAGGCAGAAGTGGTGCTGGGGGCGCTGGTACTGGCAACGGTCAGTCTGTTCGCCACCTGGGAACCCTTCTGACAAGGTTAAATATCATATGAAAAAGACAGTACTTTCTCTCATATTGCTGGCCTGCACGGGGAGCGCGTTTGCCGCACCGCAGGTTATCACCGTCAGCCGTTTTGAAGTGGGTAAGGATAAATGGGCGTTCAATCGCGAAGAGGTGATGCTGACCTGCCGTCCGGGCCATGCGCTGTATGCCATCAACCCGAGCACGCTGGTGCAATACCCGTTAAATGAAACCGCCGAGCAGCAGGTGGCCAGCGGAAAGAGCAGCGGCCAGCCGATTAGCATTATTCAGATCGATGACCCGGCGAATCCGGGCCAGAAAATGAGTCTGGCCCCGTTTATCGAGCGCGCCGACAAGCTCTGCTAACTGTTCAGGTTTCCAATAAAAAACCGCAGATGCTTGCGAAAGCACTGCGGTTTTTCACATTTTATGATGCTCTGGCGCTTTTTTTCCGACCGCTTTAGCTGTGGACTGGAAAACCTGGCGTCGTCATCTATTCTTAAAATGCAAGGCGACTTAGCCTGCATTAATGCCAACTTTTAGCGCACGGCTCTCTCCCAAGAGCCATTTCCCTGGACCGAATACAGGAATCGTATTCGGTCTCTTTTTATCTGCGTTTTATTTCAGTCACTTACGGCGCTCCGTCCGAAAATGTCCTAAAATTGTCCGAACTTCAATATCCGGCATTTCTCGTTATACCATACCGTTTTTAACATTCACAATTCATTTACACGCAAATTTATCAAATCATCATGAATTCTTTTTTCCTGCTGTCCAGGTACTTTGTGGTCATTTTTTCTGACTTGTGACCGAACAGCCGCTGAACAAACTCCTTCACGTACCTCCTCCCCGACAGGCTTCGGATCTCATGAAATGACGGTGGCCTGTCCATAAACTCAAGCCCTGAATAATTCCTCGCCTTTACAAACCCTTTCGTAAGACTATCCAGATTTATACTGCCGTCCTGGCTGTTTTTTCGGATCCCTTGGCTTATCAAAAAATCGCACCGGCTAACCAGGCGGCAGCAATCGCTCACTGTTGATAGCCGCAGGCCCGGTGCTGCTTTCCGGCGATACGGCAGGGGAATTTGCGAAGATGCATTGCATCAGTACCCCTGTCATATGGTCGTTATCATTTAGTGCTTAAATTGTCTGGTACGTCCGCGCCTGCAACGGACTGTATTTTCCAGGTTCCATCCTCTTTCACCATGCAATCAATCACGGTGTGATCTTTCTTTTTGCCGAAAGAAATATAAACCTGCATGCATGCTGCATCGAAATCGAGTCCCACGGCGCTGACAACACCCCAGTCATCGTAATAATCCTGAGACTTAATGAACATATCAACATCGGGAACGTCGTATTCATTGGGATCAAGCTTATCCATGGCTTCGAGTTTGTGGATGGTGTCGCGGGTTACGTACTTACCCAGTGCGGCATAATCGGCCTCTGGCTGCTTGTCGCTCATGATCTGCGAGATGTACCATTTATTAAACTGCAACGCTGCATCCACTTCTGGTGGTAACTTCCCCGCAGCTGACGCTATCAAGGGAAGTAACAAGGCTGTCAGGATAATTTTTCTCATATTAGTTATGCCTGTAAATTTCGTATGCGGGTTGTATGTCTCTGTACCCCTTTCCTGGGTACATCGAAGACTGAACAAAATCAGAATACCAGACACCGCTTCCGCTATAGATGCACGCATGGCCCCAGGGGTGTCCGGGGATAGGCTGAATAACTGCCACGTCACCTTTAATGGGTGTCCCGTAAACGAGATGGAAACCGGCAGCAATCAAATTGCTTTTCATATCCTTAGCGTAATGCGTGTTGTGAATATTCGCACCGCCTGCGCGAATGGCCTTCGAGACAAATTCGGCACATCTTTTTTGACTATGAGCGCCGGCATGCTGGCGAGCATACGAAACGGCGCTATTTGCATTCCACATAATGTTTTCCTTGTCAATTGAATGAGTAACTGGAAAAAACATTACGCCAATAAGTTAGGCATTTATGTAAGGAATGGTGACTTGCGATTAACCACTATCGGTATGATTTATGGGAATAAATTAAATAATAAACCAGCCTGATGCCCGCCGTTAAGTAGGATTTTTTTATGGGCGAAATCCCATGCCCTACAAACACACTTTGTCTGAAGTGCTGATGTTCTACGGTATCAAGCCGTTCATTCCGGTCATGCAGACAATCTTTAGTATGCAGGTGCCGCGTGGCACGATTGCAATCGCCATTTCGTTACTGGGTGCGCATATGGTCAATGGAATCATTAAATTTTTCGTTAAACGCAAGGCAGGGTTAGGCCTGCAGGAGATAAGTAAAAATGGGTCATGTATCCCCGCATTTCAGCCTTAAAGAGTTTGCCTGTAAATGTGGCAGCGGCTTTACCGCCGTGGCGATTCACAAACAAATGAAACGGTTCCTGTGGACGTTTTGATGAGTCTTCCGGGGTTTAATGCTCACAGCGATGCGGTATCAAAATATCCGCTGACCAACACCAGTCGCGGACATATTATTCATGCCCCGAAAGAGGCCATTTTCAACCGCAGGTCAACGCTCGATTTTCAGATGAAAAAGCCAGTCGTTGAGAAGAGGGTAAAAGAACCCGGTTCGACATGGCGCGAACTTGTGACATTAATATTCGATACGGAAATCGAACAATGTGCCTTTTTATTGCCAGAACGAACCTGACGATAATAACGTGTTCAGATTTGAAGAACGTAACAGCCCTTTCAGGGCAGTTACGTTGTCAGTCGTTATTTATGACTTAAAAGTGAGACCGAACCGATGCCTCGATTTCATCAAGCAGCTCAAAGCGACGGCGGTATTCAGCGCGTTTTTTACTGGCGATCTCTTCAAGGGATTTGCGTGCCATCTGCAGCGGCAGCTGCCAGCAGAAAGCGGAGAGTTTTTTACCGTCCAGAGATGCCCAGAATTCATCATAGCTGGCGTGGAAATGGCGGCCTTTGCTGAGGCGATAGCGCAACGCGCGGAAAACGTGGCCCTCATCGCTGACGGCAAAAATCGCCCGGACAGAGGACTGTGCAGCCAGCTGGAAAAGCACTTCCATCAACACGCGCTTTGGGAACAAGCCGTGGCAGGCGCGGGTGGCCTGTTTAATCACGTCACGCGTTACGCTGCGACGGGGACCCTGAAGCCCGCCAATGACCATGACTTGCTGACCGTTGCTGCGTGCGACGCTAAAGGTCAGGCTGGCCAGCAGCGTATCCTCGTTGTCGCGAAGCCACAGCGTGCTTTCACCTTCACGCTCGGCTTTCCCCGCAGAGGACGCATTGACCGTATAGATAACACCGTCTTTTGCATGGAACTGCGCAACGGGTTGCTCCTGCGGGCTGGTCAGGGCCTGGGCGAGGCAGCTCTCTTTCAGGCTATCAATCCAGTAATAATGGTTAACGATCGCGTCGGCGCGATCGTTAGCCGTCAAACCGCGCATCAGGTACTGCCGGTGGGTTTTGCTTGGCAATGTAATTTGAGAGGCCAGCAGTTTGTCGAAATCGTCGCGACCAGAAAGCGCCTCCAGCATGCGATGGGTAGAAGACCAGAACACCAGCGAACGTAACAGGAACTTCAGGCGATATTCGCGTTTGCGCCAGATCGGTCCCGGGACGCGTTTGCCGTTCACCAGCTCGGAAATAATATTTGTGCGATGCGGATAGAAAACATCGTTATGCAGGTGCGTATTAGACACGTGAAGACCCCTCTTTTTTTCTCCCTTTATTCTAAAGAGCCAGGAAAAAGGGATTAATAGCGCGAGGATCTTTATTTCTGTTTGGTTTACCGTTTGTTTCACTTCGTGAGGACCACGCCCGCCTGTTGCATTTTCTGCGGCGGCTATACTGTTAACAGGAGGGGCTATGTATCAGCGAATTGAAGGTGGAATGTGGCGTCACGTCTGGGTTGTCAGCGATATACATGGCTGTTATCAGTGGCTTATGGAGGAGCTTAAACGCCGTCATTTTAACCCGTATGAGGATTTGCTTATTTCCGTTGGGGATATGATCGATCGTGGGCCTGATAGCGTGAAATGCCTGCAGTTAATTCGTGAAAAATGGTTTCGTGCCGTCCGGGGCAACCATGAGCAAATGGCGCTCGACGGTCTGGATAATAACGATTTTTCTCTCTGGATGATGAATGGCGGAATGTGGTTTGCGCAACTTGAACGCGACCAGCAACAGCTTGCGCTGTCGTTGCTCGAGGCCTGTCGCGATTTACCGCATATCATTGAGATAACCTGTGCGAACGGTCTGAACGTGATTGCCCATGCGGATTATCCGGCAGCGGAATACTGCTGGCAAAAACCGGTCAGTGCCCATCGCGTTTTATGGGACCGCGATCGGTTGATGGGGTTTATGGTGGGTAAAGGGCAGGGCATCAGCGGTGCGGATCATTTCTGGTTCGGACATACGCCTGTCGACAGAAGGTATGATTTTGACAATCTTCACTACATTGATACGGGCGCCGTATTTGACGGTTACTTTACGCTGGCGCAGCTGCAGTAATAAATAACCCGCCTTCGGGCGGGTTCTCTTTAGGTCAGGCAAGACGCATGACCCAGGCATCGGTTTTACTATCGTAATGCTCACGGTAAAGGACTGAGTGTTCGCCATCAAGTATTGCCGGGACGCTGGTGTCTGCATCCCATGCATCGAGCTGCATGCACAAATCCGGGTCGGATTTGCAGGGAATACTTAACGTTCGATCGCCTTGTGCTTCGCCGCGCAGCTCTGCGTCGTCGATTTCGAAAGCGCCAATACGCACGCTGGTTTTCGTCATAGTGCTCTCCGGGTCGGTTGTCAAAATCTGGTATGACCAGTGCGGCCACCCATTTTTGATCGTAGACAAGGAGAGCAAAATCGCCAGTAAAAAAATGCGCTTTTTTTCAGGCCGTGCGATCGTTACCGGTAAACAGCCGTCCATCGCGAACCAGCTCGCGCGGATAGCTGTTTTTCAGTCGTGAACCGACTTTTTTTGCCAGCCCGAGCGGGTATCCCTGATACGTCACGATCACTTCATCGCCTGATGGCGTGCTGTCAGGATAGACATCGCGACCACGATACCACTCTTCGGCTTCCTGATGCGTCAGGGCAAAGGCATTTTCGTGCCCGGCAAGGGCGATGACGGCCTCATGCTGCCAGCGATAGCCTTTATTATGCACTTCCGCCAGGCGGATCCCGATTCGGGAAAAACGGACCTTTCCGATGAGCGGTTCGATCTCAGCCGGGAACAGCCATACCTCTTTATCACGGATCCAGAGGTGCAGGCTCTCATCCCAGGCCAGGCCAACTTTTTCGGCGGCGGCGACAAGCTGTGCTGCATCGCGACCTTTGAGGGGGACAAACGGGAAGTTGCCGACCTTGAATTTAGGTGCGGGCAGGGGAGCAACCGCCTGTGTTTTACGCAGACGTGCCACAAAGAAGCCTTCGCAGTCGTAAATCTGTGGGAACACATGAAGGAAACCCTCAGGGGTGACCGCCTCCTGTGCTGAGGCAAACAGATCGTTAAGCGGCAGGAATTCGACCGCATCCGGGTATTGCGCTTTCAGCCACAAACAGACGTCTTCGTTTTCATCGCGGTTTAAGGTGCACGTTGAATAGACCAGTGTGCCGCCTGGGCGCAGGGCATGGAATGCGCTCTCGATCAGCTCCCGCTGCGTGGCGGCGATCTCAAGGTTGCTTTCCACGGACCAGTTCTTTAACGCATCGGGATCTTTACGCACCACCCCTTCGCCGGAGCAGGGGGCATCCAGCAGGATGGCGTCGAAGGCTTCCGGCAGGGCAGCGCCAAACACGCGTCCGTCGAAGTGCGTCAGGGCAACATTATGAATACCGCAGCGGCTGATGTTGGCATGCAATACCTTCACGCGGCTGGCGGAAAACTCGTTGGCGAGGATCGCACCGCGGTTACCCATGCGGGCGGCAATCTGCGTGGTTTTTGAGCCAGGCGCCGCGGCTACATCCATTACGCGTTCAGGCGAATTGCCATCGGCGAACAGGGCTGCCACCGGCAGCATCGAGCTGGCCTCCTGGATATAGAACAGACCGCTCAGATGTTCCGCGGTACTTCCCAGCGGCACGGCGTCTTCGTCATCGCGCTCGATCCAGAACCCCTCTGCGCACCACGGTACCGGCGTAAGCTGCCAGCTGTAGGGCGCGACCAGCGCCAGAAAATCCTCGACGCTGATTTTCAGCGTATTGACGCGAATACTCCGGCGTAACGGACGCTGGCAGGCGGCGATAAAATCGTCTAACGACAGGTGAGAAGGAAGCGCCTCGCGCATCTGCGCCAGGAATTGTTCAGGAAGAAATACGGAGTTTTGAGCCACGGGCACACCACAGGGAAAAGTTCAGGTGCGCAGTGTAGCATAAAGGCTCCGGTGCGTTGACACCGGAGCCTTGCAGATTAACGCGGCAGGGCGGTTCCCCATTCGCGCCACTCTTTCGGTTCGCTTTCGAGCAGCAGGAAGTGTTTACCCGGTTGCGCTTTCGGTGCCAGCGGCGTTCCCGGCGGCGTGGCAAAGGCAATGCCACCGCGAATGAACTGGTTGAAGGTGCCGGTTTTCACCACGCCTCCCGTCAGGCCAAAGTCCAGCGAATAGCCGGATGCCAGCCAGAATACCGAGTTATTACGCACCAGGTGCTGGTAGCGTTCACTGATGCGCAACGCCACCATTACGCGGTCAGAGAGCGTACCGAGCGTCAGGCCCGTGACCGTACCTACTTCAATACCGCGGAACAGTACCGGGGTGCCGATGCTCAGCGAGCCCGCTTCCGGCACTTCCACCACGATGCTCAGGCCGCCAAGGTAGCGCGAGTCGGTGATTGTGGCTTCCTGCAGCTCGAAATCACGACGGGCATTGCCCTGGCCTGGCTCCACGTTGATGTACGGCTGCAAAATGGTATCGAGATGCTCAACGCCCGCGGCCGAGATCTGCGGCGTGACCACCGAGAAGCGCGTACCCGTACGGGCAAAGGTTTGCACATATTCCGGGTAAAGTACGGCGGTGGCCTGCACCTCGTTACGCGAGGTGATCAGCGTCAGCTTCTGGATCTGCCCGATATCAATACCCAGATAGCGGATGGGCATGCCTTCCGCCAGCTTACCGGCGTCAAACGCGTGCAGGGTAATCTGCCCACCCACGGCGCGGGCGGCGGTCTCGGACGGGAAGAGAATACGTTTATCGCCCTTGCGCAGATTCGCGCCCGCACCGCTGAGGTTATCGAAGCTAATCGCCCCCCGCAACGCGCGTGAGAGCGGAGAGGCCTGCACGGTCAGTCCGTTACCGTTAAGCTGAACTTTCGCGCCGCCTTCGGCCCAGAAGACGCTGTTCGGCGTCAGCAGCTTGCGGTACTCCGGCTTGATGTGCAGTTCGATATCAAAGGCGTCGGCACGCGGGCGAACGGTAATCACTTCCCCGACTTCAAACTTGCGATACAGCACCACGGATCCCGCCTGAACGTCCGGCAGGGTCTCAGCGCTTAACGTCAGCGTGGTGGTAGGAAGATCGCTCAGGCTGTTTTCAATCGCTTTCTCCAGGTTGGCATACAGCGGGTAGCTATCGCGCACGGGGCCTTTATCCCCCGGTAAAATGCGGATACCGCCGTTGACCCATTCGCTGGCGCTGGCGCCGAGAAACTCCACGCCGTCCAGACCCACCTTCACGTCGACGCGACTGTTCACCACGAATTTACTGTCACCGTGCACCAGATCTCTGTATTGCGGGTCGATGGCGACGGAGAATTGCACCCCATCCGCGGAGAGCTTGCGCTCCAGCACCTGTCCCACCTGCACGCCGTGTAAAATCAACGGCTGACCGGCTTCAATCCCATAGCTTTCAGGCGCATTCAGGGTAACCGTCACCACGCCCGGTTTTTGCAACAGAGCTTTATCCGCCGGAGCAATCACGAAGCTGTTGCTGGGCTGACCTTCACCCGGGATCAGCTCAAAGGTATTGCCGGTCAGCAGCGTGCTGAGGCTGGTATCGTTCAGCGAGATCTTTGGACTGCGCATTTCGATGCGCGTTTTCTCGCGCAGGAGATCGACCACGCTCGGATCGACCGTCATTTCGCCGGTGACCGACCCGCCCGGGTTGAGCGTCATTTTGGTGAGCTGGCCGACCTGCAGACCCTGATACATCAGCGGCGTTGAACCCGCTTTTAGCCCCTTAGCATCGGGCAGGGCAAGTTTGACGATCACGCCGCGCTGGCTGTGCGCCAGGTCGGCGTACAATCCGAACGTGTCATCAGCGGTGGCAGGGCTCGAGTTTTCCGGGGAGTCAAAGGCAATGGCGCCGTTCACCAGGGCGGCCAGACTTTCCAGCTTCACTTTGGCGCCGCTCAGGCTGAGGTCGGCATCCACGCCGGACACGTTCCAGAAGCGGCTGCCCTTTTTCACCAGATTGGTGAAGCGACGCTCGATCAGCACATCAATAGTGACGCCCTGTTTGTTCGGGTTAATCGAGTAATCGTACACGCGGCCAACCGGGATCTTACGGAAATAGACCAGGGAGCCACTGTTCAGGGAACCGAGGTCCGGCGCCTGGAGATGAATCATCAAATCGCCGTTATTAAGACGGTATTTGGGCTGCGTATCCAGCGCAACAAAGTGATCCTGCGGCTCGCCTTTGCCCGGCATCATGCCAATATAGTTCCCGCCCACGAGCGCATCCAGCCCGGAGACACCGGCCAGAGAGGCTTTTGGCGTCACCAGCCAGAACTGTGTTTCGCTGCGCAGGGCATCCTGCATGTCAGATTTGATACTGACCCGCACCTGAATCTTATTCAGCCCTTTTCCAAGGGAGATATCCTGAACCGTACCGACCTCAACCCCCTGGAAGCGAACGGGCGTTCGTCCGGCGACGATGCCGTCGGCGGTCTGGAAATCAATGGTGACCGTACTCCCGCGATCTTCATAGCTTGTCCAGATAAGCCAGCCTGCAATCATCAGGGCGATGACGGGCAGCAACCAGAATGGCGAAATGCGGCGTTTTGTTTTAATTCTCGCTTCAGTCGGCGAAGCGGGGGTTTCCTGACTCATGTGCATCCCAAAGTAAGCGGCTATCCAGCCATTCCACAGCAAGAATAGTCAATATCACCGCAGAGCCGAAATAAAAAGCCGCGGGTCCCATTGTAAAAGCAAGTAACTGATCGCGATTGATGAGCGACATCATCAGCGAAATCACGAACAAATCTAACATTGACCAGCGGCCAATCCAGGTGACGAATCGCAGAAGCAGAATGCGGGTCCGTAAACCTTGTTCACACTTTAAGTGAATGCTGATGAGCAGGGTAATCATCACTACCACTTTGGTAAAGGGAACCAGGATACTGGCAATAAAGACGATCGCCGCCACCCCGACATTGCTGTGCGCAAGGGAGATAATCCCGGAGAGGATAGTATCCTCCTGACGTCCGCCATTCACGTAAATGATGGAAATCGGCAGCATATTGGCGGGGATCAGGAACACCAGGGAGGCGATCAGCGCGGCCCAGCATTTTTGCAGGCTGTTGTTGCGCCGCAGCCGTAATGGAATGTGGCACCGCGGGCAGCGTCCGCGCGGGTCGGGTAACCCGGTATAGTGGCAGCCCAGACAGACGCGCAGATTTTCATCGGGGCGCGTGGCGGGGCGCTGAGGGTAAAAACGCTCCCAGAGCTGCTCAACGTTAAGGTGGATCAGCGTCAGGATGCTCAGCAACACCAGACAGATGAAAGCAAAGAGTCCAATGCCGGGCTGCAAAAAGGCGTAGTCCTGGACTTTTATGGACGCAACGCCCACGCCGACCAGATAAATATCCAGCATGACCCACTCTTTGAGCTTATCCAGCATCAGCAGTACCGGGCGAAGGTTCATGCCAAGAATATTGCCAAACCAGAGATAGGCAATGGCGGCAACCAGCACCAGCGGTGCGCCAACGGTGCAAAACAGCACCATGGCGGCGGTAATCGGATCGCCCTGACGGGTCATCTGCCAGATACCCTGCAGCACGTTGGCATCAATGCGCACGCCAAGCAGGTAGAGCTTCAGCAATGGTTCGCTCCAGGCGAAGGGCATCAGCAGCAGCATGGTGACGGCCATGGCGGCGAGGCGGGTCAACGACCAGTCGCGGCCATCGCGAATTTTGGCGTCGCAGCGGGGACAGAAGGCGCTTTGGTGCGATTTCATCTTCGGCAACATAAAAAGCGTATCGCACTGGGGGCAACGCTGATAATGTGCACGAGGCAAAGCTTCGCTTACCGTATGGACAGTTATCTTTCTCGTCGGCGTAATTTTGGTTGTTTTTAAGGCCATCAGCTGCGCACAAATAAGTATTGTTGAAAGTTATAATAACTCATGAACGGATTCATCTTGAGCATGAGCGCATTTAATGCTTATTTTAATAGGCT
>Ga0209370_1001699_pt1 | contig 18434 bp, 16 predicted proteins | sample AgamicAtPrz_FD_187164 | JGI IMG/M metagenome (GOLD analysis project Ga0209370, IMG submission 187164) | Agave microbial communities from Guanajuato, Mexico - At.P.rz (SPAdes) (version 2) | ecosystem: Host-associated > Plants > Phyllosphere > Phylloplane/Leaf | place: Guanajuato, Mexico... | reverse complement strand
GATCCAGCAGATTGGCCTGTTTCCGAACATGACGATTGAGGAGAACATTACGGTGGTGCCGCGTATGCCGGGCTGGGATAAAAAGCGCTGCCGCGAACGGGCTACGGAGCTGATGAGCATGGTGGCGCTGGACCCGACTAAATTTTTGCATCGCTATCCGCGCGAAATGTCCGGTGGTCAGCAGCAGCGTATTGGCGTTATCCGCGCCCTGGCCGCCGATCCACCGGTATTGCTGATGGATGAGCCGTTTGGCGCCGTCGATCCGATAAACCGCGAAGTAATCCAGAACGAGTTTCTGGAAATGCAGCGACAGCTGAAAAAAACGGTCATGCTGGTCAGCCACGATATTGATGAAGCGCTGAAGCTCGGCGATCGCATTGCGGTATTTGGTCAGGGAAAAATTGTGCAGTGCGCCAGCCCGGATGAGCTGCTGGCAAAACCTGCCAATGACTTTGTCGGAGCCTTCGTCGGTCAGGATCGCACCCTTAAGCGCCTGCTGCTGGTACAGGCGGGCGACGTCACTGACCAGCAGCCCACCATTACCGTACGCCGCAGCACGCCGCTTACAGAGGCCTTTGCCACTATGGATGACAACGATATGCGTTCCGTTACGGTTGTCGATGAGGATGGCAGGCCGCTCGGATTTGTGAAGCGGCGCGAAGCGCGCGGCGCTGCCGGTCAGTGCGGAGAGCTGCTGCACCACTTTCGCGTCACCGGTAAAGCTGAAGAGAACCTGCGCGTGGTGCTGTCAAAGCTGTATGAGCACAATACCGTCTGGATGCCGATTGTCGATGAAGATGGTCGCTACAGCGGCGAAATTTCGCAGGATTACATTGCGGATTATCTCAGTTCTGGCCGGACCCGCCGCCGTCTGAACCCCTGAACGCTGCGTGCGCCGGAAGCGGCGCACGCGTGGCTCGTTAATCGTGTTCTGACACGCTGACAGCTGCGGGTTGCGCCCTGGTAAAGGAAAACGCCGGCCCGGTTAACGCCTCCGGATCGATATAGCGCGTGAGATCGCGCTGCTCAGCGCGCGGCAGATAAGGCAGCTCTCCCAGCAGCGGCGCGGCAAGCCGGTCGCGCAGCACGCTGACAATCTCCGCATAGTGAGCCAGGCCCGGATTGATGCGGTTTGCGACCCAGCCTGCCAGCGCCAGGCCATCGTGCGCAATCGCCTCCGCCGTCAGCAGCGCATGATTAATACACCCCGTTTTTATCCCCACGACCAGCACGACCGGCAGCTGCTGCTGCTGTACCCAGCTGGCGAGCGGCTGCCGATCGTCTATCAGGCTGCGCCAGCCGCCTGTGCCCTCCACGATCACATATCCCGCCTGCGTCTGCAGATCGGCCAGATGACGATCCAGCAGCGCGTAATCGATATGCTGCCGTGCCCCCGTTCCGGACGCATCATCGGTCAGAATAACCGGATTAACCGCCGGATAGCTGAGCGTCAGCCCTGACGCCTGCTGCAGCAGTTCTGCATCGCGGTTGCGTAATCCTTCCGGCGTGGCGCGCGCCTCTTTTGCCACAGGTTTAAAACCTGCGGCGCAGATGTTTGCCTGTGCCAGCAATTGCAGCAGCGCGCATGCAACCACTGTTTTTCCTGCTCCGGTATCGGTACCTGTGACAAATAGCGTTTTCACCTGTTCCACTCCTTCCAGTAAGCAGCATGGATAGCCTGCGAAGAAGGCAGTGTAGGTAATTGACGCCGCCGGATGCTTGCGTTAGCGCAAACTTAAGGTGGGCTGTAGTTACCCCTGCAGCAGTTTAATCAGCAGATGACCGTTATAGAGGGCATCTTTGATCAGCGCTGCCGCCCCCAGCGTACCGGGATCGCTCATTAACGCAGGCACCAGCTCCAGATCGCGGCTGTAAGCGGGCAGTGCCTGCTGCCGGATAGTGCTGTTTATGGCGGGAAAAAGTACGTCTGCGGCCTGATTGAGCGGCGAACCGATAAGAATTTTTTGCGGGTTGAAAATATTCACCATCATCGCCAGCATACGCCCGACGTGATGCCCCACGCCGGCAATCGCATCGTGCGCCAGCCGGTCACCCTGCTGCGCAGCGCGGCAGAGGTTTTCCAGCGTCAGCGGCTGCTGATGCAGCGGGCTGTCAGGCTGTAGCGCCAGCCGCTGCTGCGCCAGCTGCAGCAGACTGGAAGTGCTGGCCACGGTCTCCAGGCAGCCGTGATTACCGCAATAGCACTGCTGGCCCCAGGGATCGATCTGGGTATGCCCTATCTCCACCAGCGCACGGCCGCTTTTATGCAGCAGCTGACCGCCACTGATGACCCCTGCGCCTACGGTCTCATCAATAACAATCTGAATAACATCCTGTGCGCCGCGCGATGCGCCAGACTGCGCCTCTGCCAGCGTCCACGCTGAGATGTCATGCTGCACAAACACCGGCAGGCCGGAACGCTGCGCCAGCGTTTCGCCCAGCGGCATATCCTGTACATCATAGCCCGGCATGCGATGAACCACGCCGGAGGCGGCATTGATAAGACCAGGGGTGGTGATAGCGATAGCTGTCAGACGCTCCAGCCGCTGCTGATGCCGGATAAAGAACGCATCCACCAGCGTCTGCAGATTCTGCAGCAGCGGCACGTCAGACGTCACGGGCAGCGGCAGGCGATCCTCTGCCAGGGCGCGGCTGCTTAAATCGCGCAGCGTCAGCGTGATTGCGCCGGGCTGGATACGTATCGCCAGATAGTGCCACGCCAGGGTATCGAGCACGAGACCAATCGCCGGACGACCGCGGCTGCCCGGCTCCTGAAACTCCGTTTCCTGCACCAGATGCGCATCCAGCATTTCGCGTACAATTTTAGTGATGCTGGCGGGCGCCAGCTGCGCCCGCCTGGAGAGTTCAATACGTGATATCGGCCCATGCTGGTCAATCAGACGGTAGACTACGCCTGCGTTAGTCTGTTTGATGTGGTCAATATGACCAGGCTGACTCTCCCGATTCACACCCTGCTCCCGGATATTTTCGCGCTTCTAAATAAACATTCGCTATGGTGAGGCACTTTGCCGGAGAGCGTTAACTATTTGGCTGAAAATGTGACTGGTCGCACAGATTGTTCGGCTCCGTCTGCCCTGATTGCGTCAGACTTCAGCGTTTTCCAGCATCAGCGCCTGCATGTTGCGCATCTGGGCGGTGGGTTCCCGCAGCGCTGACCAGACCAGCCACACTTCCGAGCGCGCATCGCTCTCCTCCAGCGGGATCCAGATCAGATCGGCGAGCCGCGCCCGGGCAAACGCAGCGGGCAACACCGAGATCCCCAGCCCGGTTGCCACCAGTCCCAGAATCGTCATCGCCTCGCCCGCTTCCTGCGTGATAACCGGGCTGACGTGATAGCGATGCAGCAGGGCCAGAATGTCACCGTAGAGCGCCGTACCGCTCTGCGCGTCAAAGAAGATAAACGGCTCCCCGGTCAGGGCGCGAACGGAGAGGCTGCGGTGCTGCGCCAGCGGATGATCGCGGTGCATCACCGCGTACAGCGGCTCCCGCAGCAGCAGCTGGTAATGCAGATCTGCCGGCAGCGGCGTATTGCGCATCACACCCAGATCGAGCTGGCCATCAAGCAGCGGCGTCAGCTGCTGACGGGTGTTGTGCTCCTGCATATGAATATGCACTTCCGGCCAGCGCTGGCGAAAACGAAACAGCGCATCGGAAACCAGTCCGGTAAACGGGGCTGATGAGGTAAAACCGATGCGCAGTTCGCCCTGCTGCCCCTGATGAATGCGTGCCGCCCGGTCAGCGCTCTGGTTTACCTGCAGCAGAATAGCGCGCGCATCCTGCAGAAAAGCGGCACCGGCCGGCGTCAGCTGTACGCTGCGATTGGTGCGCACCAGCAGCCGGGCCTGAATACTCTGCTCCAGCTGCTGGATCTGCTGGCTGAGCGGCGGCTGAGAAATATTGAGGCGCCGCGCCGCGCGGCCAAAATGCAGCTCCTCAGCGACGGCAATGAAATAGCGCAGGTGACGCAGCTCGATAGCCATATTTTTAACATATCAGTTGAGAGGATTAATATATTGTACATCTCACTAACGCCTTTCTACAGTAAGCCACTCTCTCTCAATAAGGATATCCTGTGAGCCGCCTTACCTCGCTGATATGGCGTAACCCTATCGATGTCACTGCTGACGCCACCCCGTCCCGCATCGGGCGCGACTCACCGCAGTTCCTGCCGGTGACGCTGGCGCTGTTTTCTGCCGGCCTTGCCACTTTTGCTCTGCTCTACTGCGTTCAGCCTATTCTGCCGGTGCTGTCGCAGCAGTTTGGCATTACGCCGGCGCAAAGCAGCATCTCGCTCTCGCTCTCTACCGGATTGATGGCGCTGGGGCTGCTGTTTACCGGTCCGCTTTCAGACGCTATTGGCCGTAAGCCGGTGATGGTAACGGCGCTGATGCTGGGGGCGCTGTGTACGCTGCTGTCGGCGATGATGCAGAGCTGGCACGCCATTCTGCTGATGCGTGCGCTGATCGGCCTGTCGCTCAGCGGCGTGGCCGCCGTTGGCATGACCTATCTGAGCGAAGAGATGCATCCCCGGGTGGTGGCTTTTTCGATGGGACTCTATATCAGCGGTAACTCCATTGGCGGCATGAGCGGCCGTCTGCTCACCGGGGTGATCACCGATCTCTTTTCCTGGCGAATCGCCATTGGCGTCACCGGCTGCTGCTCGCTGGCGGCGGCGCTGATGTTCTGGAAAATCCTGCCCGCATCGCGTCACTTCCGCCCCGCCTCGCTCCGCCCGCGCCATCTGCTGATCAACTTCCGCCTGCACTGGCGCGACGGCGGGCTGCCGCTGCTGTTTGCCGAAGCCTTTCTGCTGATGGGCGCGTTTGTCACCCTGTTTAACTATATTGGTTACCGGCTGATGAGTGCGCCGTGGACTCTCAGCCAGGCGGTAGTAGGATTACTGTCGCTGGTCTATCTCACCGGCTCATGGAGTTCGCCAAAAGCAGGTGCCCTGACCGGCCGCTTTGGGCGCGCGCCGGTGATGCTGAGCGCTATCGCTATTATGCTGGCCGGACTGCTGCTGACGCTGGCGCCCACCCTGTGGCTGATCGTTCCCGGCATGCTGCTCTTTACCGCCGGTTTTTTTGCCGCTCACGCCGTTGCCAGCGGCTGGGTGGGAACCCGCGCCCGGCGCGCCCGAGGCCAGGCCTCTTCACTCTATCTGTTCAGCTACTATGCCGGATCCAGCCTGGCCGGTACGGCGGGCGGCCTGTTCTGGCATAGTTACGGCTGGCCGGGCGTCACGTTATTTATTACGCTGCTGCTGCTGCTGGCACTGCTCACCGGTTTTCTGCTGCTGCGCCGCCGCCTCTGACCCGCGCTTATGGCCAGGCGGAGCGCCCCGGCTCCGCTTCTGCCACCTTTCTCCAGGTCCACCTGAAACAAAACTGCAATTCATCGTTATAATCTTTTCTATTCCAATAATAGTCAGACGTTTTTTTTTACAGCAATGAGGTGGTTAATGGCGCTTTTTTACTATGTTGATAAACATGCCGGGTATAACAATAATCATGTGGTGCACGCAAAAGGCTGCCCGTTCCTGCCTGCCGACCCTGCGCGGCGCTTTCTTGGCACTTTTTATGCGCCGAACGCGGCGATCCAGCAGGCGCGTAAATTCTATCCGGGCGCCATGGGCTGTGAGCACTGCTGCCCGGTGGGTGTAAAAAAAAACCTGACCTCCTGCAATAGCGTGGCCCTGAAACATATGGTGTGACTCTGATAATTCTGGTCTGAAGTCACACTGTTATAAATAAGGGTTACGTCGCCACTCTGTCAGCCCTGAATTCCGCGCTTTTCCCCGCCAGCGGCTGATGCCGGTAATAAACAGAGGAATAAAAAAGCCTTAGCAGGTTTCCATCTGCCGGTTCATCAGCCACAATAGAGATAATTTGTGACGCAGATCACCTTTGAGGCGTCTCTGCTCCCGTTAACCTGCTGTCTGACTAATTTGAACTTCATGCAAACATCTACCGTTTCCCGTAAAACAGCCTGGCTACGCGTTGTCCTGCTGGCCATTGCGGCGTTTGTCTTTAATACCACTGAATTTGTGCCGGTCGGCCTGCTTTCTGATATTGCAGCAAGCTTTACGATGAAAACGGCAGATGTGGGGATCATGCTCACCATTTATGCCTGGGTGGTGGCGCTGCTGTCGCTGCCGCTGATGCTGCTGACGCGCAACGTTGAGCGGCGTCTGCTGCTGGCGGTGCTGTTTATTCTCTTTACCGGCAGCCACGTGCTCTCAGCGTTTGCCTGGGACTTCCGCTCTCTGGTGGTGTCCCGTGTCGGGATTGCGCTGTCACACGCCGTGTTCTGGTCGATTACTGCCTCGCTGGCTATTCGTGTTGCACCGGCGGGTAAGAAAACGCAGGCGCTGAGTATGCTTGCCACCGGAACCGCACTGGCAATGGTTCTGGGGGTGCCTATCGGGCGCGTAATTGGGCAGTATCTCGGCTGGCGCACCACGTTTGGCATGATTGGCCTCTCGGCGCTGGTGCTGATGATCCTGCTGGTGCGTGTGTTACCGCGTCTGCCCAGCGAGCATACCGGCTCACTCAGCAGCGTGCCGATGCTGTTCCGCCGTCCGGCGCTGGTGACGATGTATCTGCTGGTGACGCTGGTGGTCACGGCGCACTACACCGCTTATAGCTATATTGAGCCCTTTATGCAGGTGGTAGCGAACGCGGATGCCAATTTTACCACCCTGCTGCTGCTACTGTTCGGCTCTGCGGGCATTCTCGGCAGTATTCTGTTCAGTACGCTGGGTAACCGCTTCCCGTCTGCGATGTTAATCGCTGCTATTGCGCTGATCACGCTCTGTATGGGACTGCTGATTTTTGCAGCGGTGCGCCCGACCGCCATTATTACTCTTTGTGTTATCTGGGGCATGGCGATGATGATGATCGGCCTGGCGATGCAGGTTCGCGTGCTGTCACTGGCCCCGGATGCCACCGATGTGGCGATGTCGCTCTTCTCCGGTATTTATAATATCGGTATCGGAGCCGGCGCACTGCTCGGCAGTCAGGTCAGTCAGCATCTGCAGCTCTCAGATGTGGGTAACGTCGGGGCGCTGATAGGGCTTTTCTCGCTGTTCTGGTGCATGGCGATTTTCCGCCGCTATCCGCAGTTACGCTCTAATGGCTGACTGACTGACCGGCAGCTGCAGGGACGCACGCTGCCGGATCCCGCTTTTTGTATTACGCCTCGCATCCTGTCCGTTTTGCCCTTTATAATCCCACTGACTCTCTCCGCAGGGACCGTTATGAACAGTAAACGAGTAACGCTGATTCTGTCGCGCGCCGTCAGCCACGTCATGCTTGAGGATATCCGGGCGATTGTGCCAGCCGCTGCGCTGAGCGTTTTTATCAATACGCTGGATGAAACCCGCTACGCCACGGTTGAGTGCCTGCAGAGCGAAGAGAACTGTGCGCTGCTCGCCTCCGCTATTGTGGTGTGGCGTCAGCTCGGGCAGATTCAGCACATTGACTACCATAAAGGCGATCGCCTGCGGCAGATCGCGGATGCCACGCAGTTTGAACTGTTCAGCATGATGAAAACGCATCGCGCGCTGCTCCGGCTCGCTTAATAAGGATTGCTATGAAGATTGGTTTGCTGTTTCCCATTGCCATTATTGTTGCCGGCGTAACGTTTCTGGCCTGGTTTATCGCTAGCGGCGCAGCGGTGCCGGGGTCGTAAAGCGGCACCGCTGCGGTGGCAGCAGCCGACGTCAGTGCATTAACGGATATGCTTCTGGCTAAAGAGCAACGCCGCGCCGCTCAGCAGCGACATCGCCATCAGATAATAGCCCGGTGCCAGGCTGCTTCCCGTCCAGCTAATCAGCAGCGTGCAAATCAGGGGCGCAAAGCCGCCAAAAAGGGTAACGGCGACGTTATAGCTGATCGCCATGCCGCTGGCGCGCGTGCCCATCGGAAAGAGATCGGCCATCACTGAAGGCACCACGGAGAAGTAGACCGACTTCAGCAGCGCCATCCAGCAGACCAGCAGAATCAGCGTCACCGGCGTAGTATGGTTCGCTAACAGCCGGAACGCCGGCCAGATGGTAACCATTAGCAGTATCAGCGATCCCCACATCAGCGGTGCGCGGCCAACGCGCTCCGCCCACAGGCCCATCAGCGGCGTCACCAGCGTCAGGATCACCCCGCCCAGCAGCGTAGCGGTAAAGGCCGCGCTGCCTGAAAGGTGCAGATTTTTGGTCGCCCAGGTCGGCACATAGTTCAGCATGTAGTTAACCGCCGTCGAGATCACCATCAGGCCAATCGCCAGCAGCATCAGCTGCTTCTGGCGCCCGAACAGACGCTTCAGCGGCGCGGGCTCCGGCGGGCGGTCGGCAAAGCTTGCGGGCTCATGCACATGGCGGCGGATATAGAGACCCAGCGGACCAATCAGCAGCCCAAAGGCAAACGGAATGCGCCAGCCCCACGCCTGCATTTCACTTTCGCTCAGCAGCTGCGTCAGCCCCAGCCCAAACGCAGAGGCCATCAGCGTACTGGCTCCCTGGGTCGCGAACTGCCAGCTGGCAATAAAGGCTTTGCGCTCGGGATAGTGCTCCACCAGAAAGGCCGTCGAGCTGCCAAACTCGCCGCCAGCTGAAAATCCCTGAATCAGCCGCGCTACCAGAATCAGCAGCGGCGCCAGCAGCCCGATGTGCGCATAGCCCGGCATAAACGTGATGATCGCCCCGCCCAGCATCATCAGATTGATTGAGAGCAGCAGCGCCCGCTTGCGTCCGTGGCGATCGGCGTAGTTACCCAGTACGATTGCCCCCAGCGGGCGGATCAGAAATGAGACGCCAAAACTGCCAAAGGTCAGCAGCAGCGAGACCGCCGGATCGCTGACCGGGAAAAACGCGTGGGCAATATAGCTGGCAAAAAAGCCATATACCGCAATATCAAACCACTCCAGAGCGTTGCCGATGCAGGTGGCAAACAGCGTTTTATGCAGCGCAGGTTTACTCCCCGCGAGCGTGACGGTCGGGTTCAGGCTGCTCATTGTGCACCTCCTGCTCTGGCACGATGCTGTGCAATAAGCGCATCACCCCGCTCGCCCAGATCCCACAGCAGCGCGGTCATGATCTGCAGCCCTTCGCGCGCCACCGGCGTCAGCAGATGCTCATTGACGCCATGCTGCCCGCAGGCCGGATAGGAGTGTGGCACCCAGAGCGTCGGTAATCCCAGGATATCCGCAAACACATCGTTCGGCAGCGATCCGCCCAGGTTCGGCAGCAGCGCCGGAGGCTGCTCACACAGCGCCGTCATGGTATGCATGACCCACTCCACCAGCGGATCGGTCGGATCAAAACGCGTTGCCGGCGATCCGTGCAGCACCTCAACCTCAACGTCGGTAAAGCCTGCGGCGGCAAGGTGAGCCGTGACGTGCTCGCCCAGCCGCTGCCAGTCGGTTCCCACCACGAAGCGCAGCTGGCACACCGCCGTGGCGCTGGCGGGGATAGCATTCATCGGGCGTGCCGGGTTGCCGGTGATAAAGGTCAGCACTTCCAGCGTGTTCCAGCCATAAAGGCGTTCGGCAGGCGTCAGCCCCGGCTCTCCCCAGTTGCAGGCAAGCGCAGGATCGCCCGGCATGCCGCCCACGCGGATGCTGCTCAGAATCGCACGCACCGCGGGCGTCAGAGAGTCAGGCTTCAGCGCGGCGACCTGCAGCTCACCGCGGGCGCTTATCAGTGCTGCGATCGCATGGGCCAGCCGGGTACCGGGGTTACTCAGCAGGCCGCCCCAGTTGCCGGAGTGACAGGCGTTGTCGCGCGCGTTGATGGTGAGACGAAAATTCACCGCGCCGCGTGAGCCGAGAAACAGCGTCGGACGAGGAGCGCTGACGCGCGGTCCGTCTGACGCGATAAAGAGATCGGCCTTCAGCAGCGCAGCATGTTCCCGGCAGAGTTCCGCCAGGCCCGGCGAGCTGATCTCCTCACCCATTTCAAACAGCAGTTTGCAGTTAAAGCCGAGCCGGCCGCCCCGCGCGTGCCAGACCTGCTCCAGCGCCGCCAGATTAATGCAGTGCTGGCCTTTATTATCCGCGCTGCCGCGCGCATACCAGCGATCGCCCTCTGCCGTCAGCTGCCAGGGATCCAGATCGGCGCGCCAGTTTTCATCGTCACCAAAAACCACATCGCCGTGACCATAGCTCAGCAGCGTGGGCAGCGTCGCCGCTTCCATACGGATGGCAACCAGGAACGGCGGCTTATCCGCCAGCGGGTTGGCGATAAAGTGCAGCTCAAAACCGAGCGCGCTCAGCTGCGGGCCGATCTCCTCGCGCAGGTAATGCGCCAGCTGCGGCGCACGATCCGGCCGCTGACTCTCCGTGCGCAGCGCCACGCGTCTCGCCAGCAGCTGCTGAAACTCACCGCTGTCGAAGTAGCGCAGCGCGGCTGATATCGCCCGATCTCGTGTCATGTTTGCATCTCTGTTTGCGTTATTGTGCTGACATAGTTACGAAATCACTGCTTTGCCACAATTATCAATTTATCGAGTATGCTTTGCTTTTACAGCAAAGCTTCCCTGCCCGTTTCTGAGGCATGCACTATCATGAGGCACGTCGATGTTAAGCACTGAACTTCGCTATTTTCTGGTGGTTGCCCGGGAAGGATCGCTCAGCGCGGCCAGCGCGCAGCTCTACGTGGCCGTTTCCGCTATCAGTCGTCAGATACAGCGGCTGGAGACGCAGGTCGGCACGCCGCTGTTTCAGCGCCACGCGCGCGGGATGGTGCTGACGGAGGCGGGGGAAATCTTTGCGCATCACGTGCGAAAAACGCAGCTCGATATGGAGTATGCCCTGGCGGAAATCAACGGATTACGTGCGATGCGCCGCACGCTGATCCGCGTGGCCTGTACCGATGGTCTGGCGTTCAGCCTGCTGCCGGCGCTGATCGCCTCGTTTCGCGCTGACCACCCGGCCACGCTGTTTGAGGTACAGGTGGCAGACGCACAGGGTGTGGCAGAGCAGCTGCGTCAGGGCGCGTGCGATATTGCGCTGCAGTTCAGCCTGCGTGCTGAACAGGGAGTGGAGGTTATCGGCTCCTGGCCTGCGCCGGTGTTGCTCCTGATGCAGCAGCAGCACCCGCTGGCCGCAGCGTCCGCTATTACGCTGGCGCAGCTCAGCCACTATCCGCTGGCGCTGCCGCAGCAAAATACGACCGTACGCCAGCTGTTTGAACTGGCGAGCCACATGAGCGGCCAGCTGATTGAGCCGGTGTTAACCTGCGACAACTTCTCGGCGCTGTTTAACTTTCTGCTGCAGACGCCGCAGGCGGTGACAATCTGCAGCGCCTTTACCGTACGCGGCCAGACCGGACGGCATCAGCTCGCCCTGCGGAGCATAAATATCGAACAGCTCAGTCAGCGTACGCTCCAGCTGCAGGCGCAGTCAGGGCGGCCCCGCAGCGCCGCCCTGACATTGTTCCTCGCGTTCCTGCAGCAGCAGCTGAGCGCAGACGATCCAGCGCTTACTGCTTAATATCGACCGGATAGAAGTTGTGCTTGCCAAACGGATCGACCTGATAGCCGCTGACCGACTTGCGCACCGGTTCAAAAATAGTGGAGTGTGCGATCATGACCGCCGGCATCTGGTCATGCATCATCTGCTGCGCTTCCTGATAGAGCGCAACGCGCCGATCATGATCCTGCTCGGCGCGCGCGGCGGTAATGATTTTCTCAAACGGCTGATAGCACCACTTTGACGAGTTGGAGCCGCCATTCGCTGACGTGCAGCTGTAGAGCGGACCAAAGAAGTTATCCGGATCGCCGGTGGCGGTGGTCCAGCCCATCAGCGCCGCCTGATGCTCGCCGCTCTTGACCCGCTTAAGGTATTCGCCCCACTCATAGCTGACGATGCTGGCTTTAATGCCCACCTGCGCCCAGTCCGCCTGAATCATCTCAGCCATCCGGCGCGCGTTGGGATTATAGGGGCGCTGCACCGGCATCGCCCAGAGTGCAATTTCGGTACCGGGTTTGATGCCCGCCTCCTGCAGCAGCGCTTTGGCCTGTTGCGGATCGTACGTGTAATCTTTCAGCTGCTGATCCGCGCTCCAGACGCCCGGCGGCAGAATGTTTTTCGCTACCGTGCCGGTGCCTTTGAAGATGGCGTCAATAATCGCCTGTTTATTGATGGCCATCGCCAGCGCCTGGCGCACCTTCACATTATCAAGCGGCGCTTTGGTGGTGTTAAACGAGAGAAAACCGGTGTTGAGGCCCGACTTCTGCTCCAGCGTCAGATCGGGATTGTGGCGCATCTTATCGAGATCGGCCGGATTCGGGAATGGCATAACCTGGCACTCATTTTTCTCCAGCTTCGCCAGTCGCACCGAGGCGTCCGGCGTGATCGAAAATATCAGCCGACCCAGTTTTGCTTTGCCCTGCCAGTAAGCCGGGAACGCCTTATACAGAATGCGTGAATCTTTCTGATACTGCACCAGCTCAAACGGGCCGGTGCCAATCGGCTGCATATCAACCTTTTCCGGCGTGCCCGCCTTTAGCATTTTGTCAGCATACTCGGCGGAATGAATGGAGGCGAAATACCACGCCAGATCGGCGAGGAAAGGCGCTTCCGGGTGCGCCAGCGTGATACGCACGGTGTGATCATCTACCCGGTCAATGGCGGTGATAAGTTTTGCCAGCTCCAGGCTCTCAAAGTTCGCGTAGTTACCGCCGGACACGGTGTGATAAGGATTTTTTGCATCCATCTGCCGCATAAAAGAAAAAATCACGTCGTCCGCATTGAAGTCGCGTCCCGGCGTGAAGAGTTTATTGCTGTGGAATTTCACGCCTTTGCGCAGATGGAAGGTGTAAACCCTGCCATCGGGGCTGATCTCCCAGCGTTCTGCCAGCGCAGGCTGTAAATCGGTCGTGCCGGGACGGAAGTCCACCAGCCGGTCAAACAGCGGTACGGCGCTGGCATCCACGCTGGTGCCGGAGGTATAAAGCTGCGGGTTAAAGTTTTCCGGGGAGCCTTCAGAACAGTAAACCAGCGTCTTCGCGGATACGCTGCCCGCCACAGCCACGCCCAGCAGGCTTAGCGCCAGTTTGCTCATCATCATTTTCATACTGTTTCTCGCTTTTTATTGACTTATGTTGGTCTGCATCGCTATTTATTTCATTGATAACATGTTTTCACCGCCAGGCGTATCACCTGCGGACCCTTACTGATAAGGAATTGTGATGACAGACCAGCTTGCCCGGGAACTGACCCGGCGGTTTTATCGTTATCTGGCGGTCTCCAGCCAGAGTGATGCAAAGTCCACCACCCTGCCCAGTACGCCCTCTCAGCATGAGATGGCTGCGCTGCTGGCACAGGAGCTGCGAGACCTGGGGCTGCAGCAGGTCGAGATTGACCAGCACGCCACCGTAACCGCCGTTAAGCCCGGCAACACGCCTGGCGCACCCCGTATCGGGTTTATTACCCATATCGATACCGTGGACGTTGGCCTCTCGCCCGATATCCATCCGCAGACGCTGACCTTTACCGGCGACGACCTCTGTCTCAATGCTGAGCAGCAGATCTGGCTGCGCGTGGCGGAACATCCGGAGATCCTGCCTTACCGCGGTCAGGAGATTATTTTCAGCGACGGCACCAGCGTGCTGGGTGCCGATAACAAAGCTGCGGTAAGCGTGGTGATGACGCTCATGGCGAATCTGCAGGGCGCGCACGGCGATGTCGTGGTCGCGTTTGTGCCGGACGAAGAGATTGGGCTGCGCGGTGCCAAAGCGCTGGATCTTGAGCAGCGTTTTAACGTCGATTTCGCCTGGACCATCGACTGTTGTGAGCTGGGAGAGGTGGTCTATGAATGCTTCAACGGCGCCAGCGCAGAGCTGGTGTTTAGCGGCGTGCCGGCGCATCCGATGTCAGGGAAAGGGGTGCTGGTCAATCCGCTGCTGATGGCGCATGATTTTATCAGCTGTTTTGATCGCCAGGCGACGCCGGAACAGACCGAGGGCCGCGAAGGCTATATCTGGTTTAACGAGATGCAGGCGAACGCCAGTCAGGCGGTGCTGAAAGCCTCCATTCGTGATTTCGATCTGCAGGGTTTTGCCGCGAAGAAACAGCAGCTGGCAACGGTTGTCGAACAGATTGCCGCCCGCTATCCCACCGGCAAGGTGGCGCTGACGATCGGCGACGTTTACAGCAATATCAGCAATGTGATTGGTGAAGATCGCCGCGCCATCGATCTGCTGTTTGCCGCGCTGGCGCAGGCTGGCGTGACGCCGAAAGTGATCCCGATGCGCGGTGGCACTGATGGCTCTGCGCTGTCAGCGAAAGGTCTGCTGACGCCTAACTTTTTTACCGGCGCGCACAATTTTCATTCGCGCTTTGAGTTTCTGCCGATCCCCTCTTTTGTGAAGTCGTATCAGGTTGCGGAAGCGCTCTGCGCGCTGGCTGCCAGACCAGCCTGACAGCGGGCAGGCGTTGCGCCTGCCCGCTCTTTATCAGGGCTGTTTGCTGGCGGTCACGTCAATGCCCGGAAAATATTTGGCTGCCAGCCGGGTCACGGTGCCGTCCGCCTGAACCTTGCTGATAGCTTCATCCAGCGCCGTTTTCAGCTGGCTGTCGCCTTTGCGCAGTCCATAACCGATACCGGTGCCCAGGATGGCGTCATCCTCAACCGGCCCGCCGGCAAAGGCAAAACCTTTCCCCTGCGGCTTATCCAGGAAGCCGGACTGCCCGGCTGCCGACATCACCAGCGTGCCATCCAGACGACCGGCGACCATATCGTTATAGACCTGGTTCTGATCCTGATAGGACGTTACCGTCACGCCCTGAGGCTCCCAGTGTTTCTTCGCATAGGTCTCCTGAATAGAGCCCTGCAGCACGCCGACCGATTTGCCTTTCAGCGCGTCTGCTGAAGGCTGCAGCTTCTCGCCCGCTTTTACAATCAGCATGCTGGGAATACGGTAAATCGGCTTGGTGAAATCGATGCTTTTTGCCCGCGCCTCGGTGATGTTCATCGCGGAGTTAATCGCATCAAACTTTTTCGCCTGCAGCGCCGGGATCAGCGCATCAAAGCTGCTCTCCACCCAGCTGCAAGTGAAGTTGCCGGTTTTACAGATGGCGTTACCCAGCTCAATATCAAAGCCTTCCAGCTCGCCGTGCGCGTTGCGGCTCTCAAACGGCGGGTATTGTGACTCCACGCCATAGCGCAGGCTGGTCTGCGCCAGCGTCTGTGCCGATGCGATCATGCCCAGTGCAATAAACAGCGCGTTCAGTTTTTTCATTATATGTCCTCTTTTACCCTGTAACCCGGCAGAGCGCAGCTGCGCCCGCCTCAAGTGTGGCGTCATCTTTAGCAAACGAAAGACGGATTAATCGGTTATCGGTGCCATCTGAATAAAACGCTGAGAGCGGAATGGTCGCCACGCCGTAATCAACGATAAGACGTTTTACCATTTCGCTGTCGCTCTCGTCACTGAAATCGCGAAAGCTCGCCAGCATAAAAAAGGATCCGCTGGCGGGCAGCAGCCTGAACGGTGACGCCTGCAGCAGCGTGGCCAGCCGGTCGCGCTTTGCCTGATAGAGCGCAGCGAGCTGCAGATAGTGCTCCGGCTGCGCGAGATAGCGGGCAAACCCCGCCTGCATCGGCGTGTCTGCCGCGTACATCATGAACTGATGGATCTTGACGATTTCTGCCATGATCGCAGCCGGTGCCAGCGCGTAGCCAACCCGCCAGCCGGTGACGTGAAAGGTTTTGCCAAACGACGAGACGATAACGCTGCGCTGCGCCAGTTCCGGATGGGTCGCCATACCGCAATGCTGACGGCCATCAAACAGAATATGCTCATACACCTCATCTGACAGCACAATAATATCGGTGTTGCGCGTCAGCTGCGCCAGCGCGCTCAGGTCTGCCGGCGTCAGCACCTGTCCGGTCGGATTATGCGGCGTATTAATGATGATCATGCGGGTACGCGGTGAGAGACGGGCGCGTACCTCATCCCAGTTAATGGCAAAATCGGGCTGCTGCAGCGTGATCCCTACCGGCGTGGCGCCCTGCAGGCGCACCACCGGCGCATAGCTGTCGAAGGCTGGCTCAAAAAAAATCACTTCATCGCCTGCGTGCACCAGGGCTGAAATCGCCATATAGAGCCCCTGGCTGGCGCTGCCGGTGATCAGCACTTCGCTGTCAGCATCATAATGCTGGCCATAAAGCGTGTGCACTTTTTCCGCCAGCGCGTTTTTCAGCGCCGGCAGGCCGGTCATCGGCGCGTACTGATTCTGGCCGTCGCGCATCGCCTGCGCCACCAGCTCCACCAGCAGCGGATCGCAGGGAAAATTGGGGGCGCCCTGCGACAGGTTAATTGCCTGATGGCGGGCCGAGAGCTGACCGATCACGCTAAAGATCGTGGTGCCCACATCGGGCTGTTTTGAACAGAGAGAAACTGGCGTGGTGATGCTCATTGCTGCGGCCTCGCTGACTGACAGAGTAAGATTGAGAGATCAGATCGTTATTCAACGCATAGCGCCTTGAGACGACAAGCGAATTGTCGTCATAATAGCCATGAGAAAATTGCATAGCTGAGGATGTTATGGCCTGTTCTGCTCCTCCCCTGACGGCGATTAACGCGTTTCTTGTGACGGCGCGCTGTCTTAATCTGACGCATGCGGCGCGCGAGCTGTGCCTGACGCAGAGTGCGGTAAGCCGCAAAATTGCCACGCTGGAAAACTGGCTGGGCTTTGCGCTGTTTCAGCGCCATGCGCGTGGCCTGCGGCTGACTGAACGCGGCGCGGCGCTGCTGCCGGAGCTGCAGCAGAGCTATCAGCAGCTGCTGGCGGTAACGGAACGGGCGCGCCAGCCGTCGCAGACGCTGCGGCTGAAAGCGCCCAGCTGCATTATGCGCTGGCTGCTCCCGCGCCTGATTGCGTTTGAACAGCGCTACCCGGCAACGCATGTCGCGCTGACCACGACCCAGGAGCATCTCTCTCAGCTGGAGGAGTTCGATGCGGCGATTGTTTATGGCCTGCCGCCACCCGATGCGCTGCGGCTGTTTGATGAGCGTCTGACGCCGGTGCTGGCCGCCGGGATGGCGATCCCGCAGCGAATTGAAGAGATGAGCGCGCTGACGTTTCTGCATCCGACGCCAGACCGGCGTGACTGGCAGCACTGGCTGCAGCAGCAGCGGATTGAGCTGGCGATGCAGCGTAATCAGCATTTTGCCACAATGGATCTCGCTATCAGTGCGGCAATACAGGGGTTTGGTATTACGGTGGCGGATATCACGCTGATTGAAAACGATCTGCTGGCGCAGCGCCTGGTGACGCCGTTCCCCGGCAGCGTGGCAACCGGGGCGGCGTACAGTTTACTGCAGCGTCAGGATAAGCGCGCCCCGCCGCTGCTCGCTGAGCTGGTGTCGTGGCTCAGCCGTGCCTAAAAAGCGACCCACTCCTCACTGGCTGCGGGTTTCGCCGCCGGCGTAGCGCCAGCCAGCGCCGGACGACGCAGCGGAGCAGCGGAAACCGGCGGCGCATGATGAACCGGCGCGGCGGCAGAGAGGCGGAAACGCGCGACGGAGAGCTGCAGCGCTTCCGTCTGCCGCTCCAGCGCGCTCGCCGCCGCAGAGACCTGCTCAACCAGCGAGGCGTTCTGCTGCGTCACGCTGTCCATCTCCGTGACTGCGGTGCCAACCTGCGAAATCCCTTTGCTCTGCTCTTCGGAGGCCGCGGCGATCTGCTTCATAATTTCGCTGACATCCTGCACGGACGTCAGGATCTGATCCATCGTGGTGCCGGCGCTGCTTACCAGCACGGAGCCTTTGTCCACCCGCTCCACCGAGTCGGCAATCAGGCTGGCAATCTCTTTTGCGGCTCCGGCGCTGCGCTGTGCCAGATTGCGCACCTCGCTGGCCACCACGGCAAAGCCGCGCCCCTGCTCACCGGCACGCGCCGCTTCAACTGCCGCATTGAGCGCCAGAATATTGGTCTGGAAAGCGATGCTGTTGATGACGCTGGTAATTTCAGCAATTTTCTTCGAGCTGCCGGAAATGCCCTGCATCGTGGCAACCACTTCGCCTACCAGCTGACCACCCTGCTGCGCGGTACCGGTCGCGGTCTCTGCCAGCGCGCTGGCCTGACGGGCGTTATCGGCGTTGAGTTTCACCGTCGCGGTGAGTTGCTCCATGCTGGCCGCGGTCTGTTCCAGCGCGGCCGCCTGCTCTTCGGTGCGTGAAGAGAGGTCATTGTTGCCGGCGGAGATTTCCGACGCGCCGCGGTAGATATTATCTGTCCCGCTGCGGATAGCGCTGACGGCATCACGCAGGCTCTCCTGCATGGCGCGCAGCAGCGGTATCAGTTTGCCCACGCAGTTGCGGCCTGCATCCTCCATTGGCTGGCTGAGATCGCCCTGCGCGATCAGCGTAAAGTGCTCGCGGATCCGCGCCAGCGGCCTGACCAGCATGCTC
>Ga0209370_1001698_pt1 | contig 18434 bp, 19 predicted proteins | sample AgamicAtPrz_FD_187164 | JGI IMG/M metagenome (GOLD analysis project Ga0209370, IMG submission 187164) | Agave microbial communities from Guanajuato, Mexico - At.P.rz (SPAdes) (version 2) | ecosystem: Host-associated > Plants > Phyllosphere > Phylloplane/Leaf | place: Guanajuato, Mexico... | reverse complement strand
TCTATCTGCTACTTGGCATGCGCCTGGGGCTGATCGGCTCGCTGATCTTCGTCAGCCTGGGCCTGTACCTGTATACCCAGCACTACACCGAGAAGAACCCCAGTGACAGCATCGGTTTTCTGCTCGATATCGGCATGGCGACCCTGGCCATCACCATCTTCTCGCACACCTATGAATACACCCGCGCACAGACCGAAAAGCGCCTGATCGAGTTGATCAGCACCGACTACCTCACCGGCCTTGCGAACCGTTCCAAGCTGACCGAGATCTTCTGCCGCGAGCGGGCTCATGCCCAGCGCAACCAGTCGCCCCTGGCCCTGGTTTATCTGGACATCGACCACTTCAAGCAGATCAACGACCGCTTCGGCCACGAGGCGGGTGACATGGCTCTGCGCCATTTCGCCAGCGTGCTGTCGCAGCGTCTACGCACCACCGATCTGCTGTGCCGGCTGGGTGGCGAAGAGTTCGCCGCCCTGCTGCCCAACACCAGCGCAGCCCAGGCGGCCGCGATTGCCGAAGCGCTGCGTGAGCATCTGGCCAGCTCGCCGATGATGGTCGATGGAACTCCCCTGCAGATGACCCTCAGCGCCGGCGTTGCCACCTTCGGTCAGGACGGCGAACGCCTGGACCAGCTGATGAACGCAGCCGACAAACGCACCTATGCCGCCAAGCGCGCCGGCCGCAATCAGGTGGTCAGCGCCGAGGCGTCCGTTCCCGCCTGAGGGCGCTCGGACGGTGCGACCACGGCCTCGTCCGGCCCGGTGAAAAACCCTGCGCAAGGCCTGGCAAGCGTCATCAGCACGACTATGCTGAAGCTCCATAGAGTCCCCGGATTTCAATCAGGAGCTTCATATGGATATAGCCAGTCTGTTTGCCGAACTGCACACCCTGCCCACCGTCCCCAAAGTCGCCCAGGACCTGATCCAGCAATTCGATAATCCCTCCACCAGCCTGGAAAGCGTGGCGCGCAATATCGAGCGTGACCCGGTGATCGCCGCCAAGGTGCTGCGCCTGGCCAACTCGGCGCGCTTTCGCGGCTCGCGAGATGCCAGCAGCGTAGAAGATGCCGCCATGCGCCTGGGCTTCAACACCCTGCGCACCCTGGTGCTGGCTTCTGCCATGACCGGCGCGTTCAAGGTCGATACCGGCTTCAACCTGAAGAAATTCTGGCTGCGCAGTTTCCGCGTGGCGAGTATCGCCCGCACCCTGGCCAAACAGTCGAAGCTCGATGCAGATGCCGCCTTTACCTGTGGAATGATGCACAACATCGGTGAGTTGCTGATCCAGACTGGCGCCCCGGATTTCGCCCGTCGCCTCAACCGCCACCCGCAACGTGAAGCCGCGGCCCAGGCCGCCGAGGAAACCCTGCAGCTGGGCTTCGGCTACCCGGAAGTCGGCGCCGAACTGGCGCGCCGCTGGCAATTGCCGGCACTGATTCAGAACGCCATCGCCTACCAGAACAAACCGACCCAGGCACCGGGCGACGGCCAGTACGCGCGCCTGGTGGCGCAGGCTATCCACGTCGAGGAAAGCCTCGAGGCCCATGGCCTGAGCGATGCAGCCAAACAGGACCTGGAAGGCCCGCTGTTCGAAGGCGTGGACCTGAACAAACTGTTCGAAGCGCTGCCCGCCGTACTGGAAGCCGACAAGGCCTTCGGCGACCTGCTGAACTGACCTGGCGTCACGGCGGGTCGCACCAGAGCGACCCGCCTTGCTGCTTTCTCTTGCCGGGTATCGCTGCGCTCGACCCAGCCTACGACTTAGCGGCGCGCCAGCTAGCCGCTTACTTGTTCATGCAGCACTGCTTGTACTTCTTGCCACTGCCACAGCTGCACGGGTCGTTGCGGCCCACCTTGGCCTCGTCGCGGCGAATAGGCAGCACCGGCTCCAGATGCTCCTGCCAGTACTGATAGAGCGCCACAGCGGCCGGCTCGACCGTAGCGACCGATGCGTCGTACTCCTCATCGGACATGGCATTGAGCGCATCCACACCCTCCTCGCTGCCGTGCAGCGTGATGCTCGCCAGCGCAGCCTCCAGTTCTTCAGGCAGCTCCGCATCAATCCAGCCTGCTACTTGAGCGCCGCGCAGATAACCGGCGCACCACTGCGACACGATCAGCTTTTCACCCTTGCCATTGTCGTCGGCCAGGAAGATGGCCTCGTAGTCGTCCGGCTCCTCGCCGAGCATGTAGGCGGCCTCACTCATCAGCTCGACAGCCAGCTTGGTGAAGCGCTCGCCTTCCTTGTCATTGGCCCATTTGGGTAATTGCTCGGCCCAGATGTGCGGATACCAGATGCCGGGATCGATCTGCCGAGGCCCGGACACGATGGCCGCGAAATACCCGTCCAGTTCGCTGGCGGAAAGAATCGAGTCGTCGTTGCCGTACTTGAGCAACAACTGATCGAGCTTTTCGAGCCCTCTGTTATCCATCGCAAACGCCCTCAGAAAAAAGGCCGCTACTTTCCCACAGATGGCCGGCCGCCGACAGCCTCGTCAGCCGTCCGGCACATCACGGGTGCCGAGGCGGCGATGGCCCGGTACAATGCGCGCCAAACCGTGCCCCAGAGGAACGCTGCAGCGCCTGCAGCCCCTCGCTGCCTATAAAGAAAAACCATGTCCTTGCCCAAGAACCACCTGGAACTGCTCAGCCCTGCCCGCGATGTCGAGATCGCCCGCGAGGCCATCCTGCATGGCGCCGACGCCGTCTATATCGGCGGCCCGAGCTTCGGTGCCCGGCACAACGCCTGCAACGAGGTGGCCGATATCGCCAGGCTGGTGGAGTTCGCCCGTCGTTATCACGCGCGTATCTTCACCACCATCAACACCATTCTGCATGACGACGAGCTGGAGCCGGCGCGCGCGCTGATCCACCAGCTCTACGACGCGGGCGTGGATGCGTTGATCGTGCAGGACCTCGGCGTGCTGGACCTGGACATCCCACCCATCGAGCTGCATGCCAGCACCCAGACCGACATCCGCACCCTGGGCCGCGCGAAGTTCCTCGACCAGGCCGGCTTCTCCCAGCTGGTGCTGGCCCGCGAGCTGAACCTGCAGGAAATCCGCGCTATCGCCGATGAAACCGATGCTGCCATCGAGTTCTTCATTCATGGCGCGCTATGTGTGGCCTTCTCCGGCCAGTGCAACATCTCCCACGCCCAGACCGGGCGCAGCGCCAACCGCGGCGACTGCTCCCAGGCGTGCCGCCTGCCCTATACCCTCAAGGATGAAAAAGGCGGCGTGATCGCCTACGAGAAACATCTGCTGTCCATGAAGGACAACAACCAGAGCGCCAACCTGCGCGCCCTGGTCGAGGCCGGCGTGCGCTCGTTCAAGATCGAAGGTCGCTACAAGGACGTGGCCTACGTGAAGAACATCACCGCCCACTACCGCCGCGAGCTCGACGCGATTCTCGAAGACCGCCCGGACCTGGCCCGCGCCTCCAGCGGCCACACCGCGCACTTCTTCGTGCCCGACCCGGACAAGACCTTCCACCGCGGCAGCACCGACTACTTCGTCACCGAGCGCAAGGTGGACATCGGCGCCTTCGATTCGCCGACCTTTACCGGGCTTTCCGTCGGCCACGTCGAGAAAGTGAACAAGCGCGACCTGATCGCCGTCACCCATGAGCCGCTGTCCAACGGCGACGGCCTCAACGTGCTGGTCAAGCGCGAGGTGGTGGGCTTTCGCGCCAACATCTGCGAACTAAAGGGCGAGCTCGAAGAGGACGGCGAGAAGCGCTACCGCTACCGCGTCGAGCCCAACGAGATGCCCGAGGGCCTTTTCCGCCTGCGCCCGAATCACCGGCTGTCGCGCAACCTCGACCACAACTGGCAACAGGCACTGCAGCGCACCAGTGCCGAACGCCGTATTGGCGTGAGCTGGAAGGCCGAGCTGCGCGAGGATGCCCTCAAACTCACCGCCACCAGCGAAGAAGGCATCAGCGTCGACGTCGCCCTGCCCGGCCCGTTTGGCGTGGCCAACAAGCCGGAACAGGCGCTCGACGGCCTGCGCGACCTGCTCACCCAGCTCGGCACCACCATCTATCACGCCCAGGGCGTGCAGCTGGATGCGCCACAGGCGTTCTTCGTGCCTAACTCGCAGCTGAAAAGCCTGCGCCGCGAAGCCATCGAAGCGCTGACCGCAGCCCGCGTCGCCGCGCATCCGCGTGGTGGGCGCAAGGCCGAGAGCAACCCGCCGCCGGTATACCCGGAATCGCACCTGTCGTTCCTGGCCAACGTCTACAACCACAAGGCCCGCGAGTTCTATCACCGCCACGGCGTGCAACTGATCGACGCCGCCTACGAGGCCCACGAAGAAGAAGGCGAAGTGCCGGTGATGATCACCAAGCACTGCCTGCGCTTCTCCTTCAACCTGTGCCCGAAGCAGGCCAAGGGCGTGACCGGCGTGAAGACCAAGGTCGCGCCGATGCAACTGGTGCACGGCGATGAAGTGCTGACCCTGAAGTTCGACTGCAAGCCGTGCGAGATGCACGTGATCGGCAAGATGAAGGGCCACATCCTCGACCTGCCCCAACCAGGCAGCGCGGCAGCCCAGGTGGTCGGCCATATCAGCCCGGAAGACCTGCTGAAAACGGCGCGGCGCCAGGCGCCGCACTGAGGCAACCGGCGCAAGCGCCAGCCTTCATTGGCTGAGGCTTCGCCGCCTCCAGGCGGGTAAATTCCACCCCTGCTGCATCCCCGCCGCTGCCAGCAGGATGGCTGCGACGCCCAGCCACTGCAGCGCACTGAGCTGGTGGTCGAAGGCGATCCAGTCGACGGCAATCGCCGCGATCGGATAGATGAAGGACAGCGCACCAGTCAACGCCGTGGGCAGCTTCTGGATGGCGCCGTAGAGCAGCACGTACATGCCGCCGGTATGCACCACGCCCAGGGTGAGCAGGATCGACCAGGTCTGCTGGCCCTGGGGCAGCATGGTGAAGTCGGCCAGCGGCGCCAGCATCAGCACGCCAACGCTCACCTGGATCAGCGCGATCAGGTGCGGCGGCACGCCCTTGAGCTTCTTGATGATCAATGCGGCCACGGCGTACAGAAAGGCCGCGCCCAGAGCCAAGGCGATGCCCGTCAGGTAGTCGCCGCCGCCCTGCCCGGCGCTGCCGTGGGCGCTGACGATGGCCAGCATGCCGAGAAACGAGATCGACAGCCAGGCGAGCTTTTGCAGGGTCAGCTTCTCGCCGAGAAACGGCGCCGCCAGAATCACCAGCATGAACGGCTGCACGTTGTAGACCGCCGTGCCGATGGCAATCGATGCGCGGGAATAGGAGGCGAACAGCAGCAGCCAGTTGCCGACGATAGCCACCCCGCTGACCACGGCCAGCATCACGGTGTAGCGGCTGAGCAGACCCGGGCGCAGAAAGCCGAGCATGGCGCAGACCACCAGCAGGGTCAGCGCGCCGAACAGGCAGCGCCAGAACACCACCTCCAGTACCGGTAGGCCAGAAAGCAGTACGAACCAGCCGATGGTGCCGGAAATCAGCATGGCGGCGATCATTTCCAGCGTGCCTTTTTGTATGTGCTTGTCCATCGGTGCGCTCCTTCAGTGAGGCGCTCAGTATGGCCAGCAAGCAGCACCGTACTCCATGGCAAAAAAAAGGCAAAGAACCAATCCAGGCTTTACTATCAAAGCCAAAATAGAAAAACGCCTTTGGAGCCAATATGACTGATGAAATTGACCAGCAATTGATCGTTGCCCTGACCGAAGACTCGCGCCGTTCGCTGAAAGCGCTGGCGCAGATCAGCGGCCTGTCCTCGCCCAGCGTGGCGGAACGGCTGCGCAAGCTCGAAGAAAAAGGCGTGCTGAAAGGCTATGGCGTGGACGTCGACCCACGCGCATTCGGCTACCAGTTGCAAGCCATCGTGCGCATCCGCCCGCTACCGGGCCAGCTGCATGAGGTGGAACGCCAGATTCAGGCCACGCCGCAATTCACCGAATGCGACAAGGTCACCGGCGAGGACTGCTTCATCGCCCGCCTGCTTGTGCGCTCCATGGAGCAGCTGGACGAGATCCTTGACCACATCAACGTCTACGCCCTGACCAACACCGCCATCGTCAAGAAGACCACGGTCAAGCGCCGGCTGCCGCCGATGGAATGATCACGATGGCGAGACGACTCGCCATCGTGCCTGGACTCACTTCAACTGGCTGGCAAAGCGCTCCACCGCACCGAGCACCTGCTTGGCGCCCTGGCGGATTTCGACGATCACGTCGCCGGCCTGGTTGGCCAGCTCCAGCCCCGCTTCGGCCTGCTGGCGGCTGCTGGCCATGTCGCGCACGGCGGCGTCGACCAGCTTCTGGTTTTCCTGCACCACGCCGACGATCTCCTCGGTGGCCTTGCTGGTACGGCTGGCCAACTGACGAACTTCATCGGCGACCACCGCGAAACCTCGCCCCTGCTCGCCAGCCCGCGCTGCCTCGATGGCGGCGTTGAGCGCTAGCAGGTTGGTCTGCTGGGCGATGCTGCCGATGGTCTGCACCATGGTGCTGATCAGCACCGACTGCTTGCCCAACGCCTCGATGCCTTCGGAGGCCGAGCCCATTTGCTCGGAAATGCGCTGCATGGTCTTAACGGTATCGGTCACTACCTGGGCACCGCGCTGAGCTGTGGTGTCGGTCTGCTGCGAAATGCCGTAGGCGATCCCCGCCGCGTCATTGACCTCTTCTTCGCGGCTGACCTGATCGGTAATCACGGTGGCGAACTTCACCACCTTGTAGAGCTTGTCCTGGGTGTCGTGCACAGGGTTGTAGGTCGCCTCCAGCCATACCACGCGGCCGTGGCTGTCGATGCGCTTGAAGCGCCCGGCCACGAACTCACCGCGGTTCAGGCGCTCCCAGAAATGTTTATATTCGGCGGAATGGGTTTCCTGGGAGTCGCAGAACATGCTGTGGTGCTTGCCCTTGATGCGATCCAGGCTGTAGCCCATGCCGTGCAAAAATTGATCGTTGGCGGTTAGTACATTGCCGGCCAGATCGAACTCGATCACCGCCGTGGAACGTAGCAAGGCATTGATGAAGTCCTCATTTTCACGCGCACGGTTCATAACCTCGGTGACATCGGTGCCAAAGCACTGAGCGCGACATACCACTCCACGATCGTCGACAACAGGCTGCCAGCAGGCTCTGATCCATACCAATGCGCCATCGGCGCGCAGAAACCGATAGCGATCGCTTACCGATTTGCCGGTTCGGATACCCTCAACCAAGTTCTTGAAACAGGGCAGGTTCTTCACATAGGCCGGTACGATCTCGCTCATCGGCCGATTGGCCAGTTGCTCGGCCGAATAACCAACGAAACGTAAGAAGTTGGCGTTGCCCTCGATGATTCGAAAATCGGGATCGATGGTCAGCGTGATCATCTCGTTGTCGATGCCTTTGTACAGCTGTCGGAGCAACGACAGTTCGGCATCCTTGGCCTGCAATTCTTTTTTCCACTGGTTACCGAACATGCTCTCTCTCCGGGAAGCAATCACGTTGACATGCCATCGGCTGCGCTGCCGATTTATTGAGGACCATCCAGCGCCCAAGCTGCAGGTCTCTCTGCTTTCAAGCATAGAAGGCCAATGAGCTGTCGTTGGGTGCGCGCGGGCTGAAAAACGCTGCTCTCGGACAAAAGCAGAAATACAGGCATATTGGCATCAGAGCTTAGTTCACCTGCGAAAGATGCAAGGCCGCGACCGAAGATTCTTTAGTATTCCCTCGACAGGCCGGGTATCCACAGTTGCCGGCTTCAAAAACGATATGAGCGCTGACCAAGCCGGTTGCAGTAAGCTCATCATACCCTCAGCCCGGAGCCAGCCATGGCCTACCCACCCCACCTGCAGCCTGGTGATCGCGTCGTTCTGTTCGACGGTGTATGCAAGCTGTGCAACGGCTGGAGCCGCTTTTTGATTCGCCATGATCGTGACCGCCGGCTCAAGCTGTGCAGCGTGCAGTCGCCTCAGGGCCAGGCGATTCTGGCGTGGTTCGGGATGCCGCTGGATCGCTTCGATACCCTGCTTTATGTCGAGGGCGACAAGGCCCTGCAGCGCAGCGATGCAATTCTCGCCATCCTCGGCCAGTTGCCGACGCCCTGGCGCTGGGCGACGGTGGCGCGCGTGATACCGCGCCGCCTGCGCGACTGGCTGTACGACCCCATCGCCCGCAACCGCTACAGATTGTTCGGCCGCCACGACCACTGCCCGTTGCCACGCCCCGAAGACCGCGAGCGTTTCCTGCATGACTGACGCTCTGCTGGCGCGCCTGACGCTGGGTGCGATCTTCATCTACCACGGCCTGGTGCCCAAGCTGCTGTTTCGCGATGCCAGCGAGCTGCAGCTACTCGACGCCCACGGCCTGCCGCACAGCCTGCTTTTGCTGGCCGGCGCTGGTGAATTGCTGCTGGGGCTGCTGATCGTGTCGCTGCGGCGGCAGGGCTGGCCGCTCTACCTGGCGATGGCGGCGTTGCTGGCGCTGCTGGTGGATGTGGTGATTTTCGCGCCTGCGGTGCTGGTTCAGGCGTTCAACCCGCTGAGCCTGAACCTGGCCGCTCTGGTGCTCGGCGTGATCGCCCTGCGCGGCCGCCAGCCCAGCTAACGGCTCGCCTGCTCGCGCAAGATGCGCGCGATCTCGGCCTGGCGGCGATAGGCCGGCGCTTCGACGGCGTTGTAGTTGCGGCTGTAGCGCGCCGCGAAGCCCGCCGTGCCCCATTCCCGATACTGCTGCACGTGCAGCAGTTCATGGGCCCACAGCGCGGCATCCTGCTCGGCCATCCGCGCATCGCGAAACACGATGATGTCGACCAAGGTGACGGCGCGGATATCCGGGTTCTGCATGACGTTGCGGGCGGCGCTCAGTTCGTCCAGATCACCCACCTTGTAGCGCACCGCGTCGAGCAATTCGGCGGCGTAGAACGGCAGCAGCTGCTGGCGGATTTGCGGCGGGATCGGCAAGGTGCCCTGGCGCATGGCAGACTCGCGCGAACGCAGAATCCAGCCCTCCAAGGCGTTGGCGGTAATGGTGCCGGCGCGCTCCTGCATCGGCCCGAGCACGCCGTTGGGATCCGGCACGCAGATGCAGCCGCCCAGGCACACCTGGGTTTCCCCAGGCGCGCAGGCCAGTGCGGCAGGCACAGGCAAAACCGTCAACAGCCCATACAGCAGAACGCGTTTGAACATGCATCGCTCTCGATGAAAAAACAGAGACGACCATGGCGTCAGCTGCTGTGCTTGTCCAGTCCTGTCGATAGTGGAAACGAGCCCTTATGCGCGGGCCGAAGACGGGCTGAGCATCTCGATTTCGCGGATTTCGAAATCCCGGCTCAGGTACTCCATTCGCCGCTCATGGAAGTCGCGCATATGCGGCAAGGCAGTATGCACCGCCAGATGTTCGCGGGACTGCCAGACCTCAAAGAAGATGAACAGGGTCGGGTCCGCAGCATGTGGTACTCGATACAGCCAGGCTCGGCGCGGCTGGGCTCGACGTAAGCACGAAACAGCTGCTCGAAGTCATTGGCACGCTCTGGGCGGGTGTGGGCGTGAATAATGAAACCGTACATGGGCGTCTCCTGATTGGGTATTGCCGCACCGTAACGCAGATAAGTCCTGAGCACTCATGCATTTCAGTCAAAAATCATTTGCCCGTTGCGGCATTTTTCGCCTGCGCGTGAAGCCGTAACCTGAACTCATTCAATCAGTTACGGAGACGCCCATGAAAAAGATTTTGCTCCTCAACGGCGGCAAGCAATTCGCCCATTCCGACGGCCGCCTCAACCGCACCCTGCACGACACCGCCGCCGCGTTTCTCGACCAGGCCGGTATCGAATTCAAGACCACCGAGATCGACGCCGGCTATGACGTCGCCGAGGAAGTGCAGAAGATCCTCTGGGCCGATGTGGTGATCTACCAGATGCCGGGCTGGTGGATGGGTGCGCCGTGGATCGTCAAGAAGTACATCGACGAGGTGTTCACCGAAGGCCATGGCAGCCTGTACGCCAACGACGGCCGTACCCGCTCCGACGCCTCGCAGAAATACGGCAGCGGCGGCCTGATCCACGGCAAGCAGTACATGCTGTCGCTGACCTGGAACGCACCGCAGCAGGCCTTCGACGACCCCAGCGATTTCTTCGAGGGCAAGGGCGTAGACGCGGTGTACTTCCCCTTCCACAAATCCCAGCAATTCTTGGGCATGAACGCCCTGCCGACCTTCCTGTGCGTGGACGTGATGAAGCGCCCGGATGTCGAGCGTGACGTGCAGCGCTACCGCGAACACCTGGCCGGCGTGCTGCAGAACGCCTGAGGCGGCATGACAAACGGGGCAGCGGCCGGCACTATCGGTCGCTCCACTCTGCCATGGACTGCCTGCATGATCATTCCCAGCCTCCACACGCCGCGCCTGCTGTTACAGCCCCTGCAACTGGCCGACGCCGAGCAGATCCAGCCGCTGTTCGGCCAATGGGAAGTGGTGCGCTACCTCAATGCCCAGGTGCCCTGGCCCTACCCGGCCGACGGCGCGCTGGGCTATCTGCGTGATGTCGCCCTGCCCGCCATAGCTGCTGGCCAGGAATGGCACTGGACGCTGCGGCCCATCGCCGAGCCCGAGCGGGTGATCGGCGTGATCAGCCTGATGGATACACCCGGCAACAACCGCGGCTTCTGGATAGCGCCAGCCTGGCAGCGGCAGGGCCTGATGAGCGAAGCCTGCGTGGCGGTCAATCGCTACTGGTTCGAGGTGCTGCAGCGCCCGCTGATGGAGGTGCCCAAGGCGCTGGCCAACATCGCCTCGCAGCGGCTGTCCGAGCGCGAAGGCATGCGCCTGGTGGCGACCGGCGAGAGCGATTACGTGTGCGGCCGGCTGCCTTCCCAGACCTGGGCGCTTAGTCGCGAGGAATGGCTAGACCAGCAGACTTAAAATCTGCTGGTCTTTGCTTCACAGCGGCTGCGGCTTGAGCGGCCGGGAAAAGCGGTAGGTGGTCACCCCGCACAGCAGCAGGCCGGCGATACCAAGCAGGCCGCCGACGAAGCCCACATTGGCGACGCCCAACTGGCTGCTCACCAGGCTGCCGAGCAAGGCACCACCGCCAATGCCGACGTTGAAGATGCCCGAGAACAGCGCCATGGCCACGTCGGTGGCGTCCGATGCCAGGTTCAGCACCTTGGCCTGCAATGCCAAGCCGAAGCACATCATGGCAACGCCCCAGATCACGCTCAGTGTGGCCAGCAAAGCGTGCTCGCGGGCCACCGGCAGCAGGAGCAGCATGCACAGGCTCAGCGTGCCGATCGCGGTGATCACGAACCCTCGTGGAAAACGCGTGCTGTAGCGGCTGAACAGGATCGAGCCGATGATCCCGGCACAGCCGAACAGCAATAGCAGCACGGTGACCATATCCGCCGCGATACCGGCGACTTCCAGCGCGAACGGCTCGATATAGGTGTACGCGGTGAAGTGGGCGGTGATCACCAAGGCGGTAAGCACGTACACGGTGACCAGCGCCGGGCGCTTGAACAGCACCGGCAGGCTGCGCAGCGAACCGGAGTTCTGGCTCGGCAGCAGCGGTAGGCTCTTGATCAGACACAGCACCACCACACCGGCCACCACGGCGATGGTGGTGAAGGTCGTGCGCCAGCCCAGCACTTCGCCGATCACCCGACCCAGGGGAATGCCCAGCACCATGGCCAGCGCACTGCCGGTCGCCAGCAGGCCAAGGGCTTGCGCCTGCTTGCCTGGCGGCGCCACCCGCACCGCCAGGGACGCGGTGATCGCCCAGAACAGCGCGTGGGCCAGGGCGATGCCGATGCGGCTGATCACCAGCACGGTGAAATTCCAGGCGATGCCGGACAGCACATGGCTGGCGATGAACAGCACGAACACGAAGGCCAACAGCTTGCGCCGCTCGATATTGCGGGTCAGCAGCATCAGCGGCAACGAGGCCAGGGCCACCACCCAGGCATAGATGGTCAGCATCAGGCCGACGCTGGCGGTGGTCATCTCGAAGCTGTGGCCGATCTGGCTCAGCAGGCCGACCGGCACAAATTCGGTGGTATTGAAGATGAAGGCGCCCAGCGCCAAGGCGATCACGCTCAGCCAGCTACCGCTGTGCGCTTGTTCCGGTGTGTTCATTCGGCTGATATCCGCCCTTGGGGAACGCCTCGGCTACAACGGCCAATCGCCCGAAGCCGGATGGCAACGAGCGCAGGAGGGCATCTCTAAAAACGTAGGCGAGGCAGCCAGTGCAAGGCGAAAGCAGGCGAAAAAGCGCAGTTTACGAGTTTGTAAATGAGCATTTTGAGCCTGTTTTCAACGCAGCAATGGCAACGCAGGTAGTTTTTAGAGGTGCCCTGTAGGAAGCGAACGGGAAAAATGTAAACCCCAAACCTGACGAACACGCACACGGCAGCTCGCGCTCCCGAAGCGGCGGACGCTGGGAGTGACGATGCGGAGAGCGGAAAATTATAGGTATGGGATGACCTGCGGCGACGATTCTACGCACGGCCTGGCGGCTGAACAATACGCTCGGGAAAGCGTTATTTGGATGGGCGACGACTGGTCTTCAGAACGATCATCGACTGTCGTTTACGAGTATGGGCAGAGGTAGGTTCAAGGCAGAAGCGGACATCGTTGCTTTACCTGTGGGAACGGGCCATGCCCGTGATTTTTCGCGGGCATGGCCCGCTCCCACAGATACTGTGCCGGTCTCTGCTCCGTCACTTACCGCACCTACTCCGGCACTTCCACACTGATATGGATCGCATCATGGCGCCAGTACTCCAGGTCGCAGTCGATCAGCCGGCCATGCTGGTCGCGGTTGACCCGGGTGATGCGCAATGCCGGGCTGCCGGCGGCGACCTTGAGCGCGGCCGCGGCATCGGCGTGCAGCGCGGTGGGCACCATGTCGAAGCGCACGCGGCCGTAGCGCACGTCGTATTCGCTGGCGTACAGCTCGGTCAGCGAACGCGTCAGGTCGAAGTCGAGAATGCCGGGAAAGTAACTCGGATTGAGGTAATGCTCGACGTACAGCACCAGGCGCCCGTCGATGCGCCGCGCACGGCGGATCTGGTAGACGCTCGACAGCCCCGACAGGCCCAGCACCTGACAGATCTGCGCATTGGCCGGCATCAGCCGGGCGCTCAGCACCTCGGTGGCCGGCACGCGGCCTTGCTCGGCAACCATGGCATGGAAGTGGGTACGCACCAGCGGGTTGTAGGCCACCCGCGCCGGCGACACGAACCAGCCGCGGCGCTCCTCGCGGTACACCAGCCCCTGCGCTTCCAGCTGCCCCAGCGCCTCACGCAGGGTGATACGCGTGGTGTCGAACAACTCGCTCAGGCGGCGCTCGGCCGGCAGCTTGCCGCTGGCGGGCAGCAGGCCGTGTTCGATCTGTTCCTGCAACGCGCGGCAGATGGTGGTAACGGCCCGCGGCGTGTCGTCGCGCATCAACCTGGTTCCTTTTGGACTAGACCAGCCCCATCGCGGGGCACGCGGCGGCGCTGTCTGCGCCGCATCTCTCGCCGGCAAGGCTAGGCAAACACCATGACCGGCAGATGACAGCCAGGCTGCAAGCATGGCTCATGCCAGGCAATTCAATGCCTTGGGCTGGTCTACGCTCTCTAAGCGCAACGCCGATGAGTGGCTGGCGGCCTTGCCGACACAAAACTGTCATTGGCAACGCCTACATTGGCTTGGCTCTTGCTGATCTAGACCAACCTCGCAAACGCAAAGGAGTTTCCAATGAAACAACTGCTACTGGCATCGCTGATGGGCAGCGCCATCGCTCTGGCCTCCCACGCCATGGCCGCCGAGACGGATTTAACTGCACTGGAACAGGCCGCACGCAAAGAAGGCGCCGTGAACAGCGTCGGCATGCCGGACAGTTGGGCCAACTGGAAGGACACCTGGCAGGACCTGGCCGACAAATACGGCCTCAAGCACATGGACACCGACATGAGCTCGGCCCAGGAAATCGCCAAGTTCGCGGCCGAGAAGGACAACGCCACCGCCGACATCGGTGACGTGGGCGCCGCCTTCGGCCCCATCGCCGTAGCCCAGGGCGTGACCCAGCCCTACAAGCCGAGCACCTGGGATCAGGTACCCGAGTGGGCCAAAGACAAGGACGGCCACTGGGCGCTGGCCTACACCGGCTCGATCGCCTTCATCGTCAACAAGCAGCTGGTCAAGGACGTGCCGAAAAGCTGGGCCGACCTGAAGAGCGGCAAATACCGCGTCGCCATCGGCGACGTCAGCGCGGCCGCTCAGGCGGTCAACGGCGTGCTGGCCGCGGCCATCGCCAACGGCGGTGACGAGAAGAACATCCAGCCGGGCCTGGACTTCTTCGCCGAGATCGCCGAGCAGGGTCGCCTGTCGCTGGCCAACCCGACCATCCAGACCCTCGAGAAAGGTGAAGTGGAAGTCGGCATCGTCTGGGACTTCAACGGCCTCTCCTACCGCGACCAGATCGACCCGAACCGCTTCGAGGTGCTGATCCCGTCCGATGGTTCGGTGATCTCCGGCTACACAACGATCATCAACAAGTACGCCAAGAACCCCAACGCCGCCAAGCTGGCCCGCGAGTACATCTTCAGCGATGCAGGGCAGATCAACCTGGCCAAGGGCAACGCCCGCCCGATCCGCGCCGAGCACCTGACCCTGCCGGCCGAGGTGCAGGCCAAGCTGCTGCCCAACGAGCAGTACGCCAAGGTCAAGCCGATCAAGGATGCTGCCGCCTGGGAAGCGACTTCCAAGGCCCTGCCGCAGCAGTGGCAGGAAAACGTGATCATCAATATGGAGTGATCCAGGCGATCTGTAGCCCGGGTCGAGCGTAGCGACACCCGGGTAACCCGCCCTGGGTATCGCTGCGCTCAACCCGGGCTACGTCCCTCTCAACTCAGGATTACCCATGCCGTCCAAGGTCATCCTCGTCCTGCTCGACGGCCTCAATTACGAGGTCGCCCGGCATGCCCTCGGCCACCTGCAGGCCTATCGCGCCGCAGGCCGTGCCGCGCTGTACAAGCTCGAATGCGAACTGCCGTCACTGTCGCGGCCGCTCTACGAGTGCATTCTCACCGGCGTCGCGCCCATCGACAGCGGCATCGTGCACAACAATTTGGTGCGCCTGAGCAGCGAGCGCAGCGTGTTCCATTACGCCCGCGCCGCCGGGCTGAGCACCGCGGCTGCCGCCTACCATTGGGTCAGCGAGCTGTATAACCGCGCGCCCTTCGTGGCCGCTCGTGATCGGCATACCGTTGAGCCCGAGCTGCCGATCCAGCACGGGCACTTCTATTACGTCGACCATTACCCGGACTCGCACCTGTTCGACGATGCCGAAAGCCTGCGCCTCAATCACGCGCCCGATTTTCTGCTGGTGCACCCGATGAACATCGATGATGCCGGCCACAAACATGGCCTGAACAGCAGCCAATACCGCAACGCCGCGCGGGTCGCCGACATCCTGCTGGCCAATTACCTGCAAGGCTGGCTGGACGCCGGTTACCAGGTGCTGGTGACCGCCGACCACGGCATGAACGACGACCGCTCCCACAACGGCCTGCTGCCCGAAGAGCGCGAAGTGCCGCTGTTCGTGCTCGGTGATGCCTTCAGCCTCAGCGAGGCCGCCGCGCCAAAGCAACTCGAGCTATGCGGCACGATCTGCGAGCTGCTCGGCGTGGCCCATGACAAACCCTCGTGCCGGGAGCTGCTGCGATGAGCGCCATCCACAAACCCCGCGGCAAATGGCTGGCCCTGCTGTGCCTGCTGCCGTTCGCGCTGTTCTTCTTCGCCTTTCAGGTCGCGCCGCTGATCTGGGTGGCGCTCAACAGCCTCAACACCCCGGATGGCTGGGGCCTGGGCAATTTCGAGAAGGCCTTCGCCTCCAAGTTCTACATGCAGGCGGTCAAGTTCAGCCTGCAGATCGCCTTCTGGTCGAGCGTGTTCGGCATGCTCATCGCCATCATCGGCAGCTACTCGTTGCGCCAGGTGGACTCGAAGCTGCGCGATTTCGTGATCGCCTTTTCCAACATGACCAGCAACTTCGCCGGCGTGCCCCTGGCCTTCGCGTTCATCATCCTGCTCGGTTTCAACGGCGCGCTGACCCTGCTGCTGATCCAGGCCGGGCTGATCGACAGCTTCAACCTGTACTCCAAGAACGGCCTGATCGTGCTTTACACCTACTTCCAGATTCCCCTCGGTGTGTTGCTGCTCTACCCCGCCTTCGACGCCCTGCGCCAGGACTGGCGCGAGTCCGCCGCGCTGCTCGGCGCCGGCACCTGGGCCTTCTGGCGGCACATTGGCCTGCCGGTGCTGACCCCGGCGCTGCTCGGCACCTTCGTGATTCTGCTGGCCAATGCCCTGGGAGCCTACGCCACGGTGTATTACCTGACCACCGGCAATTTCAACGTGCTGCCGATCCGCATCGCCGCGATGATTTCCGGGGACATTTCCCTCGACCCGAACATGGCCAGCGCCCTGGCGATGATCCTGGTCGGCCTGATGGCGGCGATCACCCTCGTCCATCAGTTGCTGCTGCGAAGGAGCTACCATGTCCCGCGCTGACGTTCCCGCCGCAAGTCTCTACCACCGCGTGGTGGTCTGGCTGCTGTTCCTGATCCTGCTACTGCCGCTGGCCGGCACCCTGCTCTACTCCCTGGCCACCAGCTGGTCGGCGACCATTCTGCCGGATGGCCTGACCTTCAAGTGGTATCTGGAGCTGTGGGGCGAGCCGCGCTTTCTCAAGGCTTTCGGCCAGTCGCTGCTGGTCTGCTTCGGCGCCCTGGCGTTGTCGGTGGCGCTGATCCTGCCGTTGCTGTTCGTGGTGCATTACCACTTCCCGAAACTCGACGCGGTAATGAACGTGCTGATCCTGCTGCCGTTCGCCGTGCCGCCGGTGGTGTCCGCCGTGGGCCTGCTGCAGCTCTACGGCTCCGGGCCGCTGGCGATGGTCGGCACGCCATGGATCCTGATCGGCTGCTACTTCACCATCGCCCTGCCGTTCATGTACCGGGCCATCACCAACAACCTGCAAGCGATCAACCTGCGCGACCTGATGGACGCCGCCCACCTGCTCGGCGCCAGCACCTGGAAGGCCGCCTTTGTGGTGGTGCTGCCCAACCTGCGCAAGGGCCTGATGGTGTCGCTGTTCCTGTCGTTCAGCTTCCTGTTCGGCGAATTCGTGTTCGCCAACCTGCTGGTCGGCACGCGCTACGAGACGCTGCAGGTGTACCTCAACAACATGAAGAACAGCAGCGGCCACTTCAACAGCGCCCTGGTGATCTCCTACTTCTTTTTCGTCCTGGTGTTCACCTGGGCGGCCAATCGACTGAACAGGGACAAGGCATGAGCTTCCTGAGCATCCAGAACCTGCACAAGAGCTACGGCGGCACCGCGATTTTCAGCGACATCAACGCCGAGATCGAGCAAGGCGAATTCGTCACCCTGCTCGGCCCTTCGGGCTGCGGCAAATCCACCCTGCTGCGCTGCATCGCCGGCCTCACCGAGGTCAACGGCGGCAAGATCCTGCTCGGCGGCGAAGACCTGGTGCCGCTGTCGCCGCAAAAGCGCGGCATCGGCATGGTGTTCCAGAGCTACGCGCTGTTCCCCAACATGACCGCCGCGCAGAACGTCGCCTTCGGCCTGCGCATGCAGAAGGTCGGCAAGGAAGAATCCGCCGCCCGCGTCCAGGAAGCCCTGGCGATGGTCGAGCTGGGCGACTTCGCCGGCCGCTACCCGCATCAGCTGTCCGGTGGCCAGTGCCAGCGCGTCGCCCTGGCCCGCTCGCTGGTCACCCGGCCGCGCCTGCTGCTGCTCGACGAGCCGCTGTCGGCCCTCGATGCACGCATCCGCAAGCACCTGCGCGAGCAGATCCGCAGCATCCAGCAGGAGTTGGGCCTGACGACGATTTTCGTCACCCACGATCAGGAAGAGGCGCTGGTGATGAGCGACCGCATCTTCCTGATGAACGCCGGGCGCATCGTCCAGAGCGGCGACGCGGAAACCCTTTACACCGCGCCGGTCGACGCCTTCGCCGCCGGCTTCATCGGCAACTACAACCTGCTCGACGCGCCCACCGCCAGCCGCCTGCTCGGCCGCCCGGTGAACGGCCAGGTGGCCATCCGCCCGGAAGCCATCGTGCTCGGCCAGGGCCCGATCAGCGCAATCATTCGCAGCCACAGCCTGCTCGGTAATATCATCCGCTACCGGGTGGACGCCGGCGGCGTGGAACTTCTGGTCGACGTGCTCAACCGCAGCGCCGATGACCTGCACGCCAACGGCCACCCCATCTCACTGGATATCGCGGCGAATGCCGTGCGAGAGGTAGCTTGATGGCCCTGGCAATTTTCGATCTCGACGAAACCCTGATCAACGGCGACTGCGCCAGCCTGTGGAGCGAGCACATGGCCACGCTGGGCTGGGTCGACGGCGAGAGCTTCATCGCCAAGGATCACCAGCTGATGGC
>Ga0209370_1001693_pt1 | contig 18455 bp, 12 predicted proteins | sample AgamicAtPrz_FD_187164 | JGI IMG/M metagenome (GOLD analysis project Ga0209370, IMG submission 187164) | Agave microbial communities from Guanajuato, Mexico - At.P.rz (SPAdes) (version 2) | ecosystem: Host-associated > Plants > Phyllosphere > Phylloplane/Leaf | place: Guanajuato, Mexico... | reverse complement strand
GTGATGTATTTGTGGGTCATGACCTGGTAGTCATGGCCTTTGCGCTCTTGGCTGCCCATGGTCATCAGGACGACGGGTTTGCGCAGGGAAGGTTGCTTGTTGCCAATGTTGCTGTTGGACATATGTCACCTTGGGACAGGTTCGGCCTGTCGTTGTTGTGCAGGTGCACGGCGCGCGGCCTTGGGTGCAGCCTGTAGCCCCGAGCACTGCCGGCTCGTCAGAGGCGACGATTCCGGTCGGGGCTTGTAGATAGCTTGCCAGAGCCGTTCGATATGTCAAACGACGAAGCAGGGCTTGATGGCAGGGAATGCGCCGATTTTTGGGGGCTGAAACCGATGCGGGCCTGTGACGGCGTGGGTTTGGCGGGGGTCGGGGTCAATAATATTTAACGATGCAGTTGGGTCTTTGCAGCGCTGCAATGAAGGGCCGGCAGCGTCGCTCACGCCGTCGGCTGACGCGGAACTGTGCAAGGGCGGCCTTGTGTTGCGAAGGGCTGCAAAGCAGCCCCGGCAATTTGTATATCTGCGCTGAGACCCTGGGGCTGCCATGCAGCCCCTTCGCGACACAAGGCCGCGCCTACGCCAGCTATCACGCCAGCTTGCATGATGTTCAATCAGTGCAGTATCTGCGCCAGGAACCCTTTGGCCCGCTCGGTACGCGGCTGGTTGAAGAACACCTGCGGCGGGCTGTCCTCGATGATCTGCCCGCCCTCGAGGAACAGCACGCGCTCGGCCACCTGCCGGGCAAAGCCCATTTCATGGGTGACGCAGAGCATGGTCATGCCGGTACCGGCCAGTTGCACCAACACGTCCAGCACCTCGGCGACCATCTCTGGGTCCAGCGCCGAGGTGGGCTCGTCGAACAGCATGATGCGTGGCTTCATGCACAGCGCCCGGGCAATCGCCACCCGCTGCTGCTGGCCACCGGACAGCTGGCTGGGGTACTTGTGCGCCTGGCTTTCGATACCGACCTTGCTCAGGTACATGCGCGCTCGCTCTTCGGCGTCCTTGCGCGACAACCCGCGCACGCTGGTGGGCGCCAGCAGGCAGTTGTCCAGCACGCTCATGTGCGGGAACAGGTTGAAGTGCTGGAACACCATGCCAATGTCGCTGCGCACCCGCGCCGCTTCGCGGCTGGTGGCAGCCAGGTCGATGCCATCGACCTTGATGCTGCCCTGCTGGGCCACTTCCAGACGGTTGATGCAACGGATCAGCGTCGACTTGCCCGAACCGGACGGCCCGCACAGCACGATGCGTTCGCCTTCGCGCACCTGCAGGTTGATGTCGCGCAGTACATGGAACGCGCCGTAGTGCTTGTTAAGGCCCTCGATGCGGATCAGCAGCGGGCGTGGGTCGGGTTCGGGGGCAAGGCTGGCAAGGCTCAGTGGTGCGGTCATCTTTGTTGTTCTCCCGCGTGGGTTCAGTCGAAACGGGTCGCGCTATAAGGCGCGGGGTCGGTGAAGGGGCGTTCGCCAGTGACCAGTTCGGCCAGCAGGCGGCCGCTGACCGGGCCCAGGGTGAGGCCGTGGTGGGCATGGCCGAAGTTGAACCACAACCCTGGGTGGCGCGGGGCCGGGCCGATCACCGGGCGCATGTCCGGCAGGCAGGGGCGGCGGCCCAGCCAGGGAGTGTCGTCCAGGCGCTCGCCGAGCGCCGGGAACAGCTTGCGGGCCAGGGCTTCGCAGCGGCCCAGCTGGATCTGGTTGCCCGGTGCGCTGCTGGCCGCGAACTCGATGCCGGTGGTCAGGCGCACGCCGCGGGCCATGGGCGCCAGCACGTAGCCGCCCTGGGTATCGCAGATGGAGTGCTCCAGCTGCGCACCGTCGCGGGTGCTGTAGTGCATATGGTAGCCACGCTTGATCGCCAGCGGGATGTCATAGCCCAGGCCGCTGAACAGGTCGGCGGACTGTGGGCCGAGGCAGGCCACCACCTCATCGGCGCTGATCGGGCCGCGGCGGCTGTCGACCTGCCATTGGCCGCCGACCTGGCGCAGGCTGCGTGCATCGCCATGCAGGAACTGCCCGCCGCGTTGCAGGAACAGGCTGGCGTAGCCGCGGGTGAGGGCGCCAGGGTTGTTCACGGTCTTGGGGTCGAGCCAGTGGATACCGCCGACCACGGTGGCGTCCAGTTGCTGTTCGCGGGCCTGCAACTGCCCGCATTCGAGGATTTCGAACTGCAGGCCATAGCGGCTCAGGCCTATGGCGTCGGCCTTGGCCTGCGCGAACAGCGCCGGGTCACGGAACACTTCGATCCAGCCTTTGGCCTGCACCAGGCCTTCCAGGCCGGCGGCAGCGATCAGCGCATCGTGTTCCTCGACGCAGCGTTGCACCAGCGGCAGCATGTCGGCGGCAGCCCCGGCCAGGCGCCCCGGGGCCGACTGGCGCCAGTAACGCCACAGCCACGGTGCTGCCTTGGGCAGGTGCAGCAGGCTGTAGCGCACATCGGGCTGGCGGTTCAGGCCATAGCGCAGCAGCGCGCCCAGTTGCCGCGGGAAGGCGTAGGGGATGACGCTGGAGCGCTCGATCAACCCGGCATTGCCGTGGCTGGTGCCGCTGCCCGGTTCGTCGCGGTCGATCAGGATCACCTGGCGCCCGCGGGCCTGCAGGTGCAGCGCGGTGCTGACGCCGACGATACCGGCGCCGAGGACAAGGGTCTGGCAATGCATTGGAACGTATCCTTCGGTCAATTCAGGTGGCGGCCCAGGCGGGCTTCCAGGTGTTTCAACAGGCGCCGTACCAGTTCGACGATCAGCAGGTAGAGCACGGCGGCCCACAGGTAGATCTGGAAGTCGAAACTGCGCGAGAAGGCCAGTTTGGTCACACCCATCAGGTCGTAGATGGTCACCAGCGAGGCGATCGCGCTGGCCTTGATCATCAGGATCAGTTCATTGCCCAGCGGGCCGATGGCCACCAGCAGCGACTGCGGCAGGATCACCTTGAAGAAGGTGGTGGAGCGCTTCAGGTTCAGTGCCCGCGCGGCTTCATGCTGGCCAGGAGCCACAGCCATGAGGCTGCCGCGGAAGATCTCGGCCTGGTAGGCGGCAGTGTTCAAGGTGAATGCCAGCAGGGTGCAGAACCACGCCTCGCGGAAGAACCACCACAGGCCGACGTCCTGCCAGAAGCCCTTGAGCGAGCCCAGGCCGTAATACAGCAGGAACAGCTGGGCCAGCAGCGGCGAGCCGCGGAAGAAGTACACGTAGCCGGCCGCCACGCGTTGCAGCAACAGGCTGCGCGACATGCGTGCCAGGGCCAGCAGCAGGCCCAGCACGGCACCCAGGCTGAAGGAAATCGCCACCAGCTTGGCGGTCACCAGCAGGCCGTCGAGGAAACGCGGGCCGTAGCGTTCCAGCAGGTTGGGATCGATAACCAGCGCCAGCAGTTGTTCGAGGCTCATGCGCGTGCTCCTTGCAGGTGGCGGTTGCTGCGCCGTTCGATGAAGGCGAACACGCGTCCGGAGAGGGCGGCGAACAGCAGGTAGCCCAGGCAGGCGACGCCATAGAAGAACATCGGTTCCTTGGTCACGCTGACCGCCAGGTTGGTCTGGCGCATCAGGTCGACCAGCGAAATGGTGGACACCAGTGAGGTGTCCTTGAGCAACGACAGCCAGTTGTTGGACAGGCCGGGCAGGGCGATGCGGGTCAGTTGCGGCAGCAGCACCTTGAAGAAGCCGGTGCGTTTGCTCAGGCCCAGCGCCGAACACGCTTCCAGCTGGCCCTTGGGCAAGGTCTTGAAGGCGGCCAGCCAGATCTCGCTGGAGAACGCGGCGAACACCAGGCTGAAGGCAATCATCGCGGCGAGGAAGGTATTGATCAGGAACTCACCCGGGTAGCCCATGGCGGCGAGGATCTTCTGCGCGGCGATCTGGCAGCCGTAATAGATGATCAGCAGCGTCAGCAGTTCCGGCAGGCCACGGAACACCGTGGAAAAGGTGGTGGCCCAGAGCCGTGGCAAGCGCTTGCGCGAGCGTGCCGCGAGGGCGACCAGCAGGCCCAGCGGCAGGCCGACGGGCAGGCAGGCCAGGGCCAGGGACAGGGTGACCAGGGCACCGGCCAGCAGCGCCTGGCCCCAGCCTCCGCTGGCGAAGGACAGCAAGGACAATTGATCGAGCATGACAAACCCCTAGGGCGGGTAGGTGCGATCTCTAGTGGAAGCGGCCTTGCGTCGCGAAAGGGCTGCGTAGCGGCCCCAGGATTCATGCAACTGCACAGATTGCCGGGGCCGCAGCGCGGCCCTTACGCGACGCAAGGTCGCTCCCACAGGAGGTGCGCAAAGTTTCCTGAAGATCAGTTGTAGATATCGAAAGCGAAGTACTTGCTGGCGATCTTCTGGTAGGTGCCGTTGGCCACGATCTGTTGCAACGCAGTATTCAGGCGCTGGCGCAGGGCTTCGTCGTCCTGGCGCACGGCAATCGCGGCGTCGGCCTTGGTGTTGGCCACGTCGCCGAGAATCTTGCAGCAGTCCCCGCCGTTCTTGTTCATCCACTCCTGCAGCGGGAACTTGTCGGCGATCACGCCGTCCAGGCGGCCAGCGGCGAGGTCGGCGTTGGCTTCGTCCATGGTCGGGTACAGCTTCACGTCGGCGCCTGCCTTGGCATAGACGTCTTCGGCGTAGATGGCCTGGGTCGACGACGACTGCGCGCCCACGGTATAGCCGTCGAAGTTGGTCTGGGCGTCGCTGATCTTGCTGTCCTTGGCCACGGCGACGGTCAGCGGTGTGCGGTAGTAGTGGTCGGTGAAGGCGATTTTCTTGCGCCGCTCCTCGGTGTTGATCATCGAGGCCACCACCGCGTCGTACTTGCGTGCCATCAGGGCAGGAATGATGCCTTCCCAGTCCTGGGCCACCAGTGTGCATTCGACTTTCATCTGCTCGCACAGGGCGTGGGTGATGTCGACATCGAAGCCGTGCAGCTGGTTATCGGCGTCGACATAGTTGAAGGGCGGGTAGGCGCCCTCGGTGGCGAAGCGCAGGGTTTCGGCACTGGCGGCGCCCGACAGCAGCAGGGCACACGCACCCACCAAGGCCATGGTCTTGTTCATCTCGCACCTCTTGCACTCTTGCTATTGTTGTTTTCCCGTCGCCCACGAGGTGTAGCCGACGAATTCGTTATGTAGAGCGGCAGTTGCTTCCAAGCGTTTTTCAACATCCGGCCCGAGCTTCTTGCAGACCTCGTTGACCATCAGGTGGACCCACGACAGCATGGCCGAGGTGGACTCCCAGAACAGATTGAACTCGGTGGGGATACGGAACACCTCGTCGGCGTTGGCATCGGCCCAGTCACAGAAGGTGTCGGTCACCAGGGTGACCGCAATGCCAGCCTGGCGCGCCTTCTGGCACAGCAGCAGGGCGTGGCGGGAATAGCGGCGCGCCTCGAACACCAGCAGGGCGCTGTCTTCGGCGCGGCCCAGCAACACGTCGCCAAAGTGCCCGGCGCCGAGGTCGACCAGTTGCACGCCATCACGCAGGTACTGCAGCAGATGGCTCATGCACATGGCGATGCCGCGTTCGGTCTGGAAGCCGGCGATGAACACCCGCGGCTTGCTCGCCAGGCGTTGCGCAACGGCGTGCCAGGCGTTGCCCTGGCGATACTCGTGTACCCGCACCAGGGCGGCGATTTCCAGCTCCAGGCTGCCGACGTTGTCGCTGGCGTCCTGGTTCTGGCGGTAATCTTGCAAGCGGTCACCCACCAACCACGGGCCATCGCCCAGGTCGTTCTGCAGGTCTTGCTTGAGCGCCTTGAGATGGGCATAACCCAGTGAGCGGCAGAAACGGCCAACGCTGGATTCGCTGACGCCCAGCTTCGCCGCAATGCTGGCCGAGGTCTGGAACGGCAGTTCATGCAGGTTGGCGAGCATGTAGGTGGCGATCTTGCGGCCCGAAGCAGCGGCCCCTTCGAGGCTGTGTTCCAGGCGTTGCTTGATCATTTGGCTCATGCTGCGGCTCCAGGGGTGAGGCTTGGGAAAGAAAATGAATGTTTTCTGTCATCAAGTCAACAATTGACAGATAGCTGTCACATGCAGGAAAGTTTTTGTCGTTGCAACGCTGTAGCCATTCCAATTCCAACAAGGAGCTTCAGATGTCCGCACCTTCCCCCAGCACCGTCGTGCGCGTGCCTTTCAGCGAGCTCCAGAGCCTGTTGCAGGCCATTTTCCAGCGCCACGGTTGCAGCGATGGCGTCGCCAGCGTGCTGGCCCACAATTGCGCCAGCGCCCAGCGCGATGGTGCCCACAGCCATGGCGTATTCCGCATGCCCGGCTACGTCTCGACCCTGGCCAGCGGCTGGGTCGATGGCCAGGCCACGCCGCAGGTCAGCGATGTCGCGGCTGGCTACGTGCGGGTCGATGCCGCGGGCGGCTTTGCCCAACCGGCGCTGGCGGCGGCCCGTGACTTGCTGGTGGCCAAGGCGCGCAACGCCGGTATCGCCGTGCTGGCGATTCACAACTCGCACCATTTCGCGGCGCTGTGGCCAGACGTGGAACCCTTCGCTGACGAAGGCCTGGTGGCATTGAGCGTGGTCAACAGCATGACCTGCGTGGTGCCGCATGGCGCGCGCAAGCCGCTGTTCGGCACCAACCCCATCGCCTTCGCCGCGCCCTGCGCCGAACATGACCCGATCGTCTTCGACATGGCCACCAGCGCCATGGCCCACGGCGACGTACAGATCGCCGCGCGCGCCGGCCAGCAGCTACCTGAAGGCATGGGCGTGGCTGCCAATGGCGAGCCGACCACCGACCCCAAGGCGATCCTGGAGGGCGGCGCCTTGTTGCCGTTTGGCGGGCACAAGGGCTCGGCACTGTCGATGATGGTCGAGTTGCTGGCGGCGGCGCTGACCGGCGGGCATTTCTCCTGGGAGTTCGACTGGGCGGGGCACCCGGGCGCGAAGACGCCTTGGACCGGCCAGTTGATCATCGTCATCGACCCGAGCAAGGCCGAGGGCGAGCGCTTTGCCCAGCGCAGCCGCGAGCTGGTGGAGCAGATGCAGGCGGTCGGGCTGAGCCGGATGCCCGGTGAGCGGCGTTACCGTGAGCGCGAGGTGGCCGAGGAGGAGGGGGTGGCGTTGACCGAGCAAGAGTTGCAAGGCCTGAAGGAGCTGCTTGGCTGACCCGGCCTATTCGCGGGCACGCCCGCTCCCACAGTGATATCACCGCCCTTGGGAACTGTGGGAGCGGGCATGCCCGCGAAGAATCCAGCACAGATCTTCAGCCATGCAATGTTGCATAGACAACCTTGCACAATAGTTGATGTTCCTGAGTCCGCACTCCGGGTATGCTCAGGGCTGACTTTTCGTACTGTCCTGATCCAAGGAGCTGCACGCTGTGTTCAAACATGTCGATGCCTATGCCGGCGACCCGATCCTCTCGCTGATGGAAACCTTCAAGGCCGACCCGCGCGCCGACAAGGTCAACCTGAGTATCGGTCTGTACTACGATGAGGCCGGCGTGGTGCCGCAACTGGCGGCTGTGGATGCGGTGGAAAAACGCATCGCCGGCCAGGACCACGAAGCTTCGCTGTACCTGCCGATGGAAGGCCTGGCCAGCTACCGCCAGGCCATCCAGGCGCTGCTGTTCGGGGCCGATCACCCGGCCGTGAGCGCTGGCCGCGTAGCTACCGTGCAGACCGTGGGCGGTTCCGGCGCGCTGAAGGTCGGTGCCGACTTCCTCAAGCGTTACTTCCCGCAATCGGAAGTCTGGGTCAGCAACCCGACCTGGGACAACCACCGTGCCATCTTCGAAGGCGCCGGGTTCAAGGTGCACACCTACCCGTACTTCGACCAGGCCACCCGTGGCGTGGATTTCGCCGGCATGCTGGCAACCTTGCAGACGCTGCCGGCCAACAGCGTGGTGCTGCTGCACCCGTGCTGCCACAACCCGACGGGTGCCGACCTGGACCAGAACCAGTGGCAACAGGTGGTCGAAGTGGTCAAGGCGCGCCAACTGATCGCGTTCCTCGACATCGCCTACCAGGGCTTCGCCGAAGGCCTGGTGGAAGATGCCTATGCCATCCGCGAAATGGCCCGGGCCGGCGTGCCGTGCCTGGTCAGCAACTCGTTCTCGAAGATCTTCTCGCTGTACGGCGAGCGCGTCGGTGGCCTGTCGGTGGTCTGCGACGACGAGGCCACCGCCCAGAGCGTGCTGGGCCAGCTCAAGGCCACCGTGCGCCGCAACTACTCCAGCCCGCCCAACTTCGGTGCCCAGCTGGTCGCGGGTGTGCTCGGCGATGCCGGCCTGAATGCCCAGTGGGCGGCGGAAGTCGAAGTGATGCGCAAGCGGATCCTCGACATGCGCCAGGCGCTGGTCGATGCCCTGGCCGTATTGCTGCCAGGCCAGGACTTCCAGTTCTTCCTGCGTCAGCGCGGCATGTTCAGCTACACCGGCTTCAGCGTCGAGCAGGTACGCCGCCTGCGCGACGAGTTCGGCGTCTACCTGATCGACAGCGGCCGGGTGTGCATGTCCGGCCTGCGCCCGGCCAACCTGCAACGGGTTGCCGAAGCGTTCGCTGCGGTCCAGAAGTAAGACCGGCAGGGGCCTGAGCGGCCCCTCCTGTGGGAGCTGGCCGCTCCCACAGGACGCTCCTTCACCTGCGCGTCAGCCCGCAGGCACAACCCGCTTGTAAAGACAAGTGCAACCGTCCCTCGGATAGGGCTTCGCAAGCGCACCCTTTCCGTGCACAATCGCGCCCCTCTTTCCCGGTTGAGTTGGGCGGAACGTCTATTTCGCCATTCTCAGCCTGTTGCAGTCTTGCGAGTGGAGCTTCACCCGGAATGAATGAGCAGGCCCCAAGCGTTGAACAACGCTTTGCAGAATCGACCCCCACCACCCTTGGCAGCTGGTCGCGTCACGACACCACCTGGATGCTGGGCCTGTTCGGCACAGCCATCGGCGCCGGAACCCTGTTCCTGCCGATCAACGCCGGCCTTGGCGGTTTCTGGCCGCTGCTGATCCTGGCCGCGCTGGCTTTCCCGATGACCTACTTTGCCCACCGCGGGTTGACCCGCTTCGTGCTCTCGGGGCGCGGTGACGGCGACATCACCGAGGTGGTGAAGGAGCATTTCGGCGCTTCCGCCGGCGCCGCGATCACCGTACTGTACTTCTTCGCGATCTTCCCCATCCTGCTGATCTACAGCGTGGCGCTGACCAACACCGTGTCCAGCTTCCTCGAGCACCAGCTGCACATCGAGCCGCCGCCGCGGGCCATCCTGTCGTTCGTGCTGATCCTCGGCCTGCTGGCCATCGTCCGCTGCGGCGAGCAGGCCACCGTCAAGGTCATGAGCCTGCTGGTCTACCCGTTCATCGTCGCCCTGGCGCTGCTGGGCCTGTACCTGGTCCCGCACTGGACCGGCGGCATCCTCGACAGCGCCCACCAGGTGCCGCAGGCGTCGGCGTTCCTGCATACCCTGTGGCTGGCGATCCCGGTGATGGTGTTCTCCTTCAACCACTCGCCGATCATTTCCGCCTTTGCCGTGGACCAGAAGCGCCGCTACGGCGCGCACGCCGATGAACGCAGCGGCCAGATCCTGCGTCGTGCACACCTGCTGATGGTGCTGATGGTGCTGTTCTTCGTGTTCAGCTGCGTGCTCACCCTGAGCAGTGCCCAGCTGGCCGAAGCCAAGGCGCAGAACCTGTCGATCCTGTCGTACCTGGCCAACCACTTCAGCAACCCGACCATTGCCTTTGCCGCGCCGCTGATCGCCTTCGTGGCCATCGCCAAGTCGTTCCTCGGCCATTACATCGGCGCCAGCGAAGGCCTCAAGGGCATCATCGCCAAGACCGGTGCGCGCCCGGGTGCCAAGGCCCTGGACCGCATGGTTGCTGCGCTGATGCTGGTGGTGTGCTGGATCGTTGCCACCCTCAACCCGAGCATTCTCGGCATGATCGAGTCGCTGGGCGGGCCAATCCTCGCAGTGCTGCTGTTCCTGATGCCGATGTACGCCATTCGCCGGGTACCGTCGATGCGCAAGTACAGCGGTGCGGCGTCCAACCTGTTCGTCGTGGTGATCGGCCTGGTTGCGCTGAGCTCGGTGGTGTACAGCCTGATCGGCTGATGCCCACCCTGCGATGAAGCATGCCCGGGTCGCTTGTCGCTACCCGGGCATTTTTTTGTCCACAAGATCTGTCTGGCAATAGAACAATTTTTCCTGCCCCATAGGCACTCGAGCGCCTTCATGCTTAACTCAGTGTCCTTTTCAAACCCCCGCATAAGGAATTCGTCATGGCTCAAGTGACTCTCAAAGGCAACCCGGTCCAGGTCAACGGCAACCTGCCGCAGCCCGGCGCCCAGGCTCCGGCTTTCTCCCTGGTCGGTGAAGGCCTGGCCGACAAGTCGCTGCAGGACTACGCCGGCAAGCGCAAGGTGCTGAACATTTTCCCTAGCGTCGATACCCCGACCTGCGCCACTTCCGTGCGCAAGTTCAACGCCCAGGCCAACAACCTCGACAACACCGTGGTGCTGTGCATCTCGGCCGACCTGCCGTTCGCCCAGGCACGCTTCTGTGGTGCCGAAGGCCTGGACAACGTGAAGAACCTGTCGACCCTGCGTGGCCGCGAGTTCCTCGACAACTACGGCGTCGCCATCGCCGACGGCCCGCTGGCCGGCCTGGCTGCCCGCGCCGTGGTGGTGCTGGACGAAAACGACAAGGTGCTGCACAGCGAGCTGGTTGGCGAAATCGCTGACGAGCCGAACTACGATGCGGCGCTGGCTGTGCTGAAGTAAGGGTTGTGTCAGGGCGGTGTGGGCATTTATTGCCTGTACCGTCCCTTCAGCGGGTATGGGCTACGGAATCTTCCGGCCCGGCACCGCTCCAGGCAACACTCTGTAAATGGCCCGGAACGCGTTCCGGGCCGTTTTCATTTAAAGTTCAGAGTCTTGGCAACGTCAGGCAAAGGTAAACCTCTGGTAAAGGCCCTTTGCTAAAGCGATGCCAGTGCTTATCGTTTCATCCTCCCAGGTCGTCATTCCGGACAAGGTTCGTTCAACCCATGCAAGTGCCCAATTCCCGCTCCCCCCGTCGCTGGCTCGTCGGCCTGCTGATCCTCCTGCTGGTGGCTGCACTGGCCTGGTGGCTGTGGCCTGCCGCGACGCCGGCACACAAGGAAGCCGGTGGCGGGCGCGGCGGCAAGGGCATGGGCATGGGCATGATGGGCGGCCGCCCTGGCTTTGGCGGTTCCAGCGACCCGGTACCGGTGCGCGTCGAGCCGGTGCGTGTGGGCGACTTCCCGCTGTACTACAAGGCCCTGGGTACGGTCACTGCGACCAACACCGTGAACGTGCGCAGCCGCGTGGCTGGCGAGCTGGTGAAGATTCACTTCAAGGAAGGCCAGCAGGTCAAGGCCGGCGACCTGCTCGCCGAGATCGACCCGCGTCCCTATCGTATCGCCCTGCAACAGGCCGAAGGCACCCTGGCGCAGAACCAGGCCCAGCTGAGGAACGCCCAGGTCGACCTGGCCCGTTACAAAGGCCTGTACGCCGAGGACAGCATCGCCAAGCAAACCCTCGACACCGCCGAGGCGCAGGTGGCGCAATTCCAGGGCTTGGTCAAGACCAACCAGGCGCAGGTCAACGATGCCCGGCTGAACCTCGAGTTCACCCAGATCCGTGCGCCGATCAACGGCCGTGTGGGCTTGCGCCAGCTTGACCTCGGCAACCTGGTCGCGGCCAACGACACCACCGCGCTGGTGGTGATCACCCAGACCGAACCGATCAGCGTTGCCTTCACCCTGCCGGAAACCGAGCTGAGCACGGTGCTGGAACGCTACCGTAGCGGTGCCAGCCTGCCAGTCGAAGCCTGGGATCGCAGCGACAGCAAGCTGCAGGCCAGCGGCGTGCTGGGCAGCATCGACAACCAGATCGACACCACCACCGGTACCCTCAAGTTCAAGGGCCGCTTCGAGAACAAGGACCTCGCCCTGTTCCCCAACCAGTTCGTCAACGTGCGCCTGCTCGCCGACACCCTCAGGCAGGTGACCATGGCCCCGGCGGCGGCGATCCAGTTCGGCAACGATGGCACCTTCGCCTACGTGGTCAACGAGCAGAACACGGTGAACGTGCGCAAGCTCAAGGTGGGCGCCAGCGACGGCGAGCACAGCGTCATCCTCGACGGCCTCAAGGCTGGCGAGCGCCTGGTGCTGGAAGGCACTGACCGCCTGCGCGAAGGCACCAAGGTGGAAGTGGTCGAAGACAGCTCGCAAGTGCCGACCACGCCCGGCCAGCACCTGCAGGGGCAGGAGGCCAAGGGCTCGGCGCAGGCCGGTGAAACACAGCCTGGTAAAACAGCAGGCAAGGCGGGCGCATGAACCTCTCGCGCCTGTTCATCCTGCGGCCGGTCGCCACCACGCTGAGCATGCTGGCCATCGTCCTGGCCGGCCTGATCGCCTACAAGCTGTTGCCGGTTTCCGCCTTGCCGCAGGTCGATTACCCGACCATCCGGGTCATGACCCTGTATCCCGGCGCCAGCCCGCAGGTCATGACCAGCGCTGTTACCGCACCCCTGGAGCGCCAGTTCGGGCAGATGCCGGGCCTGGAGCAGATGGCGTCGACCAGCTCCGGCGGCGCCTCGGTGCTGACCCTGCGCTTCAACCTCGACATGAACATGGACGTTGCCGAGCAGCAGGTGCAGGCCGCGATCAACGCCGCCAGCAACCTGTTGCCCAGCGACCTGCCGGCGCCGCCGGTGTACAACAAGGTCAACCCGGCCGACACCCCGGTGCTGACCCTGGCCATATCCAGCAAGACCATGCCGCTGCCCAAGCTCAACGACCTAGTCGACACCCGTGTGGCGCAGAAGCTCGCGCAAATCAGTGGCGTGGGCATGGTCAGCATCGCCGGCGGCCAGCGCCAGGCAGTGCGGATCAAGGTCAACGTCGATGCGCTGGCGGCCAACGGCCTGAACCTGGAGGACGTGCGCACCCTGATCGGCGCCTCCAACGTCAACCAGCCCAAGGGCAACTTCGACGGGCCGACCCGCGTCTCGATGCTCGACGCCAACGACCAGCTGCGCTCTCCCGAGGAATACGCCAACCTGATCCTGGCCTACAACAACGGTGCACCGCTGCGCCTGAAGGACGTCGCCGAAATCGTCGACGGCGCGGAAAACGAACGCCTGGCCGCCTGGGCCAACGACAACCACGCGGTGCTGCTGAACATCCAGCGCCAACCGGGCGCCAACGTCATCGAGGTGGTCGACCGCATCAAGGACCTGTTGCCGTCGATCACCGACAACCTGCCGGCCGGCCTCGATGTCTCGGTGCTGACCGACCGCACCCAGACCATCCGTGCCGCGGTCAAGGACGTGCAGCACGAATTGCTGATCGCCATCGCCCTGGTGGTGATGGTCACCTTCGTCTTCCTGCGCCGCTTCAGTGCCACCCTCATTCCGTCGATTGCCGTACCGTTGTCGCTGATCGGCACCTTCGGCGTCATGTACCTGGCCGGTTTCTCGGTCAACAACCTGACGCTGATGGCACTGACCATCGCCACCGGCTTCGTGGTCGACGATGCCATCGTCATGCTGGAGAACATCTCCCGGCACATCGAGGAGGGCGAGACGCCCCTGCAAGCAGCGCTCAAGGGCGCGCGGCAGATCGGCTTCACCCTGGTGTCGCTGACGTTCTCGCTGATTGCGGTACTGATTCCGCTGCTGTTCATGGCCGATGTGGTCGGCCGCCTGTTCCGTGAGTTCGCCATCACCCTGGCAGTGGCCATCCTGATTTCCCTGGTGGTGTCGCTGACCCTCACGCCGATGATGTGCGCGCGCCTGCTCAAGCGTGAGCCCGCACCTGAAGCGCAGGGCCGTTTCTACCGCGCCAGTGGCGCCTGGATCGACTGGCTGATCAGGCACTACGGCAATGCCCTGCAGTGGGTCCTCAAGCACCAGCCGCTGACCCTGCTGGTCGCCGTGGCCAGCCTGGCGCTCACCGTGTTCCTGTACCTGGTGGTGCCCAAGGGCTTCTTCCCGGTGCAGGACACCGGGGTGATCCAGGGCATTTCCGAAGCGCCGCAAGCCACCTCGTTCGCCGCCATGAGCGAGCGTCAGCAGGCCCTGAGCAAGGTAATCCTGCAGGATCCGGCGGTGCAGAGCCTGTCGTCCTACATCGGCGTCGATGGCGACAACGCCACGCTCAACAGCGGCCGCCTACTGATCAACCTCAAGCCACATGGCGAACGAGATGTCAGCGCCAGTGAGGTGATCAGCCGTCTGCAGCCGCAACTCGACCGCCTGGTGGGCATCCGCCTGTTCATGCAGCCGGTGCAGGACCTGAGCATCGAGGACCGGGTCAGCCGTACCCAGTACCAGTTCAGCCTGTCCTCGCCGGATGCCGACCTGCTGGCGCAGTGGAGCGGCAAGCTGGTGCAGGCGCTGCAGCAGCGCCCGGAGCTGGCCGACGTGGCCAGCGACCTGCAGGACAAGGGCCTGCAGGTCTACCTGGTGATTGACCGCGACATGGCCAGCCGGCTGGGCATCAGCGTGTCGCAGATCACCAACGCCCTGTACGACGCGTTCGGCCAACGGCAGATCTCCACCATCTACACCCAGGCCAGCCAGTACCGCGTGGTGCTGCAGTCGAAAGACGCGGCGGTCATTGGCCCGCAGGCGCTGGAGTCGGTCCATGTCAAGGCGAGCGATGGCGGCCAGGTGCGGCTGTCGGCCCTGGCGCGCATCGAGCAGCGCCAGGCGCAGCTGGCGATTTCCCACATCGGCCAGTTCCCGGCGGTGACCCTGTCGTTCAACCTGGCCCACGGCGCATCGCTGGGCAAGGCGGTGCAGGTGATCGAGCAGGTGCAACAGGACATCGGCATGCCGCTGGGCGTGCAGACTCGTTTCCAGGGTGCCGCCGAGGCGTTCCAGGCGTCGCTGTCGAGCACCCTGCTGCTGATTCTGGCGGCGGTGGTGACCATGTACATCGTGCTCGGCGTGCTGTACGAAAGCTACATCCACCCGGTGACCATCCTGTCCACCCTGCCTTCGGCAGCGGTTGGGGCCTTGCTGGCCTTGCTCATCAGCGGCAATGACCTGGGCATGATCGCCATCATCGGCATCATCCTGCTGATTGGCATCGTCAAGAAGAACGCGATCATGATGATCGACTTTGCCCTCGAGGCCGAGCGCCACCAGGGCATGAGCCCGCGCGATGCCATCTACCAAGCGGCACTGCTGCGCTTCCGGCCGATCCTGATGACCACCCTGGCCGCCCTGTTCGGCGCCGTGCCGCTGATGCTCGCTAGCGGCTCCGGTGCCGAGTTGCGCCAGCCGCTGGGCCTGGTGATGGTCGGCGGGTTGCTGGTCAGCCAGGTGCTGACGCTGTTCACCACACCGGTGATCTACCTGTACTTCGATCGCCTGGCCCGGCGCTGGCGCCCGGCCACTGACGCCAGGCAGGCCGAGGCATGAACCTGTCCGGCCCGTTCATCCGTCGCCCGGTGGCGACCATGCTGCTGAGCCTGGCGATCATGCTGCTGGGTGGGGTCAGCTTCGGCCTGCTGCCGGTGGCACCGCTGCCGCAGATGGACTTCCCGGTGATCGTGGTGACGGCCAACCTGCCCGGCGCCAGCCCCGAGGTCATGGCCTCCACCGTGGCCACGCCGCTGGAACGCAAGCTGGGCAGTATCGCTGGCGTGACCACCTTGACCAGCAGCTCCAACCAGGGCTCCACCCGGGTGATCATCGGCTTCGAGATCGGCCGTGACATCGACGGAGCGGCGCGCGAGGTGCAGGCCGCGATCAACGCTACCCGCAACCTGTTGCCCAGCGGCATGCGCAGCATGCCCACCTACAAGAAGGTCAACCCGTCGCAGGCGCCGATCATGGTGCTGTCGCTGACCTCCGAGGTGCTGCAGAAAGGCCAGCTGTATGACCTGGCCGACACCATCCTGGCACAAAGCCTGGCCCAGGTGCCGGGGGTAGGGGAGGTGCAGATCGGCGGCAGCTCGCTGCCGGCGGTGCGTATCGCCGTCGAGCCGCAGTTGCTCAACCAGTATGGCCTGTCGCTGGACGAGGTGCGCACGGCGGTGGCCAATGCCAACCAGCGCCGGCCCATGGGCTTTGTCGAGGATGCCGGGCGTAACTGGCAGGTGCGTGCCAACGACCAACTGGAAAGCGCCAGTGACTACGAGCCGGTGGTGATCCGCCAGCAGAACGGCACCATCCTGCGCCTTTCCGACGTGGCGACCATTACCGATGGTGTCGAGAACCGCTACAACAGCGGTTTCTTCAATGACCAGAGTGCCGTCCTGCTGGTGGTCAACCGCCAGAGCGGCGCCAACATCATCGAGACCGTGGACCAGATCAAGGCGCAACTGCCGGCCTTGCAGTCATTGTTGCCGGCCAGCGTGCAACTGAACGTGGCCATGGACCGCTCGCCGGTGATCAAGGCCACCCTGAAGGAAGCCGAGCACACCCTGCTGATCGCGGTGGTGCTGGTGATCCTGGTGGTCTACCTGTTCCTCGGCAGCCTGCGCGCCTCGCTGATCCCCAGCCTGGCCGTGCCGGTGTCGCTGGTGGGCACCTTCGCGGTCATGTACCTGTGTGGCTTCTCGCTCAACAACCTGTCGCTGATGGCGCTGATCCTGGCCACCGGCCTGGTGGTGGACGATGCCATCGTGGTGCTGGAAAACATTTCCCGGCATATCGAGGATGGCCAGCCGCCGCTGAAGGCGGCCTACCTCGGTGCCAGGGAGGTGGGCTTCACCTTGCTGTCGATGAACGTGTCGCTGGTGGCGGTGTTCGTGTCCATCCTGTTCATGGGTGGCATCGTGCGCAACCTGTTCCAGGAGTTCTCGGTCACCCTGGCGGCGGCGATCATCGTGTCGCTGGTGGTTTCGCTGACCCTCACGCCGATGCTGTGTGCCCGTTGGTTGAAACCGCACCGGGCCGAGCAGACCCGCCTGCAGCGCTGGAGCGACAAGCTGCACCGGAACATGGTCGAGGCCTATGACCGCAGCCTGGGCTGGGCCTTGCGGCACAAGCGCCTGACCCTGGTCAGCCTGCTGGCGACCATCGGCATCAATATCGCCCTGTACGTGGTGGTCCCCAAGACGCTGATGCCGCAGCAGGACACTGGCCAGCTGATGGGCTTCATCCGGGGTGACGACGGGTTGTCGTTCAGCGTGATGCAACCGAAGATGGAAATCTACCGCCGTGCCCTGCTGGCCGACCCGGCGGTGCAGAGCGTTGCCGGCTTCATCGGCGGCAACAGTGGCACGAACAACGCCTTCGTGCTGGTACGCCTGAAACCGATTCACGAGCGCAAGCTCGATGCGCAGAAGGTGATCGAACGCCTGCGCAAAGAGATGCCCAAGGTGCCAGGCGGGCGCCTGTTCCTGATGGCCGACCAGGACCTGCAACTGGGCGGCGGCGGCCGTGACCAGACCTCGTCGCAGTACCTGTACACCCTGCAGAGTGGCGACCTGGCGGCGTTGCGCGAATGGTTCCCGAAAGTGGTCGCGGCACTGCGTGCGCTGCCGCAGCTGACCGCCATCGATGCCCGCGACGGGGCCGGGACCCAGCAGGTGACCCTGGTGGTCGACCGTGACCAGGCCAAGCGCCTGGGGATCGACATGGACATGGTCACCACGGTGCTCAACAACGCCTACAGCCAACGGCAGATTTCCACCATCTACGACAGCCTCAACCAGTACCAGGTGGTGCTGGAGATCAACCCGAAATACGCCTGGGACCCGAGCACGCTGGAACAGGTGCAGGTGATCACCGCTGATGGTGCCCGCGTTCCGCTGTCGACCATCGCCCATTACGAGAACAGACTGGCCAACGACCGGGTCAGCCATGAAGGGCAATTCGCGGCCGAAAGCATCGCCTTCGACATCGCCGAAGGCTACAGCCCCGACCAGGCCATGGCGGCGCTGGAGCGCGCAGTGGCCAAGCTGGGCCTGCCGGAGGAAGTGATTGCCAGGCTCGGTGGCAGTGCCGACGCCTTTGCCAAGACCCAGCAAGGCCAGCCGCTGATGATCCTGGGCGCGCTGGTGCTGGTGTACCTGGTGCTGGGCATCCTCTATGAAAGCTACATCCACCCGTTGACCATTCTGTCCACGTTGCCCTCGGCCGGCGTTGGCGCCTTGCTGGCGCTGTACCTCACCGGCGGCGAATTCAGCCTGATCTCGCTGCTCGGGTTGTTCCTGCTGATCGGTGTGGTGAAGAAAAACGCCATCCTGATGATCGACCTGGCCCTGCAACTGGAACGTCATCAGGGCCTGTCACCGGAGGAGTCGATCCGCCGTGCCTGCCTGCTGCGCCTGCGGCCGATCCTGATGACCACCCTGGCGGCGATTCTTGGCGCCTTGCCGCTGCTGCTGAGCCGCGCCGAAGGTGCCGAAATGCGCCAGCCGCTGGGCCTGACCATCATCGGAGGGCTGGTGTTCAGCCAGGTCCTCACCCTTTACACGACGCCGGTGGTGTACCTGTACCTGGACCGCCTGCGTCACCGTTTCAACCGTTGGCGCGGCGTGCGCA
>Ga0209370_1001690_pt1 | contig 18468 bp, 19 predicted proteins | sample AgamicAtPrz_FD_187164 | JGI IMG/M metagenome (GOLD analysis project Ga0209370, IMG submission 187164) | Agave microbial communities from Guanajuato, Mexico - At.P.rz (SPAdes) (version 2) | ecosystem: Host-associated > Plants > Phyllosphere > Phylloplane/Leaf | place: Guanajuato, Mexico... | reverse complement strand
CAGTATCCACAGTTCGTCGTCAATGATCGGCGCTTCCATCCTTGGGCTTCCGTTGTTCTGGTGCCCAAGGTTAACAGCTCGCCGAGGAAGTAAACAGTCCCCTCACGGGGTTTTTGAACTGACCTCTTATGGGAAGGATCTCCCGGTGGGTTGACCAGCATCGGCGTCGTTTTGCTTTGGCGCGGGCTTTCCGGCCGAGATGCCAGTGGCGGCCCGTTTTTGTCCTGGATCAGGTTGTGGCCATAAAAGGGCAGACGGCGCTTCGTTCGACGCCTGGATCGACAGCAGCGATTCTGCGCACGGTTTGGAGTTGAGGGTGAGCCAGCGATAGCGGCAGGCTCACTCCTCGACGCGACCTCCGGTCCAGCACTGCTCCACTGGGGGCGGCAGGAAGACCGATGCGGGCAACGGATCCCGGGCGCGGGCATTGCAATAGTGCTCGCACCGCCGATCGTCGAAGTGAACATCGCATGTAGTCGTGATCGAGGCGCAGGTGCTTATTGGCCGAGCCCAACACTCTGTCTGTCGTGCCGAATCCTGGCGGCTACAACGATAGGCGTTGCAATTTGGACGTCAACTTGTTGTGAATCGTTGCATGACCGAGGGAATGGGGGCGTCAGGCGCCGACTCCCTGGCCCAAACGGTAACCGCATTACTGACCCCGGGCGAATACGTCTGTACGTTTCGGGGCTAAATCAATTTCGTGATTTCCCGCTCGAGGCGGGCCCCGCGTCGGCGGATCGATCAGTATATTGCTCGACCATGGTGCGGCAGGCCTCGGCGCTCGCGAATGCCATGCGGCCGCTTTGGTCGGGTTGCAATCCGTGGGCTGAACACCAGCTCGCGAAGGTGTCGGGGTTGATGTGCACGGGGATAACCACGAAGCCGTCTTTGATGAGGTCGTTGCGGATCGCTTCGGCTTGTTCTTTCCATTGCGACCAGCGGTCTGGGAGCGTGTCAGCGTCGAGGAATAGTGCTTTGCAGCGCTCGTATTCGCATTCTCTGTACCAAGCGATACCAAGGACTGGGATAGCCATGAGGAACCCTCCGGTATGCAACGTGTCTGTGAGACGACATATCCTCAATCATGAAATGGCTCGAGTCATTCCAGGATCGAACTTCTTGGCCACGAGGCGCTATACAGTTCGGCCAGGAGTGGTTTCTGGATGGCAGTGAACGGTGCTGCTAAGCTCGATGTTTAATCAGCGTACGATTAGTGATGGATCGGACATGAATGCGATGCGCAGGCGATCGTCACGACTTGATTGCTCTGCGAAGCAGGCCGGCGTAATCGGCCATGGCAGTGGCGGTGAGCGCTGATCTGGCTGATTCGATTGTCTCAGTGCGTTCATTCGCCAGCTCGCGCTCGAAGGCGGTAAGAAAGATGTCCTTGTTCGGGCACGCAGTGATTAGGGCTCTTAAGGCAGCCGCGGTTGCAAAGTGCAGGCCAAATACGATCTCCAGCTGCATCTCGGTCGACATCATTCGTGATTGGTTGTCCATGCGGACCTCGTTATGTGACGATTGAGCGAAGAAGGCAGTGTGATTCTCGCATGATCGCGCTGTTTGTTCCGATCGCGAAGAGAGTGATGAGCGATTTTTGACAGCCAGTTTGCAAAGACCGAAGTGAGGATATATAGAAGCACGGAAAGTTCGCAACCGCTTCGACAGGCCAGCAGCGCGCGGGTGCATACATGTTTGGGATACCAATGCTGCGTTGAAAATTTTCCGATGCGGACGTGCATCGCCAGGTGAGAATTTGTCGAACTTGGTGTGTTATGCCCGCAGGCGGATGATCGGCTCGCGGTGCAATCCACTGCGAGGTTGGATATCGATAGCGTGTAGTTTGTTTCGTGAGGCACGTTCCCGCTAGGCTCGTCCGGCGGCGTGCGTTTGAAGCCCCGCAGGCTTTATGTAGTGGTCACTGACGTTTGAGGGCAGACAACGTAAGAGGTTGGAAGGGACCGGACCCGGCATGCGTATCGTGTGGACCGTCCGGTTGCATGGCGCGCATCGCGGAACGCATTTTTCATGCGAGACGCGGGCCATACAGGCCATCGGATTGCGTATTGGGACTGCGCTCGCTGGGCGGCGTCGACAGCGCCGACGCGCGGCTGAATGCGATTCAACCACTGATACTTGCGTGAGTCGAGGCTATACCGCGTGGCCTCCATCCCCCACCAAGGGCTTCGATCAACTGCGTGCAGGCGCAATGGCGTCGCGTTTCGAGTTTATGAATGGCCATATCAGTGTCGAGCTCCGTGGTCTGCGCAGTGACGACCTCGAGATAACTCACAACACCATAACGATAACGCGACATGGCTAGATCGAGCGTGTGGTGCGCGGCGGCAAATGCCTTGTCTTCTTCCGCGGCTTCGTCACCGAGATGATGCAAGCGGGCGAGATTGTCCTCGACTTACTTGGGTCCTGCAGCAGGGGCAGATTTCATCTGCCCTTGTGGAACTCATACGAATACCGAGTGCGCTGATCCTGTTCTGTAACGTTTCATGTCGATGATGTGGGCAGGGACTGAGCGTCCTGCAAGGGCTTGCTCGGCGAAGGACGGCGTTTTCGCGACCGCTGCCATGCTGTACGCGTAGCAACGCCAATTGTCAGAGACACTCCGAAGCAGTGGGGATATTCTGGCCAGACTCCTGTCAGCGATCATCAGCCATCCGCCAGGCTCAGTGACAATCCTTCACGGATCACGTTTCCGGCGGGGGCCGGGATCAAGCCGGCCGTGGTTGACCCGGGCATGAGCCCGAGCGCGCAACGTTACCTGAGCGTGCCCACACACGGCAGTGGGGGCGCGCTGCCGCCCACAGCCTGTCTTTCGTTACGGATCCCGGCAGTTCAGCCAGTAGTTCTGAACTACGATTTGTCGCTTACGTCGAATCTAGGCGGGTGGGCGGTCTATTCGGGCATGCAGGTGTTGTACAACCATGGCCGATTCGGGGTACGGTGGCGGCGATCAGTGGTAGAAGTACCTCAACGACGCCTACTTACACAAGGAATTCCACGGATACTATGCCCGGGGCGGAATTTGTGCACCGATCGATTCAACCGATTAGGGAAACCTGGCGCCCTTGCCGTTCGCAGACGCCAATACGATTGCACGTTTCGTAGTCGGCTCGTCTGATACCTTGCTCAAGCCAGGCAACCGGCCCAGCATGATTCCCTTAACCGTCAACGGGAACAAGGTGGGGCGGCGGAAATCTACAAGGACGGCCGTCTGCTGGGGACTTATCCGACGCAACCGGGCATCAACAATTTGCCGAGCGAGAACCTGCCGGACGGCATTCATTCGGTCAACGTCCGGCTATATGAGGGAGGTCAACTGGTGTCGTCCCTCCCGGACAGCATTTATAATCCGACTAACTGGAATGTCCATGACCGCTGGCGGCTCTCTATTCGAGGTTCGAGAACCCGCCATAGCTAAACGAACCAGCCACAATATCTGGTGGCGGAAATGAGCGGTAGGCTGGTTCCTGCATGAGCGAACATCATTGTCGGGCGTGGAGTGAGCTATGAGGCGTATGAACTGAATTCACATGTTGAACCATCGAATGGAACAATTGGCGATGAGTATTTGAGGCGCCGAGCTTCGCACATTTTTGTAAATGCAGTCTGACATGACTCTAATGCTGGCCCACAGCCCTTGGAGTCGCGAACCTTCGGAGGTCCAGTTCCATGAATACTGAACGAATCTTTCGTGAGCGAAGCCGCAGTTCACCAGAACTTCGAGATTCTAAAGACGTTCAGGAGATGGCAGAGGCGGGGGCAGTGCCGAAAACCAATAGAAAAACAGTTTGGACATCCGATATTAATTCTTTGGCGCGAGAGCTCAAGCATGTTAAAAATACGATCGCGGAACAGGAGCGGAAGCCAGGATGGGCAAAGACACCGCATGAGGTCGACGGGATGTTGAAGAAGTGTCTCCGTCGTGTTGACACGGCTGTCGAGAAGCTTGAGCAATCCAGTTATTCTCACAACCCAAAAAAGACGAAAAAGCTAGAGGAATTTAAGAAAGAAATTGCGGAGCTAAACTGGCAGCTTTGGGCATCCGTAAGGAAGGATTGGGCAGCTGAGCGTCGAGCTCAGCGAAGTGCGGTCGAGACAGGTTTGGGGCGTTGGTTCAGGCCCGGTCGGAGAGAGGATCGAGCGTGATGGCGAGAGGATCCGTTAATGTAACCACGTGCAGAATATTGCGATGAAGTGACGGGTGGGCATACACGATGGCACGGACCTGAGCCGGAGGTGACGAGTTATCTCCGACGAGGGCGTCGTCGATTGAACATGGGATCGCGGAGAAGCTGATCGGGGCGCCAATGCCGTCGCGTGTATCGAGTGTGGTGGTGGGCTTTATGAACCGATTGGATGCCAATCTTCTACGTCACCGGGCGGCAGAGCCTGATGGGACACCCGAGTCCGTTCAAGCGAAGGAAGCGGCGGTGGCGTTCGTGCCGTTGCCACTGAATGCACGGGCGACGCCTCATGTCCTACGAGTTTCCTGACCATGATTGATCGCGCTTGGCCGCGCTCGAGAGCCGCGACGCGCTGGGCGCGCGTACGGCTGCGCCGCTTGATTGCAGCGCTCGCTGCAACGATTCGGATAGGTGTGATCGGTCCGGCAACCGGGCCATTTCAAAAAATGCGATCGATCATCTTAAGCACCAGCCGCTCATCAGCCGGTGGTAGTGCATCGCCTACCGGAAACAAACGCTAAACGAACAACGCCGTTCGACTCGAGACGTTGGCCCGCCAACGCGGCAGGGATCGATGTAGCGTCTCGCTGCTGCCTGACCGCCCCCCCTTGAACGGGCTTTACATGTGCGGCAGTGCGCGCGCGCATCGGCGAAAACGTCCGCGCGTAATTGAATGATCCGCCCGGTTGCTTCAGCCCGAGCAGCATATCCGCGGCAATGCAACTGCAAGGCATGCGCGCCGTTGGCGTAGGTGCGGATCCCAACGAACGCGATCGACCCGGCCAGCTGCGCTGCTCGTGCGGGTACGCGTCAAAGGCGAATCAGCTCTGGGCGAGCTGGTCCGATTGACGCGGGATGGGGTGGTGTGCGAGCCGTTGTGCAAGTGTTCGGCGCTTGCCACCCGGATGCGGCATCGATCAGCCGATGGATCGTACCGATTCCCCAAAGGAGGCCACTCGCATTGGAGGAGAGTGCGCCGCTCAGGTCGGTGGCCACGCATAGGAGGACCATGGCCACCACGAACCATCGCGGACCGCGTTTTTCAAGGACGTGTATGTCGTCCGCCACGCTATGTCCGTGGCGTGAGGAGGGCGCGGCATTCGACGATGTCATTCCATTCGCGCGATCGAACGCAACGCCTGCCAGAAACCCTGCCAGTATGAGAGCGCCGGTGGTGAGCATATGGTGTGTCCCGGTCGCATGGACAAGCGCAGCAGCCAGTCCGCCACCCAGCAGGCCGTACAGGCTCGCATGAGGTTCGAATCGACGCCATTGTCGGAGAGGTTTTCTTTTAAAGGCAGGATCAACGCACCGCATGATTTCTCCGAAAATACACTTTTCTCGGTTGCCTCGGGAGCGGTGTGCGAGCAATAGTCCTACCGCCCTTTCCCGAGGGCACGTCAGCATCATCAGCCGAACTAATCGGCGGTTAAAGGAGGAATGCCATCTCCACGCGTGACGATGCCGGATCGTTCCGATGCAAGGGATTCGGCACCGGACGGTGCGACACGTTGCTGCCCCGGGCTGCTTTGGGGCCAAGAAACATGACCCAATCCTTACGACGCCAACGGCGGGCCGTACCTGCTATGAGCCAACCGCGAATGGCGATAAATCGAAAAAAAGCCGCCCCGGGGTGGGCGGCTAAAGTGCTTCCTGAGAGATAGATACTGCGGCCGCGGGCGGTAAAGCCAATGCCCACGCACCGATCATGACAAACGTAAATGGGTCACGCCATCGGATTTATCCGAAATTGAGTTGGTAGCTGGCTGATTTTTGCTCGCTCGATGTGAATGATGTCTGCACGTTGATGCTATACGAGCGCGGGGGAGGGAAATCCCGGTTTAGAAACGTGCTCCGCGCCATGCAGGCCGTGGGGATCGAGCGTGCCCAGCATTGGGCGTCATTTAGAAGCCAGGACAGGTCGTCTATTTCATGCCGACTAGGTGGAGCGCAGTTGCGCCGCGATGGGCGAGCGGCAGGATTCGACTCACTCAAGCAGGTCCAGAAATGTCAGACCTCAACCCGCAGCACGCTGACTCGGGTCCTCGCGCACATCGAATTGTTATGGAAGGGCATTGTCCCGGACATGCCCAATCCCACCGGACCGGATGAAGTCGCTGATTTGACCATTCTTGAAACTCTTTGGGATTTATCTGATTCGAATTCGAGGGATGGCCGATTTTTGATAACCAAGGATTTCGCCATAATGCGATCCCATCGACGGCGATTTCTTGTCGCCCAGCTTTCTAAGTGAGGAGCCCCTACATGAAGCGCGTTCTATCTCTCCTGATGTTTTCGATGTGGGGTATGGCATCGGTGGCCCATGCGGCAAGTACGCCCGTGGCAGGTAAAGACTACGAAGTGCTGAAGACCCAGCAGGGCGCCCCGGTATCGGCAGGCAAAGTCAACGTAACGGAGTTCTTCTGGTACGGATGCCCGCACTGCGCGGAATTCGAGCCGATGCTTGAGGCATGGGCCCACAAGGAAGGAAATCGCATCGATCTGCAGCGCGTGCCCGTAGCGATGAACAGCGAACTGACTCCGCATTCGCGAATGTATTATACGCTAGCGGCGTTAGGCGATGCTGAGCGGCTGATGCCAACCGTATTTGATGCCATCGGGAGAGGGCAAACCTTGCTTACCCCGCAGGCGCAGGCTGATTTTCTTGCGCAATACGGAGTCAATAAGACGCAGTATCTTCAGACCTACATGTCGCCGCGCGTCCAGGAGGACGTGAGTCACGCAGCCAAACTGATTCGCGATGACGACATTAATGGTGTGCCGACGGTCGTCGTGAATGAACAGTACGAAACGGGCCCTGGCTATACCAACAGTCTCGACGGTACGGTGCCTGTATTGAATTATCTGGTTGACCGAGCCACGCAGAAATAGATCGGTCCCCTATCTCGTTGATTTGCGTGGCCTGAAGGCCTGCGAACGAGCATTTCGTCATTCCGGTTTGCCGGGGTTCTGTTTGACTCAATTCGCTGATGATTAGCAATTGAGCTCGGGCACGCGAGCGGGCTGGTGTGTGTCCATTGCTGCCAATTGTGTACGTACCTGGGCCGTTGTCCCGGCGGTTAAGCCAGCGCGCTGGTGCCGATTCACTGTTTTGGGATGGGACGTTATCAATTCTTTGTGAGGTTTATTGTTTTGAAGCTTGTTCAACAACTTCCGCTGATGGTGGCGTTGAGTCTGTGTGCGACGCATGCGTTTGCAGACGGTGATAGCGCCGACATTAAGTTCACGGGTTCCATCAAGGTGCCGCCGTGCACGGTTAACCAGGTGCAGCCCGTCAACCTGGGCACGGACATCCAGATGTCGACGTTCAAGGGTGCGGGCTCGGAGTCGCAGCCGGTACCTTTTCAAGTGTCGATGACGTGTCCGGCAGGGATTAAGTCACTCTCTTATAAACTGACACCAGCGGGCGGGTCTCAACAAGTCTCCGGTGATGGGAAAGATGGCGAGATGACGCTATCGAACTCGAATGGTGCATCGGGCGTGGCAGTGAAGATTATGAATGGGGACGGTAATAATCGCGATCCCATCCCTCTGGGCCAGAATAATCCGGTCGGTGATAAATACGATCCATCGAAATTTGATCAAACAGTCACGTTGAATTATCTGGCCGACTATATCCAGACCGATGCAAATGTCAAAGGGGGGGAGGCCGACGCACAGGCCCAATTCACGCTGTCGTACGAATGATTCTATTTGGTTGAGTCCGATATATGTTGATGTAAATGGCGACGGATTTAGCGTACCGACGATCTGTATAGGATTCCTATAAGTAGTCAGCTATTTACTCACTCGCGAGATGCACGTGAGCAGGGAGTGTAGTGCCGCTCTGTCTTGTCCAGGACGGCTCATGTATTCGGGCACATGCCCGTCAAGTTGGCCGGATCACCGGCCGTAGCGCTTCTTCGGAAGCAGATGTTTTTCATTTAGTGAGGGTTCTAATTTTGAAACTTGTTCGACAACTTCCGCTGGTGATGGCACTGGGCCTGTGCGCGACGCATGCGTTTGCGGATGGCACGGCGGGTGACGGCACGGTCACGTTCAAAGGTAGTGTCAACGCCCAAACCTGTCAGGTGACGACCAAGGACGTCGCGGTGAACCTGCCAACGGCACAGGCACAAACGCTGGCAACGGCTGGCAGTACTGCGGGCCAGGAGCGTTTCGCGATTCAGCTCACCGGGTGCGCGCATGCGGATAGTGATCCTAAAAACGTTGTGGCCGCTTTCTCGAATCCGCAGGCCGATCCGACCACCGGCAACCTCGTCAATACGGATGCGGGCGATAGTGCGGCGAAGGCGATCGAAGTCCAACTGCTCAATGCAGACGGGTCGCCGATCACGGTTAATGATCCGACTACATCGAAAGGTGTAACGATCGGTGATGATGGCAATGCGACTATCCCGTATCTGGCGCAGTACTACGCAACCGGCGCTGCCGCACAGGGTACCGTGGCCGCCAACTCGACCTTCACGCTGACTTACCAGTAATGGCGCGGTGCACGAGGACCCGCGTGGAGCTGGTCCTCTGCACTGCTAATAATGTCGGTTTTGTTGGAGATGGGTAGGTATGTTTCCGGGATTTGTATTGAAGGCTGCTCGACACCTTCCGCTGGTGATCTCCCTGAGCCTGGGTGCCACCCACGCATTCGCCGACGAGACGATCGCGTTCCAAGGTTCGATCATGGCGCAAACGTGTCAAGTGACAACCCGGGATCAGGTCGTCACCTTGCCGACGGTACAGGTGCAAACGCTGGCGGCTACTGGGGATACCGCAGGGCAAACGGGATTCGCGGTTCAACTCACAGGGTGTTCACATGGTGACGGCTATCCCAAGAATGTTGCGGCAGCGTTTGGCAGTACGTGGATGGACGGGAACACCGGCAACCTGCTCACTAATGCTGAAGGGGCGACCGGCGCCGCCAACGTTGAATATCAGTTGCTCAACGCAGATGGCACGCCAATCTGGGTCAATGATCCGACGACCTCGAAAGGGGCGCCCATCGATGCCAATGGCAATGCGACGCTGCGCTATCTGGTGCAGTACTACGTTACGGGTCCGGCGGGCAGAGGGAGCACCGGCGCGAAAGCGACTTTCACGCTGACTTATCAATAGATCGTCGGTGCAGGGGGATTTGCATCGTCAAAGTTATACGCAGAACTAAGGAGATTTGGATGAAAAAGCGAGCACTCGGTCTGGCCGGCATGCTGGCCTGCTGCCTGATGACGTCGGCGCACGCTGGCATCGTGCTGTCGGGCACGCGCGTGGTGTACCCCGCATCGAGCAAGGAAGTGGATGTGCGGGTCACCAACGAAGGCACCGAGCCCGAGTTGATCCAGGCATGGATCGATGACGGGCACGCGGATGCGAATCCGCAGAACATCCAGGTGCCGTTCACACTGATGCCGCCGATTTTCCGTCTGGACCCGAAGAAGGGGCAGACGGTGCGCGTGGCGTACACGCACGAGGCGGTGCCGCAGGATCGCGAATCGGTTTACTGGCTCAACGCGCTGGAGATTCCGCCGAAGGCGAAGAACGCTGACGGCAGCAACGCGCTGCAGCTCGCGTATCGCACGCGCATCAAACTGTTTTTTAGACCGGATGGCCTGAAAGGCTCGCCGGCTGACAGTCCGGGTGCGGTGAAGTGGAGCGTGGTGCCGGGTGCCAAAGGCGGTTATGCGTTGCATGCCGACAATCCGACGCCGTTCTCGGTGTCGTACGACTCGCTCAAGGTTACGGCAGGCGGCCAGACGCTCGATGCGGGCCAGGGCATGGTCCAGCCGATGACCTCGGCGGATTTCCCCCTGGCGAAGGTAAAGCAGCGGCCGACCGGACCGATGCAGGTCGATTACGAGTGGATCAATGACTATGGTGCGGCGACGCAGGGTAAGGCGACGGTGCAGTAAGTCGCGCGAATAAGGCGCTAGACAAATAAAGAGGAATTCAGGACGTGCGGAAACACTATGGATGGGCAATCGTGTTGCTGGGGATGACGAGCGCGGCGCACGCTGCGGCGCCGCAGCCGGCGGCCGCGGCTCCGGACGCGCAAAACGTGCAGTTCGATCCGAGCTTCTTCGCTGGTCAGACGGTCGACGTTACGCGCTTCGAGCACGACAACCCGGTGATGCCGGGCACCTACATGGTGGATCTGTACGTCAACGGTGAACTCATTGGCCACCGAGCAGTGAATTTTGCGGCACACGGCAAGAGTAGTGCCCAGCCATGCCTGACGCGCGGGCTGCTCGAGGCGGCAGGCGTCGATCTGAGCCAGTGGCAGCCGGTCAAGGGTGACGAACAGCAATGTGTGAACCTAGCTGAGCGAATTCCGGGTTCAAGCCTGCACTATGATTCCTCGACCCAGCACCTGGAACTGAGTATTCCGCAGATCGCGCTGCGCCATACCGACCGTGGCTGGATTCCGCCGTCGCGCTGGGATGCCGGGATTACGGCGGGGATCCTGAAGTACGACTTCAACGCCTATCGGTCGATGGGCAACGGTGCGCCGGACGACAGCATGTACCTGGGCCTGATGGCCGGAGTGAACGTCGGCGGATGGCGGTTCCGCGAGCGCTCGGCGCTGAACTACGACGAACACGGCGGCATGCAGTGGCAGCAACTGGATGCGTATGCGCAGCACGATCTGACGAAATGGAACTCGACGCTCACGCTGGGCGACAGCTCCACGACAGGCGATACGTTCGACAGTTTCGCGCTGCGCGGCGTCCAGTTGGGCAGCGACGAGCGGATGTTGCCCGATTCGGAGCTCGGTTACGCACCCGTGGTGCGAGGCGTGGCGCACAGCAATGCCAAAGTCGAGATTCGCCAGAATGGTTACGTGATCTACCAAACCACGGTATCGCCGGGCCCGTTCGCCATCCGTGACCTGAATCCGACCGGCTACGGTGGTGACTTGCGGGTGACGATTACCGAAGCCGACGGCACCAAGCGCACGTATTCGGTGCCGTATGCAACGGTGCCGCAACTGCTGCGGGCAGGCGCGAGTCGTTACAACTTTGCAGTGGGCCAGTATCGCGGCTACGGCGAAGGCCCGCATGCGCGCCCGTATGTGTTCCAGGGTATCTATCGACGGGGCATCAATAACCTGATTACAGGCTATGGGGGGATTCAGGCCTCGGAAGGCTATATGTCTGCGTTGCTTGGTGCAGCGTTGAACACGAAATATGGCGCATTTGCGCTGGACGTGACCGGCGCGCGTACGTCCATTCCGTATGAGCCGACTCAGACCGGTATGAGCTGGCGGCTTAGCTACGCCAAGAGCCTGCCGAAGACCGATACGAACCTGACGGTGGCGGCGTATCGCTATTCGACAGCGGGCTTTTATAGTTTGCAGGACGCGGTCAACGCGCGCACGGCGGCCAGCCTCGGGTCGTTCCCGGCGCAGGCGCTGTACCGTTCACGTAGCCGGGTGCAACTGAACATCAACCAGCCGATCGGCTCGGGCTCGCTGTATGCGATGGGCAGTCTGACCGACTACTGGAACCGCCAGGGCAAAGACCTGCAGATACAGATCGGCTATTCAGGCACGACGCACTGGGGCGGCTATAGCCTGTCGCTGCAGCGAGTGCGCGATTCATTCGGCAACGTGAACAATCAGGTCTACGCCAGTGTGTCGATCCCGCTGGGCGGCAGCCGGATTGACCACCACCCGCTGTTCTCGGATCTGGACTTCTCGGTCGCACAGGGCAAGAGTACGACATTCAACACCAGCGCAAGCGGCACGGCGGGCCACAATAACGAATGGAGTTACGGCCTGAACGCCGGCTACTCGGGCGACAACCAGTCGAAGTCGGTCGGCGCTTACGGCACGTATAACGGTCCGAAGGGTACGGTTAATGCGTCGGCATCGGCGGGCAGCGGCAACAGCCAGTTGTCGTTCGGCATGTCGGGCTCGGCGGTAGTACACCGAGGTGGTATCACCTTCGGTCAGGCAGTAGGCGCAGACGATGCGATCGGGTTGGTTCGGGCCGATGGCGCGAAGGGGGCAGAGGTCACGAATACGCCGGGCGTGAAGGTGGACGGCTCGGGTTATGCAATCGTGCCATTTTTGACGCCGTATCGGGAGAACACGCTGGTGCTCGACCCCAGCCAGATGTCGGATAACGCGGAACTGGAAGAAACCAGTGAGGACGTAGTACCGCGGGCCGGGGCAGTGGTGGAAGCGAAGTTTGCAACCAAGGTGGGCGCGCCGGTCGTCATGCGCGTGAAGCAGGCAAATGGCGAGCCGGTGCCGATGGGGGCTGACGTGCTGGACGTAAAGGGGCAGAAGGTCGGGGTGGTCGGTCAGGGCGGCACGGTGTACGTGCGCGGCGTGTCGGCCAAGAATCCGCTGACGGTACGCTGGTCGAAGCAGCCGAACGGTACGTGCAGCTTTGGCTTCACGGCGGATGGTAAGGGGCATGGCGTCGCGCAGGTGTGCGCGGTGCCTGCCATGCAGGCGGAGCACGCACCGTCGACGACGCCACCCACGGTGGCGAAAGCAGCGCAGTCGTGATGCCTCGTCATGTGCGTATTACTGAAAGGGCTGGGATGCCGTTGATCTGGCATGCGTCGTTCGTGGCATTAATTGCCGCGGCACCGACGTGGGAGGCCAAGCTCGCGACATTCCTGATCTGGGCGGGGCTCATGATCGTGGCCTAGTCGCCACATGACGCGAGCGCGTTGTGAAGGGCGACGCGGCCCTCGTTGAAAATGGCCGCTTTCGTGTTCGATTGGATGGACTAGGGCGAGGGTGTTTTCGCAGGGGCTGTGTTCTTATTGACATCCTTCTCGCCTGAAGGGCGAGAAGGATGTCAGATCCGCTGAATTGGCTCGTCGGTTGGCGCTTGCGCTGGCCCCCCCCTGGATTCAGCGTCGCTTGCCACGATGGGAGCGCTTCAACAAAGTCGGGTCGATTGGACGGACGCGAAATTTCAACTGCCAGCGTCGGCAAGATCGAGTGTCACTGATAGTTTAATGTAAAGGTCGCGTTACTCTTGACCGTACCCACTTGCGCAGCACCGCCCGTGGCGACATATTGTGCAATATACGTGAGCATGGCATTCCCGTCCTGGCTAATCGGAAAGGCGTGTGCTGCTCCGGGGTCACCCAAATGTATTTGGGTGTGGTCAAGGTTGCGTAGTGCGATCTCGATGTGATCCGCATCACCGTTGCCATGATCTATCGTGAGATTGCCGGTGCTGGGGTCCATATGGGTATCGCTGGCAAACGCAGCGCGCACGCTTTGATTGATTTGCGGATCGCATCCGGTCAGCCGAATGTCAAAACGCGTGTCGCCGGCGGTCGCGCCGTCGGTTTTGAGCGTTGCCGCTTGTACGTTGGGCAAAGTGACCTGCACATCACCGGTCGTGACCTGGCAGGTTTCACTATTGATAACGCCGGTGAACGTAACGGTTCCATCGGCTGCACGAGCTTGCGTGATATATAGACAGACGCCGATTACAAGTAGAACGATTTGTAGAAATTTCGCCATGGAGCGCCTCGGATAAAGGTTGTCTAAGAAGATGCGCAGTCACAAATTTGACGGGCTGTGGTTTATCGGGGGGGCGTAAATAAAATCTACGCGTGATGACAAGGGCGGCAAACGTAAGGTTTGAAAGATAATATATCGCCAAGCGATATCGTCTTGACGTTGAGCCTTAAAAAATGCGATTCGATGCTGCGGGGTGGTGATAAATAAAAAATAATAACTTCGTGATCTATTCGCCTTAAGCGGCGGACAATTTTATTGTTTCCAGGGTGACGTTCAATAGATGAGAAGTCCTGTCGTCAGGCAACGTGGTTAATCATGGTGATCTGGCTTGCCTCGCAAACTGTTGTCATGTTGCTTTGGAATGGCGACACAGAGAGACGGTTTCGTGGCAATACACACGATGTCACGATGGCGTGCCGGCAAGCCATATATTAAAAGAAATTCATTTGAATTGTCTGGAAATATCGAGTCTGGAAATTTTTTTGATTGGATTATCCTGGTCGAGTTGATGATTATTTTTTTTGCGAGAAATTTTTTATGCTTTGCCCGGAACCGTGATTTGTTATCAGGGTGATATAGGGGTGAACAACGAGAGTGAGATTCTGTACGTTATCGAGCAAAGTAAGCGGCATGCCGGTTGAGGCGGGTAGCACATGCCAAAACATCCGGCTGCCGTGAACACGCCGGCATGAAAAAATCTTGCGTTGGACGTTTACGGTTTTCGCTGGCGCTGCGAAGTAGAAGATTCGCGAAAAAAGACCATGTTCCTGGTGCCAGTAGGCCCACATGGCCACATGGCCACAATCAGGATGCCGATCAACAAAAAACGGCAACGTCCCGCGACTGTTCCTGTTGCCAACTCGACGCGCCCGACGTCTCCCATCGCGAAGCAAGTTACCGTGTTTGCGAGGTGCATCTCGGTCTGATCAGAACCTGTACCAGTCTGTTGCCACCCGATCGGTATCAGGCGCGTCATTTGTACGATAGAGCGGCGGTGACCATCGGGCGTGTTGAGGATAGTTGCATGCGCCATAACCGCATTCATTCCAGACGAGAAAATAGTCGATGGAATCTGAATTATTGTAGAGGGTTGAGGTGAAGGTTGTGCCCCCTCCTCCCTCGGGCCGAATGGACAGATTCCATTCCCACATGGTACGCGGTTCCGTTAAATGAACCGGTGCGGTTCCGTCGATATATGTGTAATCACCGGGAGGTAGGGTGACGCGCGCGCCTCGCTCGATTACAATTTCGTACTCGTTTCCGAGTGCCCACGCGTAGGGGCCGGTGTGATGGTTACCGGAAGGGTTTTGAAGCAGTAGGATATCTTGTGCCGGATCTTCATGCGTATAGTCGTGGCTGCCGCCGCCTCGATCGACTAATCCCCCCCAATTGGCTTGCTGACGATTGTCGACGAGTAGGATGCCGCCATGGGCCCACGTACTGTTCGGAAAATTGACTTGCACCGCAAAATAGTTAAGCCCGTGATTGGGAGCATGATCGATGACCACATGGGTGTTAACGCGTATCACATGGGATGGAACATTGGGAAAGGCCAGATGGGTTTGGGGATCAGGTTCTTGCGTCCCAATGCCGATTCGAGGCGTGGTGTCAGGCGTTGTATCGGCCCATCCTGCAGATGACAACGTCAAGCAAAGTAGCAGCGAACAGGCGATGAGCGGGAATCGTCGTGAGTTGATCACAGAGCCTCCGAGGAGTTAAGTCAGACTTGTGTGACCCGCCTGAATTCAGGATCACGCGAATGTACCCGTCACGCGCTGTCTCGGTGACGGGCCACGGCACCGGGCTCCCATGGGTGGTGAGCGCCTGCGTGTTTGGCCGCACCCACGCCGTTCATTGTCAGTAGCTTCGCTCAACGAGAATTCTCCCGAAATGTTTGCGCTGGACAGCCGGTAAGTTGCGTCCGGCAACGTCGAGTGGCGCCTTGATAAACGCCTCGGCCGACAGGTCCGGATCTCGTCCACTCGAGCGAGCTTCTTTAAAGAGAGCGCAACGCAAATCGTCCTCGACTCGAACCCTCGTACCGTGTCAAAACTCCAGTGGACACCAAGGTCAAGCCCGGTCGATACAGACGTGTACTTTCCTGAGAGAAAAGCACAAAATATCGCGTCCCTATCGCCGAGCCGACATGCCCTGCAGCGCGTGCGATACTGGACGCGACTCCGGTATTTAGCGATGGTGCGAAGGCGCGCCATGCTGGGTAATCCAAGCGTTGGATGTTGTCGGGGCCGTGGCATTAGGTCGTGTTTTGGCCAGCGGGTGACTGGGCGTTGCAGAACAGTTTTCGATCCGCATTGGCGTCAGACCTTTTGCGAAGTAGCCAAGCGGGCTCATGTGAGCGGGGCCGAGCAACTCGACGGAAGGAAGTGAGCGAGTCCCGATACGCCTGACGAGTTGAGTGAGTTCGCTCAGTTCAGTGTGACTGAAATGGCGAAATGCCAAATCTGCGATCAGCATCTGATGCAGCGGCGGCAAACCGTCCAGCGAGATGAGTTGATTGGAAATGGCGGCGAGTTTTCCCAGCTCGTGGGTCTGAAGGCCGTTCTTGGTAAAGAAGTCGACGATCCGGTTAAGCCAGCGATCACTGATCGTTTTGGCGCCGTTTTCCAGCGCGCTCAAATACGACGCCGAGGTGCCGAGTTCAAAAGCCATCGAGGTCTGGGTGTGCCCGGTGTCAAGTCGGGCTCGTCGGATTGCTTTACCAAAGGCGGTGAGAGGCATGATCGCTCCTGTTATGCGTTGGGGTTGGGATGAGCAATTTGCTCGAGCAGGTATCGGGGCGGCAGGCGTAAGCCCACTTCAGTGAACGACTGGCCAGGTCGCGGTATCGTGTCCGACGCATCCGCTGCCTCATGTGTGGTTTCCATAGTGGGTCAAGCACCCGCCAAACTCGCGTGCGTAGATGGGACGGGGCGCACTACCGGTGAAGGCTCGAAATCGCGAGATTCGAAAACCATTGGCATGACGTTGAGCGCATTGAGCATCGCATGGTTAGCGATTGGGGCATCGAGCATGGCTGCTCCAATGGACGGGAGATCGCTCGTCATCGCAAGACGAGGCGACGTGACGTGCCACGGCTTGCCTTGCGCAGCATAATCGCTTTGCAGCAGTGCGATGGCGAGGAAGTTGCGGTCCACGGACGGAAGCTTTGCCAGGGACGCCGCTTCGATATCGAAATAGGTCACGTGGTAGGTATCGATGACAATTTGATAGGCGAACTTCGATGCCGGAACGCTTTGACACGCCAGCATGTACGGAGCGCGGCCATCCCCGATAAACGCGATCGCGGTTTCACCTTCTTTGGTTCGATAGCCTGCCGATGTGTCCATCGATCGCATCATTTCGCTGCTGGCGCCACTGCCGATCGATTGTACTGTCCCACGACAGGACAAGGCCGCCCTCTGAACCGACGAAGGCAAGGGGGCATCGCATGAATTCCATGCGCGATACCGATCTGTTGGATCCGCGAGGGTGCGACAAGCCTGAGGGTAGGGTGCGAGGCGCAGACGGCTTGTGTGTAGCTGCATGACGTACCGCTGAATTGGTCGCGCATATTCCGGGGCGGCGCGTGGGTGGGGATCGCCCGGCAAAGCGGTCGCTGACCTAGCGTCGTTACGATCCGGAATCGATCTATCTATTCTTGGGGCGTAGCGAAGTGCTGGCCGAGCCCGATCAGGAATTCCTGCCGATTGCGCCCACGGATCCAGTGCGGCTCCAGCCCACGTCCACTCCACGTGGCTCCGCTTACGGGGTCGCGGTATTTGGGCTTGATTTTGCGAGGATTTAGACATCGCTGTAGCTCGTGCAGTTGGGCTTGCGTATAGATTTCGGCGAGACCGAAGTCGTACTGTTCGATTTTGATACGCACGTCGTTCAGTACGCGCTCGCGTTCCTGCTGCCGTACGCGTTCAACTTTTTGTGCCAGTGCTTCTGCTTGGGCGCTGAGCTGTTCGTAGTCGGTCATCATTCGATGGGCTCCGTGACGATCTTGACCATGCTGTTGTTCCGGCCCCCTGCGGGACGAGGCAGGCGAGCGTATATCGGGATTGTCAAAGTGCCCGTGGTTCAACGCTTTCAATTAATGCTCATGGAATGCATCTTTTTGGCATGGGGCTTGCCGTAAGCGAACAACGTGTCATCCGCGCTCGGGAAGCGGGCGGCGCGCCGTGGTCGTTTCCAGTTCGGCATGCGCGTGAGGCGAGATGCGACTGCATCGGGAAGGTCTGAGTAGATTGGGGAGATCCTTCCCGCAATCGGGGATGCGGATAGGATCCACGCGGCAGTCTGGCGATAGGTGTTAAGGGAGGCGCCATCCGGCCAGATGCCCGACCACGTTCCCCGGCAGCGGTTCGTTGACGCAGGTGATGATGCTTTCAGCGATGCAGGTCAGGCGTCTTCCAGATGGGCATGCAACTTGATGCCGCAGAGCGAGCATGTCCCGGTACACCGCTGGCGGTCAGCTCGCTCTTCGTTGCTACGCGCCCGGCGAGGAGCTAATGTCAAATGTGGTGTACGACAGTCGAGCAGCATGATCAGGCGGCAAGCGGTTGAGCAGGAACCGGTGTGCTCTCGGTCACCGGTGTTCCGTCCTTGAAGGGCACGCCTTTCAAGATCTGTTCGATTTTGTCGACACCGCGAATGCGGCGCCACGATTCCTCTGCTGCTTCGATGAGCTTGAAGGCCATGCCGAGGAAGGTCGCGCGCGACAGACAGTTTCGCGTGCGGGTCGTGCGGTGGCGG
>Ga0209370_1001688_pt1 | contig 18479 bp, 14 predicted proteins | sample AgamicAtPrz_FD_187164 | JGI IMG/M metagenome (GOLD analysis project Ga0209370, IMG submission 187164) | Agave microbial communities from Guanajuato, Mexico - At.P.rz (SPAdes) (version 2) | ecosystem: Host-associated > Plants > Phyllosphere > Phylloplane/Leaf | place: Guanajuato, Mexico... | reverse complement strand
CCGCGACACCGCGGTCTTCATCGCGTCGGCCGTGATCCTCGGCTCGCTGATCGTCGCGGTGATCGGCCTGCCGCTGCTGCTGCGCGGCGTGCGCTCGTCGCGCAACCCGCTCGGCGACGAGGAGCGCGTCGCACGCTCGGCCGCCGCGCAGGCCGCGATCCGCGCGATCGATTCGTCGCACGACGCGATCTCGGCCGATCTCGACGAATCGGGCGCGGCGCGCTGCGCGGACATCTCCGCACGCGTGATGGACCAGTACCGCCGCCGGCTGGCCACGCTCGCCGAGGACGGCCCCACGCCGCGCGCGGAAGCGAAGCAGGCCGAAACGATGGAGTTGCAGATGCGGATCGCGGCCGTGCGCGCGGAACGCTCGGCGCTGTATCGGCTGCGCAGCGACAGCAAGATTTCCGACGAAACGCTGACGAAGCTGCTTCGCGAGATCGACCTGTCGGAAACCGCGCTGTCGACGCGCAAGAAAGGCATTCTCTGACAGACCGGCGGCGGCCGACGGGCATAAAAAAACGGCGACGCACACGCGCCGCCGTTTTCACATCCACCCACGTTCGCGTTACTTCGCGACGACGACCGGAATCCCCTTCAGCATCCCCGCGCCCTTCATCTCGTCGAGCGCGTGCTGCACGGCCGCGCTCGTCGCCGCGTCGATGCCGAGCTGCAGCGCCAGCTCGCGTTCCGCGCGCTTCACGCCGGCCAGGTTGCGCACCTTCACGTGGCCGAAGCCGCGCACGCGCGCATGCAGGTCGGCCAGTTGCACGACCTGCGCCGCATTGCCGGGAGTCATCGCGGCAAACGCACGTGTGATCGTGATCTCGTAGTCGTCGGCCAGCGCGCGCTCCATCTTGCGCTCGACCGTGCGGCCGAACGGATCGAGCCACGTGCCGCGCAGGCCGCGCACGCGCGCCAGCATGCCGAACACCGGCCACATCCACTGGCCGAACACGCGTTTCTTCGGCGTGCTGCCGTCGCTGCCGGCCTTCGCGACCGTCGGCGGCGCCAGGTTGAACTTCACGCGGTACGTCTGCCCCGGCACGCCTTCGAACTGCGCTTCGAGCGCCGTGCGGAATGCGTCGTCCGTGTACAGCCGAGCGACTTCGTATTCGTCCTTCACCGCGAGCAGCCGGTAGAACGTCGTCGCGACCGCACGCGTCAGCGCGTCGTCGCCCTTCGCGCGCGCCGCGTTCACCAGCGCCCGGTAGCGCTCGACGTAGCGCGCGCCGCCGTAGGCGTCGAGGCGTGCTTCACGATCGGCGATCAGCTCGGTGAGCGTCTCCGGCGCGGCGTGCACGGCGACCGTGTGACGCGCGTTCCACAACGCGTCGAGTCCCGCCGCGTCACCGGCCGCCATCCGGCCGATCGAGAACGCGAGCTTGTTCATCGGCACCGCGACGTTGTTCAGCTCGATCGCGCGCATCATCGCGGCGAGCGACACCGGCACGAGGCCGAGCTGCCACGCATAGCCGAGCATCAGGATGTTCGCGCCGATCGAATCGCCGAGGAACTTGGCGGCAAGCGCCTGCGCGTCGCAGCTAGACAGGTAGCCGTCGCCGGCCGCGTGGCGCATCTTCTCGAGCAGCGCGTCCGCATGCAGGTTCGCATCGGGGTTCTGCACGAACGACGCGTTCGGGATTCGGTGCGTGTTGACGACGATCCGCGAACGCGCGTGACGCACGGTCTGCAGCGCCTCGGCGCTCGCGCCGACGACCATGTCGCACGCGAGCAGCACGTCGGCCTGCTGCGTGTCGATGCGCACCTGGTTCAGCCAGCGGTCGCTCGACGCGATCCGCACGAACGACAGCACCGAGCCGCCCTTCTGCGCGAAGCCCATGAAGTCGAGCACCGATGCGCTCTTGCCTTCGAGGTGCGCGGCCATGCTGATCAGCGCGCCGACCGTCACGACGCCCGTGCCGCCGACGCCCGTCACGAGCATGTCGAACGGCGCCGCGTCGAGGTGCGTCGCCGGCACCGGCAGCGCGTCGACGCGCGCGGCGAGCGCCGCTTCGTCGAACGCCGCGCCGGCCGCCTTCTTCAGCGCCGCGCCTTCGACCGTCACGAAGCTCGGGCAGAAACCGTTCACGCACGAATAGTCCTTGTTGCACGACGACTGGTCGATGCGGCGCTTGCGGCCGAGCGGCGTCTCGAGCGGCTCGACCGACAGGCAGTTCGACTGCACGCCGCAGTCGCCGCAGCCTTCGCACACCGCGTCGTTGATGAACAGGCGCTTGTCCGGGTCGGGGAATTCGCCCTTTTTGCGGCGACGGCGCTTCTCGGCCGCGCAGGTCTGGTCGTAGATCAGCACCGTGACGCCCGGCGTCTCGCGCAATTCGCGCTGCACCGTATCGAGTTCGCTGCGGTGATGGAACGTCGTGCCGGTCGGGAACTGCCCGTGATGGCCGTCGTACTTCTCCGGTTCGTCCGACACGACGACGAAGCGCGACACGCCTTCCGCCTCGACCTGCCGCGCGATCTGCGGCACCGAGATGCTGCCGTCGACCGGCTGGCCGCCCGTCATCGCGACCGCGTCGTTATAGAGGATCTTGTACGTGATGTTCGCTTTCGCGGCGACCGCCTGCCGGATCGCGAGGATGCCCGAGTGGAAGTAGGTGCCGTCGCCGAGGTTCTGGAACACGTGCTTCGTGTTGGTGAACATCGCGTGCGCGGCCCAGTCGACGCCTTCGCCGCCCATCTGGATCAGGCCCGTCGTGTCGCGCTCCATCCACGACGCCATGAAGTGGCAGCCGATGCCGGCCTGCGCGATCGAGCCTTCCGGCACCTTCGTCGACGTGTTGTGCGGGCAGCCCGAGCAGAAGTACGGCGTGCGCTTCACCGCGTCCGCCTCGTTCGACAGGATCTGCGGCGCGACGAGATCGACGACGCGCTCGCGGCGGTCGAGCGCCGGCTTGTGCCGCGCGAGCCATTCCGCGAACACCGGCAGGATCCGCGACGGCCGCAGCTCGCCGAGCTCGGACAGCAGGCACGCGCCGGCCGCGTCGTGCTTGCCGAGCACGCGTGGGCGCGCGCCTTCGGAGCGGTTGTACAGGTAGTCCTTGATCTGCTGCTCGATGACCGGGCCCTTTTCCTCGATCACCAGCACTTCGGCAAGCCCGTCGACGAAGGTCTCGATGCGCGTCATTTCGAGCGGATACGACAGGCCGACCTTGTAGATCCGCACGCCGGCCGCGTCGAGATCGGCGACCGTCAGGTCGAGGCGGCGCAGCGCTTCCATCAGGTCGAGGTGCGCCTTGCCACAAGTGACGATGCCGACGTTCGCGTGCGTGCTCGGCGCGATCCACTTGTCGATGCTGTTGGCGCGCGCGAAATGGCGGACCGCGTCGAGCTTCGCCGCGAGGCGCGCCTCGATCGTCAGGCTCGGCAGGTCGGGCCAGCGGTTGTGCAGGCCGCCCGCCGGCGGCGTGAAGCCTGCCGGCGCCGGCCAGCGCGTCTGCAACGCATCGAGGTCGACGGTGGAGCCCGATTCGACCGTTTCCGAGATCGCCTTGAAGCCGACCCATGCGCCCGAGTAGCGCGACAGCGCCCAGCCGTACAGGCCGAATTCGAGCATGTCGGCGATGTTCGACGGGTTCACGACCGGCATGTGCCACGCCATCATCGCGAAGTCGCTCTGGTGCGGCATCGACGACGACACGCAGCCATGGTCGTCGCCCGCGACGACCAGCACGCCGCCGTGCGGCGACGAGCCGTACGCGTTGCCGTGCTTCAGCGCGTCGCCCGCGCGATCGACGCCCGGGCCCTTGCCGTACCACATCGCATACACGCCCTCGACCGTACGCTCGGGGTCGGCCTCGACCCGCTGCGTGCCGAGCACGGCCGTGCCGCCGAGCTCCTCGTTGATCGCGGGCAGGAAGCGTACGCCGCTGGCGTCGAGCAGCTTCTTCGCCTTCCACAGCTGCTGGTCGACCATGCCGAGCGGCGAGCCGCGGTAGCCGCTGACGAAGCCGGCCGTGTCGAGCCCCTGTTCGGTGTCGACCGTGCGCTGCATCAGCAGCAGGCGGACCAGCGCCTGTGTGCCGGTCAGGAAGATCCGGCCGCGCGTCGCGGTCAGGTTGTCGGTCAGGCGGTAGTCGGACAGGGCGGGCGGGCCGTCGACGGGCAGGCGGGCGGTCATTGTGGGGAAGTCTCCGGATTGTGCTGTTCTGGGCCGTGCGCGGCAGGGGCGACGGATGACGCGCGGGTGCCGGCAGCGAATAGCTCTATTCTTTCGCGCGCAGCCAAGAATGTTTTTTCTCATCTTGCTCGGACCGGCGCTCAGCGAGAAAAACTGCGCAGCTTTTTGCCGGGATTTGAGAGAGTTTTGGCGCGGCGTGCCGGAGTGTGATGGGAGGTGCGTTGCGGTGGTCGGGTGGTTTAGCGGAATAGGCGATGTGGGTTGCAAGGCTCGCGGCCTACGCGGTGGATGGCGCTCGAACCCCGTGCGACAAGGGTTTCGGCGGCATCGGGCCGTCACCCTCACCATTGAAATGCACAGCGTTCCGATTGGTCGGCGGCGACGGATGTCCACAATGTCGCGCCATTCGGCCGATCGGGCTCGCGCGCTCACCGTTCGATTGCACAGCGTTTCGAGTGGTGCCGGGGCCGGGATGTCCACATCCGCAATCGGCATGCGGGGCGCTCAGGCGGCGACGCTCACCGTTGAAATTCACAGCATGGCGAGTGGGTTTCGGCGGAGGATATCCACATTGGAAACCGCGCGCTTCGTCGGTCCTCCGTTTGCGCTCACCGTTCGAATACACAGGGTCGAGGATGGGTTTGCCGATCGAACATCCCCGTCTGAGCACGCAGGCCGCGCGATTGCCGGCTCGCTCTCACCATTGAAATACACAGGGGTTCGACTGGCTGCGGTGGCAGTTGTCCACGTCCGGATCTGCGTTGCCGCCCGGCCATACGCGTACCCTCACCGTTGAAAACCACAGCGCTTCGAGTGATTGAGTGGGCCGGATAGCCTCGTCTGAACACGCAGGCCATGCGATTGCCGGCTCGCTCTCACCATTGAAATACACAGGGGTTCGATTGGCTGCGGTGGCAGTTGTCCACCTCCGGATCTGCGTTGCCGCCCGGCCATACGCGCACCCTCACCGTTGAAAACCACAGGGCTCCGAGTGATTGAGTGGGCAGGATATCCACATGGACGAGCGCTCCCCGATCGATAGCAGAGGCGCGCTTCGAAGGACGCCGACGACTGGCAATCCATACCGGAAGCGGCTCATCACGCGATCAGGCGCCGATGCTCACCGTCGAAATACACAGTGCCGCGAGTCGTTTCGACGGACGGATATCCACACGGGCACGCTCATCGTCGTTGCGCTCGATCCTGCGCCCGAGCCTGACAGCAACGCCGCTTCGCGCGGCATCGGCGGTCGAACGGCCGTATCCCAACGGGCTGCGCGCCGGTCGCGGGCTCACGCTCACCATTGAATTGCACGGCGCGCCGAGTCGCTGGAGAAGGCGGATAGGCGCATCGAAATCCGCACGTTGCGAACCACGCGCCTGCACGCACCGTTAGAATGCACCACCCTTCGATTGGGGCCGGAGCCGGATCTCGACGTCCCGGGCACGCATGCCGTGATCACGCCCTCGCGCCATTCGGCTAGAATGCGCGTCGCCCCGAACCGCGGCACCGGCCGGAAACCCGCGCCGGTGCAGGCCTGCCGCCAGATGGGGCGCGGCACTCACCATTGAATTTCACAGCATTTCGCTTCGTCTTGCCGCGAGTTGTCCACAACCCGCTTCATGTCTCGCGCAGCCTCCGGTCACCCTCACCTGTGAAAACCACAGGTTGCCGAGTCGTTTCGAGGCGCGGATATCCACAACCGGGCGCGCGACCGGATCTTCATCTGACGATCGGCGGACGCCTCGACGCGCGAAAGCCGGGGAAAGCCGGAAAGGCTTGCCCGGACGGCCTCGGCGGCACACTCACCGTTCAAATGCACAGCGTTTCGAGTGGTCGTGGCGACGGTTGTCCACATCCCTCCGGCGATGCTTCATCGCGCCGAGGCACCGCCCGGGCGACGTTATTCCGCAATCGACCGGATCACCTTCGCCGGATTGCCGCCGACCAGCGTATTCGGCGGAACGTCCCGGGTGACGACGGCCGCGGCCGCGACGACCGCGTTCTCGCCGATCGTCACGCCGCCGATGATCGTCGCGCCCGCGCCGATCCATACGTTCCGCCCGATCACGATCGGCTTCGCGAACACGCAGTCGCGCCGCCGCGAAGGCTCGACCGGATGGCCGGACGTGATCAGGCTGACGTTCGGGCCGATCATCACGTCGTCGCCGATCTCGAGTCCGCCCAGGTCGTAGAACGTGCAGTTCTGGTTGACGAACACGTTGCACCCGAGCTTCATGCCGGTGCCGCCCGTCGCATGGAACGGCGGGATCAACGTGAAGCCGTCGTCCACCTGCGTGCCGATCAGTTCCCCGAACAATGCGCGCACTTGCGCCGCATCATCGAACGTCAGGCGGTTGAGCCGTGCGGTGATCGCCATCGCCCGTTTGACCTCGGCCACCATGGCCGCCGATTCGGGCGTTCCGCGCGGAATGATCGTGGTGCGATCGTCGTTTGCCATGCGTGACGGGTCTCCAGTGAGTGTGGCGCTGCGTGGTACACCGGCGAGCGCGGCCGGGCGATTGCGTTGCGGTGTGTGCGGGTATTGCAGGGGCCGCGCACATTGTCGTGATGCCGATTTCCACCGGGATGCTTCTGAATTTTCATAACTAGTTTTTGTATAACTAGTCACTTATTGAACTTCCGCCACATAAGGCTTCACGACGCATTTCCCCGATTCGCCGCATGCAACCGAACCCGGCGCCCCTGGCCGGGCGCCCCTGTCCCAACCTCCTGCGCTCGGGTACGCTTGAGCATCCAGCGGATCGACACCTGCACCCAAACGCGGAGGCGCGATGAAGCTCTACTACTGGCCGAAGACCCGGGCATTCCGGGCGCTGTGGATGCTCGAGGAAATCGGTGTTGTGTACGAACTCGTGCCGATCGACCTGCGCTCGCACGAGCAGGGCAGCGATGCGTTCGTGCAGGTCAACCCGATGGCCAAGCTGCCCGCACTCGACGACGGCAGCGCGCCGTTCGCCGAATCGGGCGCCGTGCTGCTCTATCTCGCCGACCGTTGTCCGGATTCCGGACTCGGCGTCGCACCCGGTGATCCGCTGCGCGGCCGTTTCCTGCAGTGGATGTTCTTCACGCCGACCTGCCTCGAACCGGCGATGGCCGAGAAATTCACCGGCGCGTCGGGCAATCCGGTCGCGTTCGGGTGGGGCAACATCATGCGCGTGCAGCGCGCGCTCGCGCAAGCACTCGCCCACAGCGCGTGGCTCGTCGGCGAGCGCTTCACCGCGGCCGACCTGCTGCTCGCGAGCACGCTGAAGATCGCGTTCGACGCGCATCTGCTGCCGCACGAAGGCGTGCTCGGCGACTACGTCGCGCGCGCCGAGGACCGCGACGCGTTCCGCCGCGCGGTCGCGATCGAACAGCGCGAAGCGGCACGTCTGCTGCACGCATGACGCGCGCCGGGGCAGCGCCCCGCCGCCGTTGATCACGCCTGCGCGGCCGGCCCCGGCGCCGACGCGCCCGCGTCGATCACCACGCCCGGCGAACCGCGCTCGTCGGTGTCGACGTCGATCGGCACGACTTCATGAAAATGCGTGTAATCGATGTGCGTGATGCCGTCCTCGTCGTGCATCAGGTCGACATAGCGGTGGCCCCAGCGGATCTCGCCATGCGCCCACGCATGACGCGCCTGCATGACCTGCGCGGTGGTCTCGTCCGAGCCCTCGATCGTGATCAGCAATTGCGCGTCGCGCGCGGCGAGCGACTCGGGCGTCTCGCCGAACAGCGCGCTGGACTCGTCGATCACGTGCATCAGGTTCCAGCCGAGCAGAAAGATCGGATGCTCGTTGCGCACGAGCGGCAGGTCGTGAATCTTGCGCAGCGAATAGCCCTCGTGCGTGCCTTCGACGCGCATCAGCCGCAGTTTCGCCTGCGCCTCGGCAATCACGTTCTGGCGGGCATTCGCGGCGCGCACCATCAGCGTCATCCGGCCGTTCAGCGGCCGCACGATCGCGTAGCGCGCGAACAGGATCTTCGCCCGCGGCCGCGAAAACCGCGCGAACACGAGCCCCGTGGCCAGCGCGATGCCCGACATCCCGACGAAGATCTCGAACGTCGCGACGAGGTGCGCATAGACCGTCTGCGGATGCATGTCGCCGTAGCCGACGGTCGCAAGCGTCTCGACGCTGAAGAAGAACGCGCCGCCGAAGCCGGCCGGCGACTGGTTCGCGATCGGCGCATCGCCGAGCAGGTAGAGCGTCGCGAAGCCGCCGTTGAGCAGCAGGAACAGCACCGCGAGCGACAGGAAGAACACGGGCCAGCTCACCGTCAGCGCGCGGTGATAGAAGTCGCGCCAGCCGAGCGGCGGCATCCCGTACGCGATCACCGGGCGGGTGCCCGACCAGATCTTGCGGCCACGGCCGCGGGAGGCTGGGGAAGACGAATCGACGTTCATCGCGCGGCGCCGGTTGCAGGGAGGCGATGAGCGTAGCACGCGCGGCGGCGGCCGGGGCATGCGGGCCGGTTCGGAACGGCAATCCGCCGCGCAGCCGCAAAAAAAGCCGGCCGCACGAGCGGCCGGCTGCGTCGTCATGCGGACTCGCGCGGGGTGCGCGCCGCGATCACTTCCGGTCGACGATCACCTGGTCGAACGTGCCGCCGTCGGCGAAATGGGTCTTCTGCGCGTTCGCCCAGCTGCCGAAGACCTGCTCGACGCTGAACGTCTTCAATGCCTTGAACTCGGCCGCATGCTTCTTCAGCACGGCCGCGTCGCGCGGGCGCAGATGGTGCTGCGCGATGATCTCCTGGGCTTCCGGCGTGTACAGATAGTCGAGATACGCCTGCGCGACCTTGCGCGTGCCCTTCTTGTCGACCACCTTGTCGACGACCGCGACGGGCGGCTCCGCGAGGATGCTCGCCGACGGATACACGGCGTCGAACTGCGCGCCCGACGCGCCCGTGTCCATCAGCGCGACCTCGTTCTCGAACGTGACGAGCACGTCCCCGATGCCGCGCTGCGTGAACGTCGTCGTCGCGCCGCGGCCACCCGAATCGAGCACCGGCACGTTGCGGAAGATCGCCTTCTCGAAGTCGAGCGCTTGCTGGTCGGTCGCGCCCTTCTGCTTCTGGAAGCCCCACGCGGCGAGATACGCATAGCGGCCGTTGCCCGACGTCTTCGGGTTCGCGATGATCACCTGGACGCCCGGCTTCGCGAGATCGCTCCAGTCCTTGATCGCCTTCGGGTTGCCCTTGCGCACGAGGAACACCATCGTCGTCGAGTACGGCGAGCTGTTGTCCGGGAAGCGTGCGCGCCAGTCCTTCGGCAGCAGCTGGCCGCGCTCGGCGAGCAGGTCGATGTCGTTCGGCTGGTTCATCGTCACGACGTCGGCCTGCAGCCCCTGCAGCACCGACAGCGCCTGCGCGCTCGACGCGCCGTGCGACTGCTTGATCGTGACCGTCTCGCCGGTCTTCTGCTTGTAGGCGGCGGCAAAGCTCGTGTTGATGTCCTTGTACAGCTCGCGCGTCACGTCGTACGACACGTTCAGGATCGACGTGTCCGCGTGCGCGGCCGTCGCCGCCACGACCAGCGCCGCCGCCGCGCCCGTGTGCAGCCAGCGGCCGATCCCCTTGATGCTTGCCATCGTGATATGCCCCGTTTCCAGTGGTGGTGAAAGTGCGTGACCGCACGCGTACGCGCTGTCATCGAAACGTAAGCGGGCATTCTAGCGGCCGGGCGTGGCACGCCTTCCAATCAGTCGTGGAAAGCAAATCTCGAATTCTGCTAAACAGCGGCCGGCGCTCGCGCGGGCTGCCGCTCCGGTGTTAAGATCGCCGCTCAGCCCACTCACGGTTCATCCATGTCCGCTCCCCTGCGCTCGCCCTCGATCCTCGCCGCCGTCGCGGCAGGTGCGCGCGCGGCCGGGCTGAAACTGAAAAAACGACGCCTCGACTGACGGGGACGTCGCGTCCCGTCAGGCGAATGCCGGACGGGATGCCCGCAGGTCGTTTCTTTCTCCTTGCACGCACGCCTCGCTCCGGCACACCGCCGGCGGAACGGTTCCCTCCCACTCCGTTTCCACCATGAGGCTTTGCATGAACACACGTTTCGAAGGTATCTGGCTGCCGATCATCACGCCGTTCCACGACGGCGAGGTCGACCACGGCGCGCTCGCGCGGCTTGCGCGCCGCTATGCCGCGGCGGGCATCGCGGGGTTCGTCGCGGGCGCGACGACCGGTGAAGGCGTGCTGCTCGACGCGCGCGAACAGGACGCGGTGTTCGCGACGCTGCGCGACGCGGCGCCCGCGCTGCCGATCGTCGTCGGACTGACCGCGAGCGCGACGCACGTCGCGGCCGCCCGCGCGCGCGAACTCGCGGCGCTGCGCCCCGACGGGCTGCTCGTCACGCCGCCCGTCTACGTGCGGCCGACGCAGGACGGCATCCGCCGCCATGTCGAAGCGATCGTCGACGCGGCCGACCTGCCGGTGCTCGTCTACAACATCCCGTACCGCACGGGCGTGAACGTCGAACTGGACACGCTGCAGGCGCTTGCACGCGATCCGCGCGTTGCCGGTATCAAGGAATGCGGCGGCACGCTCGACCGGATGAGCCGGCTGGTGCATGACACGCCGCTCGCGATCCTGTCCGGCGACGACAACCAGAACTTCGCGGCGATGTGCGCGGGTGCGCACGGCGCGATCGCGAGCAGCGCACACGTGCTGCCCGAATGGCATGTGCGGATTCACGCGTGGCTGCGCGACGGGCGACTCGCCGACGCGCGGCGCCTGTCGGTCGCGCTGCAGCCGCTCGTCGCGGCGCTGTTCGCGGAGCCGAACCCGGCGCCGGTGAAGGCCGTGCTCGCCGCGCAAGGATGGTGCGAGGACGGATTGCGGCTGCCGTTCGTGCCGGCGAGCGAGGGGTTGCGGGCGCGACTGGCGGCCATTTCTGCGGAGCTGCATGAAATCGAGCCGGACAACGGCGTCGCACGAACCGCAACGCTACCTGACGTGCAAGCGACCGATGGATCTCGCACCGACCGATTGCTTCAAACTGTCAAAACGAGAGACAGGTCATACCGTGCAAGATGAGCGTCGGCCGTCACGAGCTGAAGCGGCTCGAGCCGCGCCTGCGCAACCAGCAAACGATCGAAGGGATCACGATGGTGATGCGGCAAATCGCGGACCGCGGCCCCATGCGCCGCACGAACCGGCAGCTCGCGGATCCCGCTCGGCCCGATTGCACGCATCAGCTCGCCGACGTCGATATCGAGCTTGCCCAGTCCGGCCTTGATGGCAGCCTCCCAGATACTTGCGCTGCTGACGAAACGCTCGTCGGCGGCCGAGATCACCCTGCGTGCCCGTGCGCTGAGCTTGGGGTCATTCGTCACGATCCACAAAAATATGTGCGTATCGAGCAACAGCCGCATCAGCGCCCTTCGAATGCATCCAGCAAGTAATCGGGCAGCGGGGCATCGAAGTCGTCCGCGATCCACGCCTGCCCTTGCAGGACACCGAACCGAACGGGCGCGTTGACGGGCACGGGGCAATCGGCTGACGGCCCGTCATCGCGGGTCGAGACTTCTGCCCTTTGCGCCGGATCGACCGCGCTGGCGCCCGGTGTATTTGCGTTTTGCATGATGACCTCCGTTTCAAGTGATCATCACTGTAGTCAGGTTTGCCCGATCGATCCATTCGGCCGATCGGCAGAGGAACGACCGAACCGCGACCCGCGGCGGCAATCGAGCGTTTCATCACGCCGCCACCGCCTCCTGCGTCGCACCCCGCACCGCCTGCGTGACGATCCGCGCGAGCCGATCGACCGTCGGCGTCGCCGACGACGTGCGCCGCAGCAGGATCAGCGGCAGGCTCGGCAGCGCCGGCAGCCCGCACGACGCGGCATCGAGCACGCGCACCGACGCGGGCAGCCCGTAATGCGAGCGCACCGTCAGCCCGAGGCCGGCCGCGGCGGCCGCCCATAGCCCGGCCAGGCTCGGCGTCGTGAACGCGACGCGCCACGGCACGCCGGCACGGTCCAGCGCATCGGTCGCCGCGCCGAAGAACCGGCACGGCCGGTCGAACACGACGAGCGGCAGCGGCTCGTCCGTCGCACGCATGTCACGGCCGCCCTCGCCCTCACCGCGCACACCGCCCTCCCCACCCGCATCCCCGCCGCCATCCATCATCCCGACACCACCGCCCGCCACCGCGCCGATCCATTGCATCGGCACGTGCGCGATCGCTTCGCTGTCGATTCCCGCCCGCGACACGAGCGCCGCCGACACCGGATCGCCCCACACGAGCGCCAGATCGAGCTGGTTCGCATCGAGCCGGTCGAGCAGATCGGCGTTGCGCGCCACGCGCGCCTCGATCTTCACCTTCGGATGCGCGCGCGCGAACCGCCCGAGCACGTCCGGCAGGATCGCTTCGCCGAAATCCTCCTGTAGCCCGACCCGTACCCAGCCGTCGAGCTTCACGCCGCGCACGGCCGCGGCCGCCTCGTCGTTCAGCTCGATCATCCGCCGCGCGTAGCGCAGCATCGCGTCGCCGGCGTCGGTCAGCGCGAGCCCGCGTCCGGCCTTCACGAACAGCGGCGTGCCGGCCTGCTCCTCGAGCTTGCGGATCTGCGCGCTCACCGCCGACGACGAGCGCGCGACGCGGTCGGCCGCCTTCGCGAAACTGCCGAGATCCACGCCCGCGACCAAGCTGCGCAACGCCGCGACGTCGAAGTTGGGCCGCGCCAGCGCGGCATCGCCCCCCGCGAGCAGCTCGCCGCCGTCGCGCGGAATGTCTTGTCCGGGCATCTCAATCATCCTGATTTATCGAACGATTCATCAAAAACTTTCCGATTTTCAGGATGAATGTAGGGCGCCAGACTGTGGACGTCAACTTCGAACCGGGCCTGCCGTCATGGATACCTCGTGCATCGCTTCCCCTTCTTCGCCTGCCCGCGCCGCCCGCGGGCCGGCCCATCGCTGGCGCGTGCTGGCGGCCGGCGTCGCCGCGAACCTGAGCTTTTCGGCCGCCGCGGCCGGCATTCCGACCACGGCCGTGTGGATGCGCACCGCCTATCACCTCGACAACGGCGCGCTCGGCCTCGTGCTCGGCGCGCTCGGCTTCGGCGTCGCGCTGTCCGAGCTGCCGTGGGGGATCGCGGCCGACCGCTTCGGCGACCGCCGCGTGCTGCTGACCGGGCTCGTCGCGACGGCCGCGATGCTCGCGCTGATGATGTGCACGATCGCCCCGACCGCGCACACGGTGCCGCCGCTGATGCGCGTCGTCGCGGCGATGTGCTGCGTCGGCCTGCTTGGCGGCAGCGTGAACGGATCGAGCGGGCGCGCGGTGATGCGCTGGTTCGGCGAGCGCGAACGCGGGCTCGCGATGAGCATCCGCCAGACGGCCGTGCCGCTCGGCGGCGGCCTCGGCGCGGCACTGCTGCCGTCGCTTGCGTCGCAGGCGGGCTTCGCCGCGGTGTTCGGCGCGCTGATGCTGCTGTGTGCCGGCTCGGCCGCGTTGACGTGGCGTTGGCTGCACGAGCCGCCCGATGCGCCGGTTGCAACGCCCGTCACCACAGGCCGCCCTATCGCTCCGCAATCGCCGGCCGCACCCACGCGCAACCCGCTCGCGAGCGGCCCCGTGTGGCGCATCGTGCTCGGCATCGGCCTGCTGTGCACGCCGCAGTTCGCGGTGCTCACGTTCGCGACCGTGTTCCTGCACGATTTCGGCCGGATCGGCCTCGCCGGCATCAGCGCGGCGATGGTCGCGCTGCAGCTCGGCGCGATGGTGATGCGCGTCTGGAGCGGCCGCCATACCGACCGGCACGGCAACCGGCGCGCGTACCTGCGCGTTTCCGTGTTCGTCGCGGCCGGATCGTTCACGCTGCTCGCGGCGGCGACGGCCGGCAGCCCGCACGTGCCGCTCCCGGCGATCGTCGCGATTCTCGTGTTCGCCGGCGTCTGCGTGTCGGCATGGCACGGCGTCGCGTACACGGAGCTCGCGACGCTCGCGGGCGCGAACCATGCGGGCACCGCGCTCGGGATGGCGAACACGATCGTCTACCTCGGGCTGTTCGCGACGCCGCTCGCGATTCCGCCGCTGCTGGCCGTCAGTTCGTGGAGCGTGGTGTGGCTCGCGACCGCGCTGATCGCCGCCGCGACCTACCCGCTGTTCGCGCGATGACGAGCCGACGCGGCAACGTTCGCGGCAGCGTGCGCGAGACGGTCAGAACTTGTACACGGCCGACAGCATCGCCGAGCGGCCGTCGCCGAACTCGACGGCCGACGATCGCGACTCGCTTCCCAACACCTGCCGCACGCGTTCGACATACGCGCGGTCGAACAGGTTGTCGATATTCAGCTGGAAACGCAGCCGGCGGTTCACCTCGTAGCCGGCCATCAGGTTGTGCACCCAATACGCGCCGAGCTGGCTGCCGCCTTCGGACGTCACGTTGCGCCGGCCGACGAAGTGCGAGCCGTAGCCGATCGTCCAGCCTGCCGGCAGCCGATAGGTCGTCCACAGGTTGAGCGCGTGCCGCGGCGTGTTGCCGAGCGCCTGCCCATCGCGGCGCGGCGCGGCCGCCGAACTGAGCGTGACGCTCGCCAGGTACGTGTAATTCGCGAACACGTCCCACTGCGGCGTCACCTTGCCGGCCGCGCCGAGCTCGACGCCGCGCACGCGCTGCCGGCCCACGAGCGCGTAGCTGCCGTCGGCCATGCGCTCGCGCGCGTTTTTCTTCTCGGTCTGGAACAGCGCGCCGTTCAGCGCGATGCCGGCCAGCCCTTCCCATTTCGTGCCGAGCTCGAAGCTCTCGTTTTTCTCGGGCGCGAGCGACTCGGTCGCCGCGTTGAGGCCCGAGCCGTTGCTCACGAGAAATTCAGCGGACGGATTGAACGACGTGCCGTACGAGAAATACACGCGGCCGTTCTCCGTCGGCTTGAACACGAGCCCCGCGCGCGTGCTCAGATGGCGGTCGCTGTTCGCCGCGCGCTCGGTCGGCTTGCCGGCCGGCGTGCTTTCGGCCCAGCCGTCGATCCAGTCGTGCCGCAGCCCGACATCGATGTCCCAGTAGCGGCCGAGCGAGATCGTGTCGAACGCGTACAGCGCCTTCACGATGAGCTCGGTATCGCTGCGCGCGCTGTTCTCGCGCTTCGCGGGGCCGAGCCACACGCCGGGCGGCGCGGCGAGCGCGAAACCGTTGGCCGGATAGAAACGGTTGAGCCCGTAGGAATACGTGGTGCGACCGTACGTTTCCCGCGAAATTTCGAAGCCCGTGACGAGCGTGTGCCCGATGCCGAACGTCGCGAATTCGCTCGTGACGTTGGTCTGGTTCGCCCACATCGCCGTCGACGCATCGCGGCCGTAGCCCTGCGGCCCGGCCGGCTTGTAGCGCCCCGGCGGCAACCCCTGCAGATTCGCGTGCGACGCGGACACCACCGTATCGCGATTCAGGTGCGTGTAGCGGCTCAGGTTCTGCACCTTCAGGTGCGGCGACACGTCGTGCTCGGCCTTGACGGTGAACGTGTCGGACATGATGCGTTCGCGATCGAGATTGCGCCAGCCGAAGTAGCTGTCGCGCGACACGCCGGCCAGCACCTGCCCGTCGCGCGCAGGCAGCCCGTAGTCGGGCAGGTTGTTGTCGTACTGGTGGAAATAGCCGAGCGTGACGCGCGTCGGCGTGCCGAGACCGAACGCGAGCGACGGCGCGACGCCCCAGCGCCGCTTGCGGATGTCGTCGCGGCCCGGCACGTCGTTGATGTGCGCCATCGCGTTCAGGCGGAACGCGGCCTTGCCGTCGGCGCCGGGCAGCGGCTGGTTCGTATCGAGCGTCACGCGGCGGTAGTCGGACGTGCCGAGCACCGCGCCGGCTTCGGTAAACGCGCCGGCCTTCGGCGTCTTGCTGACCAGGTTCACCGAGCCGCCCGTGGTGCCAGCGCCGCCGAACACCGAGTTCGGCCCCTTGATCACCTCCACCGCGTCGATGTTGAACAGGTCGCTGCGATTGTTCTGCGCGCTGTCGCGCAGCCCGTCGAGCTGCATGTTCGCGTTCGCACCGAAACCGCGGATATTGAAACTGTCGCCCGAGCCGCCGCCGCCCTCGCCCGCGTTGAACGTGATGCCGGCGACGTTCGACAGCGCTTCGCGCAGGCTCAGCGCCTGCTGTTCGTCGAGCACCGTGCGCGGCACGACGGTGATCGTCTGCGGCACGTCGAGCAGCGGCGTCGCATATTTGGCCGAGCCCGACCGATCGACGCGCGAGCCGGCGTCGTGCGCGCCGCGAACGAAGATCGGATCGAGGTGCTGCGCCTGCCCCGGCTCACCTTCTTCCGCACACGCCGGCGCGGCCGCACAGGCGATCATCGCGAACGCGACGGACGCGGTCGCGCGACGCGGCGGCGTCGCGCTCGACAAAATGCAACTGCTCATGCTCACTCCATTCCATTGATGAGAATGATTCCCATTTAAATGGAATGGCGCCGACATCGCAATTGGACACGTCCGAACTTCGCGGTCCGAACGAACGCGCGACCGAAACGCCGGAGCAGGGCGTCAGGCCCGCGTCAGCCGCTCAGGTCGCTTGCGCGACCTCGCGCGCCAGCGCGCGCCGCGCGGCCGGCCGTTCGGCCTCGCGCTGCGCATGCGCGGTCCATGCGGGATGCCGCGCCATGTCGAGCCCGATCGCGACGCCCCAGCGATACAGCACGAGCAGGAACGGATCGACGATCGAATGCGCGCCCGGCTCGGCCCACGTGCGGCCGTCGGCGAGCGCCGCTTCGATCGACGCGTTCGCAGCCTCGATCGTGCCGCGCCCGTGCGCGCTGACTGCGCCGTGCAGCGCTGGATCGTCGATGAAGCGACCCGGCCGCCACAACGCGCCGTAGCCAACGCCGTGCACCCAGCCGACCAGCCAGGCGAGCCATTCGTGGCACCGCGCCTCGCGCAGCGGATCGCCGAGCGGCAGCAATTGCGCGTCCGGATACCGGCGCGCGAGATACGTGAGGATCGCCGGCGTTTCGGTCAGCACGCGCGGCTCGCCCGGAATCGCGAGTACGGGCACGCGCGCTTTCGGGTTGATCGCGAGATAGCGCGCGTCGAGGTTCTGCTGCTCGCGCACGGACACGATCTCGACGTCGAACGGCGCGCCGGTTTCCTCCAGCGCGATGTGGGCGGCGAGCGAGCAGGCGCCCGGCGAAAGATAGAGACGATAGGCGTTCATGGCGGTGTGGCCCGACGGGGCTGTGGAAGACGGCACCGAGTGTAGGAACGCATGCCGATGCGCGGCAAACGATGAATTGTCGTGCTCGGACATTAGTGTTACTAATACCCGCATGCGACGCATCCACCTCCCTCCGCTGCAGACGCTGCGCGCGTTCGAGGCCGCCGTGCGGCTGCAGAGCTTCACGCGCGCGGCGGACGAGCTCGCGCTCACGCAAGGCGCGGTCAGCCAGCACATCCGCGCGCTCGAGGCGCAGCTCGGTTATCCGCTATTCACACGCGAACGCAACGGCGCGACGCCGACGCACACCGCGCACGCACTCGCGCTGCAGGTGCGCCAGGGCCTGAGCGTGCTCGAACGCGCGTTCGAGCCGACGCTCGCGGTGCGCAGCCGCCCACGCACCTGCGACGTGACGCTGAACGTGAGCGTGCTGCCGAGCGTCGCCGAGCGCTGGCTCGCACCGCGCCTGCCGCGCTTCGCGGCCGCGCATCCGCACATCTCGATCGTGCTGCATCCGGACGCGGCGCTCGCGCCGCTGCGCAAGCGCGACCGCATCGACGTCGCGCTGCGCTACGGACCCGGCACGTGGCCCGGTGTGGTCGCCGAGAAGCTGATGAACGAGACGATCTTTCCGGTCGCGAGCCCCGCGTACCGCAATCGCGACGGCGTCGCCCCGCGCACACCGGCCGATCTCGTGCGCGCGACGCTGCTGCGCCATCCCGCGCAGCCGTGGGAACCGTGGTTCCAGGCCGCGCGACTCGACCTCACCGAATCCGCGCGCGCGCCGCGCTTCACCGATGCGAACGCGTTGATCGCCGCGGCGCTGCAAGGCCGCGGCGTCGCCCTCGCGCGCCGCTCGCTGATCGAGCCCGAACTCGCGGACGGCACCCTCGTGCGCGTGTCGACGGTGCGCATCGCCGACGTGTACGCGCACTACGTCGTGTGGCGACCCGGCCATCGTCACGAAGCGGCGATCCGCACGTGGCTCGACTGGCTGCGCAGCGAAGTGCGGCGCAGGACGCCGCGGCGCTGACGCCGACGCTCACGCCCGCATCGGCATCGCCACCTTGTCGAGCGTGATCGGCAGATCGCGCACCCGCACGCCGGTCGCGTGATAGACCGCATTGGCGATCGCGGCCGGCACGCCGGTGATGCCGATCTCGCCGATGCCGCGAA
>Ga0209370_1001686_pt1 | contig 18482 bp, 15 predicted proteins | sample AgamicAtPrz_FD_187164 | JGI IMG/M metagenome (GOLD analysis project Ga0209370, IMG submission 187164) | Agave microbial communities from Guanajuato, Mexico - At.P.rz (SPAdes) (version 2) | ecosystem: Host-associated > Plants > Phyllosphere > Phylloplane/Leaf | place: Guanajuato, Mexico... | reverse complement strand
GCACCGGCAGGCAATGGCTCGGCAGCCCCAGCATCAGCGCCAGCAGCGGCGCCAACAATACCAGCGCCAGCCCGGAAAAGATCCAGTGCGCCAGCACCTTGGCCAGCACCAGCAGCGCCAACGGGTGCGGCGACAGCACCCACTGCTCCAGCGAGCCGTCCTCGAAATCGCTGCGGAACAGGCCGTCCAGCGACAACAGCACCGCCAGCAATGCTGCCACCCAGACCAGGCCTGGCGACAAGGTTTGCAACAATTGGCTTTCCGGGCCGACTGCCAGCGGGAACAGCGCAACCACGATGGCGAAGAATACCAAAGGGTTGGCCAGCTCGGCCGGGCGACGGAACAGCAGGCGCGCTTCGCGGCGCAACAACAGGATGAATACGCTCATGCCGCCCATTGCCCCAGGTTAAGTTCACGGTAACCTGAGGGCTTGCGTTCCAGCGTGTGGTGGGTGGTCAGCACCACTGTGCCGCCCTGCTCGCAGTGGGCCGCCAGGTGCGCCTCGAGCTGCGCCACGCCCTGCTTGTCGAGGGCGGTGAATGGTTCGTCGAGAATCCACAGCGGTGGGCTTGCCAGGTACAGCCGGGCCAGGGCCACGCGGCGCTGCTGGCCGGCCGACAGTGTGTGGCAGGGCACATCTTCGAAACCGCGCAGGCCAACGGCCTCCAGCGCCGCCCAGATCGCCTCGCGGCTGGCCGGCTGGTGCAGGGCGCACAACCAGGTGAGGTTTTCCTCGGCGGTGAGCAGGTCCTTGATGCCAGCGGCATGGCCGATCCACAACAGGATGCTGGCCAGGGCGTGACGCTGCTCGGCCAGTGGCTCGCCGCCCAGCAGGATCTGCCCGGCGGTCGGCTGCATCAGGCCGGCCAACAGGCGCAGCAGGCTGGTCTTGCCGCTGCCGTTGGGGCCGCTGATCTGCAGCATGTCGCCGGGCCGCAGCTCGAATGCGAGGTGCTCGAACAGCAGGCGCCAGTCGCGCTCGCAGGCCAGGCCCGCGGCTTGGAGGTGAAGGGTCACGGTTTCGCCTTTTCTTTTGTAGGGGTTGAGGTCGGCGTCGCCTGCTTCGCGGGCACGCCCGCTCCCACAAGGGTCATGCAAGGCTTGAAAGCTGCGCAAAACCCTGTGGGAGCGGGCATGCCCGCGAAGCAGGCGACACCACCCTCAAGCCCAGTATCTCAAGTCGCCCCACTCGCTGCCGTTATACTGGCAACCACGGGCGGTCGGCATTATTACACGTGCCACCGCGCTGCCAAGAGGGCGGGTTCGACAGGTTGTATACAATCATGACTGAAATCAATAGTCTCGGCACACAAACCACGGTCAGCCCCCAGGCCATCAAGGCGGGCATGACCGGCGAACTGCTGCGCCTGACGCAACCGCAGCCAGGTTTGATGGCGCCCGGCGAGACCGCGCAGGCCGAGGTCATGTCGTTGCGCCAGGTGGGCCAGGACTTCCAGCTGGTGCTGCGGCTGATGCAGGCCAACGGCGCCCAGACCCAGTTGCAGGCCAGCGCCAGCCAGCCCTTGCCCCAGGGCAGCCAGGTCACGGTCAGCCAGCCTGAAAGCAACCGCCTGGCGATCATGCTGCAGCAGGCCAGTGCCAGCCAGATCGCTACCCTCACCCGCCTGGATGCCAGCAAAGTGCCGGTCGGCACCCTGCTGCAGGGCAAGGTCCTGACCAACCAGGTGCTGGCCCAGGCGCCCGGCCAGCCAGCCGCCTACCGGGCGCTGGTCAGCCTGCTCAACAGTGCCCAGGCGGGCGCTACCCTGAGCGTGGACAGCCCGCGCCCGCTGGCCGTCGGCAGCCTGCTCAGCGCGCTGGTGCAGGGCGACCAGTCACTGCGTTTCGTACCGCTCAGCGGCCGCCAGGACCAGCTCAGCATTGCCCAGCAGCTGCTGACCCAGCAAAACCGCCAGGCTTCGCTGCCTGGCCTGCTCAATGCCCTGCAGCAGGTGGCCCGCGACCCGAGCGCCGATGGTGAGCTACGAGCCAGCGCCGAACGCCTGTTGGCCAGCCTGCCGGAAGCCCGGCAACTGGGTGATGCCAAGGCAGTGGCCCAAGCGCTGAACAACAGCGGCGCCTTTCTCGAAGCCAAACTGCTGGGCGGTTTCCCGGCCAGCGTCGCCACCGACCTCAAGGCGCACTTGCTGCGGCTGATCAACGTCGCACCGGCCAGCGTACCCGGGGCGCCCAACCTTTCGCCCGCCGCCCTGGCCGTTACCATGCCGGCCTTGGCCCGCAGCGCGCTGGGCATGCTCGAACGGGTCAGCCCCAAGCCGCAACCGGGCGCATTCCCGCTGCCGTCGCGCCTGCTCAAGGCCATGGAGGACGAAGGCGACCTGCAACAACTGCTGCGCCTGGCCGCCGCTGCCGTATCGCGCCTGCAAAGCCATGCCATGAGCAGCCTGCAACAAACCGGTACCTTGGAAAACGGCAACCTGCAAACCACCTGGCAAACCGAAGTGCCGATCCGTCACGGTCAGGAGTTCATCCCCCTGCAGGTCAAGCTGCAGCGTGAGGAAACGCCACAACAGCAGGCCGACCGCCAGCAGGAATCAGCCGACCCGCTGCAAGCCCTGTGGCGCATCGAACTGGCTTTCGACCTGTTGCCCCTTGGCCCGGTGCAAGTGCAGGCGCAGTTGAGCCAGGGTCGCCTGAGTGGCCAGCTGTGGGCAGAACGCGAACAAACCGCCCGGCTCATCGACAGCCAGCTCGGTACCTTGCGCGAGCGCCTGCTGGCACGCGGCCTGGATGTAGGCGACCTGGAATGTCACCCCGGCACGCCGCCACAAGGCCCGCGTACACGGTTGGAGCAACGCTGGGTGGATGAAAACGCATGAGCCAGAAGCACACACGCCAGGCCATTGCCCTGAGCTACGACGGCCAGCAGGCCCCTACCCTCAGTGCCAAGGGCGACGATGCGCTGGCCGAGGCCATCCTTGCCCTGGCCCGCGAGCACGAGGTGCCGATCTACGAAAACGCCGAGCTGGTACGGCTGCTGGCGCGTCTGGAGCTGGGCGACCAGATCCCCGAGGCACTGTACCTGACCATTGCAGAGATCATAGCGTTTGCCTGGCAGTTGCGCGGCAAAGTGCCTGCCGGGTTCGGCGACGAGCCCCAGGCCCCGAGCGACATTACACCGGTAACCCCGCTGCTGCCACCGGGCAACCACCGCTAAATAGTTACCACCGCTCGCGGCCCCTGCCATTCAGCCTTGCCATCTCCGTCTACGTGCAAGGTGAACATCATGTCCAGAAGCCCTATCAACGCTGCCGGCGTGCAGTACGTCCGCGACCATCTGAACCATGTCCCCCGTCCGGACCGCGAAGCCAGCCTCGCCATCCGGCAATGGTTGCAGAAACAAGGCCACGACCTCGACCCCGCGCAAATCGATGTCGTCACCCTGCACTACTGCCCGGATGCCAGCGGCGGACATCTCGCTGCCGTAACCCGATGCATCAGCCTGCCGCAGGCAGTGCTCGAAAACTGGCAGGGCGAGTCCAACAATGACTTACTGGGTGCCCTGTTTCGCCAGCCCTGGGCCGGCTCGCTGCCTGATGGCCCGCTGCGGCTGGTCGACACCCTGCCCGCGCCAGGCGCGTTTCGGCAGGGTGCTGGCCATGCGGTGTTCAACGGCCTGTTCCGACGCACCACGCCGCAGCGTCTTGACCCCTCTACGCACCTGCCGATTGCCGCAGAAGGCTTTCAGCGCTTTATCGAAGACCTGGACTTCCACACACCGTTCAAGGCCCAGCTGGACCGCTACTGGGAGACGCACCTGCAGAGCCACCGGCTTGCCAGCAAACTGAATTTCATCGCGGCGTGCAACAAGCAGGTCAGCCAAGGCAGCCTCAGCGAGGCCGCCAGGAAGCTTATATGGCAAGCCGCCGGGTTGCTGCCAAGCAACCGCAAGCTGCGCCAGAGCACGCTCAACATTTATGGCTACGCCGCTACCGACCTGCTGTACCTGAACGACCCCGGCAGCGACCTGAGCATACTCTACGTGCCCGGTAACAGCTCGCCGTTGCTGGAGTTTGCAAGCCAGGCGCAGTTGCAGGACTGGGTCGGCAAACAGTGCAAGGACCCGCTCAAACGTCAGGCGCTGAAGCAGCACTTCCGTCTCGCCGACTGCCCTCAGGGGCTGGAGTTCAGTGGCCTGGACACGGCTCTTGAAGGCCTGGCTGCATACCCTGCCCGCCATCGGCTACCGCCTGAGCATGGTTACTTCAATGATGACGGTACCTGGCCGCCGCAGTTGTACGTCAATTACAAACCCGACACGTACAGCCCGCAGATCGAAGGCGATGTGTTCCAGGCCCTGGCCGAACGCCAGCGCCAACGCAGCTACGACGACGCCGACTTCCTCATCACCCGCGACAGCCAGGTCAGCAAAGCCCGCTGGCTAGGTTACCTGACCAGCACGCTCAACCTGCTGGCGCCACTTTGCCTGGTCGTACCCGGCCTGGCGCCGCTGCTGGCGGTGGGCGGCATCGCGCAACTGGGCCTGGGGCTGGACCAGGCGATCAATGGCAAGTCCCTGCAAAAGCGGCAAGACGGTGTCGGCGAGGTTGTCTGGGGCCTGTTCAATGCCGTGCCCCTGGCTATCAGCGGCGTCGCCAGGGCCAAGGCGCTGTTCGAATTCAAAAGCGATGGCTTCGTACCGCCGGTGCGGCTCAACGAGCAGATCGGCTACCCCTTGAGCCCGGTTTCGCCACCGCATATCCCCGAGCCGGAAGGTGCGCGCTACTTCCATTTGCCTGAGGCAATCGCGCCCCTTCCGGACTGCGACCAGGCCATTGCCGATTCGGTTATCCGCACGCCGCTGTATGGCATCGACATAGACCACCTCGATGCCAGCATCGATACCTACAACGAGCGTGTGGTCTACGACCTGGACCGGGATGTGTTCATCCGTGAACAGGACCTGAACGAAGTCGCCCCAACCGGCTACGTTGCCCGGCCCGGCAGCCGGGACCTGCAGCCGCTGCGTAACGCGCGTACCGTCACCAACGCCATGCGCAGCCGTAGCCTGCGCGCCTTGGGCGTGGACCTTGCGCTGCCGGTGCAAGTGCCAACGCTGGCAGCCGACAGCTACCCTATCACGAAAAAAATCAGTTGCCTGTGGGTCGGCGATAAGCTCATCAGCCCTGAACTTCTGGCCAACCTGGGTAGCAATGCCCAACGGCTCAATGGCAGTGAATACAGCTTCCGGCTATTCCTTTCCAAGGCGTCACCCGCCGCCTATACGGAAAACCTGGCCCTGCTGGCTGCGCAGGCCCCCGGTCTGCAAGTGCTGCCACTGGAAGAACAGGCATTCTTTCGGGCATTTCGCCAGAGCAAGTACCATGCCCAGTACGACGCCGCGCTGGATGGCAATGGCGGCATCGCCAGCAACTTTGCGTCGGCCTCCGATGTACTGCGCTACCCGATGCTGCACCATGAAGGGGGCTTGTACATGGATGTCGACGACAGCCTGCTGGCCCTGGGGCAATACCCACAGGTGGCCAACGGACGACCTGTCGGCAGCCCGGGCGAAGCCATCGATCAGGTGGCGCTGTGTACCACAGCCGACGGCCTGCTGCTGGCACCGCCCATGTCCAACGAAAAGATGGGCATGAACTGCCTGTACAACACCAGCCTGATTGGTAGCCACCCCGGCAACCCGACCCTGGAAGCCATTTCCGAGGAGATGCACGCCCGCTATCAGGCCAACAAAGAGTTCTACGACAGCAAGCCCAGCCTGGCCGAAGACCCGGCAAGCTTCTACCGCTACGCCAACCGCCTCAGCTACCTGACCGGCCCTGCGCTGATCACCGATATGGTCGACCGCCATTTGCCGGCGCTGGGCACCCTGCGGCAGATCACCAACTTGTACGGCATGCCCCACATCAACGCCTATCGCTTCGTCGATCTGCCTGCCAGTCAGGAAGCAATCCGAACGCTGCTACCTCTCAACCGCTTCGCCAAGGTAGGCGGCAACCACTCGTGGAGCCGCACATGAATCTCAACCAGACCATCGTCGGTAGCGCCGGCAAACAACAGGTGCACGGCGTGCTGGCGCGCCTGCCCCGCCCGGACCGTAGCGCCAGCCTGGCCATCACCGAATGGGCGCGCCAGCAGCAATTGCCGCTGGACCCGGACCAGACGCTGGCGGTGACCCTGCACTGCAGGTTCGTGCGCGATCGAGGCTGGCTGGCGCAGGTTGTCGAACAGATGACGCTGACCCAGGCGTTGCTGGCCAACTGGCAGGACCACAGCCTGGACGATGCCGTGCAGCTGGCGTTGCAGCAGGTCATGCGTTCGGTCGGGACGAATATCGACTGGCTCGGGCTTCTGCCAGAGCTTTCGTTGCCGCACGGCCGCGTGCCCTGGGCTACCGCTTTTGGCAACAGCCAGGTGAAGATCGTCGAGCAACTGCCGAAAAGCGGCCTGTTGCAGGATATCGACACGCATACGGTCTTCCATGGGCTTTTCCGTCAGACCGCGCACAGGCGTTACGACGCCACCACCTACATCCATTTCGACGCCACGGCCTTCCAGCGCTTCATCTGGCAACTGGACTTCCAGAACGTCTACCTGCGTCAGCTGAGCGACTTCTGGTCGCAAGCCGCTAGCGATTATGCAACGGGTTCATGCATCGCCTACCTGGCGGCGTGCAACCGGCACGTGTTGCTTGGTTACCTGAGTGAAGCTGGGCGCAGCCTCGCGTGGCGGGCCGCTGGCGTGCAACGCTGGCAACATGACCGGGCCCTGCAGCGCAATGGCGTGGATGCCAGGTTGCTGAGCATCAATGGGTACCGCTCCAGCGACATTCTGTGCCTCAGCGATGCCGCCAGCGGCCTGACCCTGCTGTACATTCCCGGCAACGCGGCACCGCTGCATGAGTTTCGCAATGCCGGAGCGATGCGCGCCTGGCTGGCCCGACAATGTCGGGACCGCGCAAAGCGGGCCGCGCTGCTCAGTCACTTCAACGCCGCCGATGTTCCCGACCGCCTGGGCCGTTCCGGGCTGGCCACCATTCTCAAGGGCATGGCCGACTTCCCTCCGCGCCGCTTGATCCTACCTGCAACCAGCGTGTACCGCCTGGTCAGGGTATGGAACCCGCATACCCTGATCAATTACCAAGCCGAGCGCTACAGCCCGCGTATCGAACGCGACCTGTTCAGCGCCTTCACCCTCGCCCAGCAACGCCGCAGCCAAGCCGATGCCAGGTACCTGATCACCCGGGACAGCGAAGTGACCAAAGCCAGGTGGCGGGGCTACTTCTATCTGACCATGAACCTGGTGACGCCTTTTTTGCTGGTGGTGCCCGAACTCGCCCCACTCATGGCCATCGCCGGCGCTGCGCAGTTTGGCGTGGGCCTGGACCAGGCTCTCAATGACAAGCTTCTTGAACAACAAGAGGAAGGCGCCGGGCAAGCGCTGTTCGGGCTGCTGAATGCCGTACCCGGCATCGTGCAGGGCGCGAGGGCCAGCGAGGCGTTGTTTGGCAGCACGCCATCCGGCTTCGTCAAACCCGTGCGCCTCAACGGTCGGCTTGGCTACCCCCTAAGCCCGGTTTCCCCGCCACGCTTGCCGGGCATGGAAATGACGCCTTTCTTCCGAGAGTTGGCTGCAGCGGGCGATGAGATAGCAGCCGCCAAACCCGGTGCCGATCCGCATATCGCCCGCTGTGTGATACGGCGCCAGGCGTTCGGCACTGGAGATGAATTGCTGGGCGATGTCGGCCAAGGTCCGCACCCGCTGTACTACGACGCGCTGAACGACAGCTTCGTGCTCAAGTACCCCAACGGTACTCGGGGTGCCGCACACTTCGTCGCACGGGCTGACCCGCTGCAGCCCCTTGCCAGCCAGCTGGTGGCCGATACCGACCCGTTGCGGGAAATCAGCCCCGCATCACGCTCGCGCACATTGCGTGCCCTGGGCGTCGACCTGCAATTACCGCTTGACCTCGACGCGCTGGCAACATCCAACGGTATGCCCGTGCCTCGGCAGATCTTCCACCTGTGGGTCGGCGACCGGGTGATTGCCGGGGACTATCTTGCAGCCCTGGACAACAACATCAGGGCCCTGCGTAACAGCGACTTTTCCCTGAAGCTGTACCTGTCCAACGTCAATCCCGAAGCCTTCGAGCAAAACATGGCATTGCTGCAGGGCCGAATGCGCGATGGCTTGAAGGTATCCACGCTGGAGCACCAGACATTCTACCGGCAATTCAGCGAAAGCGAGTATTTCGAGCAATATCGGGCCGCCATTGACGGCAACGGGGGTGTCGCGAGCAATTTCTCATCGGCCTCGGACATTCTGCGCTACCGGATCTTGCACAGTGAGGGCGGCATATACCTGGACATGGACGACCACCTGCTGGCTGCGCCGGACGCAAGGGGGCAGCTGCGGGCGAAGATCGACACGGTCTCGCTCAGCGTTCCGATCGACGGCCTGTTACTGCGCAGCCCGGTGTGTAACGCTCAGTTGGGCATGTACACCAGTTACAACACCAGCATGATCGGCAGCCGCGCGTTCAACCCGGTGCTCGATGCAATCTCTGACGAGATGCTCAGCCGCTACCTCACCCCCGAAGGGCGGGAATTCTACTCGACGCCAAAGCCGGCCCGGCAGGACGAAACCGGCTTCCGGGCCTACACCCGCAAGCTCAACCAGCTCACCGGCCCGGCGGTGCTCAACCACGTGATCGAGCAACGCCTGCCAGAGCTCTACACCTTCAGGCAGGTGGCGGACCTGGCGAATATGCACACCCTGCATTACGAAGCGTTGATCGACGAACAGGCGCAACGGCGAGCGGAGCTGCGCTTGTTACCACTGGAGGAAGTGGCGGTAGCGGGCAATGCGCAGGGCTATTGATGCACAGGGAGCCGTGAAGCGAGCCGGGACAACCTCGTTGACCAGGCCGGTAACAAATCGGGCGACCTGCGTCGCCCGATGCTTCAACCGCTGCGGTGCAGCTTGCTCATCAGCTCCGCCTCGGCCTGGGTCAGGCCGCAGCTTTCGGTCAGTTCGGCCACGCTGGCACCCATGCCCACCAGCTTGGCCGCCTGGGTGAAGGTGACGTTGTGCGGGTCGCGCTGCTCCAACTGCTGGATCTTGTCGGGCAGCGGGGCAACCGCCACGCGCAGCTCGTGCAGCGCCTCGCCCATGCGCACGGTACCGTTCTGGTAGTCGTCCAGGCGTTTGGCGAGGTCCTTGATGCGCTGGTCACGCAGCGCATCACCCTCTGCCTGCTGCGCAGCCAGCTCGCGCTGGCGCTTGCTGTAGTTGAGGAAAAACCACAGGCTCAGCGCCCAGACCAGCGCCAGGAAGATGACAGCAACCTCTAGGATCAACTCAGATGTTCTCCAGCTCGGACCATTCTTCCTCGGTCATCATCTTGTCCAGCTCGACCAGGATCAGCAGTTCGCCATTCTTGTTGCAAACGCCCTGGATGAACTTGGCCGACTCTTCGTTACCCACGTTCGGCGCGGTCTCGATCTCGGACTGGCGCAGGTACACCACCTCGGCCACGCTGTCGACCAGGATACCGACCACTTGCTTGTCGGCCTCGATGATGACGATACGGGTGTTGTCGGTGACTTCGGTCGGCATCAGGCCAAAGCGCTGGCGGGTGTCGATCACGGTCACCACGTTGCCGCGCAGGTTGATGATGCCCAGCACGTAGCTTGGCGCACCCGGCACCGGGGCGATCTCGGTGTAGCGCAACACTTCCTGCACCTGCATCACATTGATGCCGTAGGACTCATTGTCCAGACGGAAGGTAACCCACTGCAGGATCGGATCTTCGGAACCTTGTGCAGACGACTTTTTCATTCCCCTACCCTCAAAATCCGCCATCGGCGGTGTGTTCGGTGTCATTTCTGTTTGGCGTGCATCTGCTTGACCGCGCCACTGGCGATCAGCTCGGCCAGTGCTGCGACGTCGAGCAGTGCACACATGTGTTCAATCACCGTGCCGGCCAGCCACGGGCGCTGGCCACGCTGGCTGCGCCACTTGATCTCGGACGGGTCCAGGCGCAGCGAGCGGCTGACCTGGTGCACGGCCAGCCCCCATTCGTAGCCCTGCACGGAAATCACGTATTGCAGGCCCTGGCGAAAATCATCGCGGTAGCGATCTGGCATCACCCAACGCGCGGTATCCAGCACCTTCAGGTTGCCGGCCTGGCAGGCCAGGATGCCGAGGAACCAGTCGGGCTGGCCGAACAGCGGCGTCAGTTCCTGGCCGGCCAGGGTATAGATCGAGCCCAGGCACACCAGTGGCACCGCCAGGGTCAGGCCGGCCACATCGAACAGCAGGCATTCGAACGGCTCGGCGGCCCAGGCCGGGCGGCCATCGACCGTGGCCGGGGGCACGGGCACTTGCGGCCCCGGCAGGTGCACATCCACCAGCGGCACTGCCGGTTCCACGGTTTGTTCTTCGACCAGCACCGGGATGCTGGCCTCGGCCACCACTTCGCGCTCTACCACCGTCACCACCGGCGCTTCTATCGGCATCACGCGGGGCAGCACCGCCAGCCTGGGCTCGGCGAACGGCCGTGGTGCGGGGCTGACGGTTGCTTCGGCCGATGCCGGCCTGGCTTGCTGCAAGGCATCACGCGCCTGCTCTTCGCGCACCGCTTCGGCGAACTCATCCGCCGCTGCCGGCGACTCGAACAGGTCTTCGGCTTCGGTGGCCTCCTGCAGCAGGCCATCAAGGTACGACTGCAGGGCCATCTGTGGCCGGTTGCTGGTTTGCCGGGTCTGGGTCATCAGGCCACCTGCGCCGCAGTCTTGTAGGTCAGCAGGTGCTTGAGCAGCGCGCGATAGGCAATCAGCCCGCGGCTCTTGCTGTCGAATTGCGAGGGCGTGACGCCCTTGCGGCTGGCATCGCGCAGGCGCGTATCCACCGGGATGTAGCCCTGCCACACCTGCTGGTCGTAAGTGTCACGCAGCAGCTTGAGGGTGGCCAGCGAGGCCTGGGTGCGGCGGTCGAACAGGGTCGGCACGATCTGGTAGGGCAGCGCCTGCTTGCGCGAGCGGTTGACCATGGCCAGGGTACCGACCATTCGCTCCAGGCCCTTGACCGCGAGAAATTCGGTTTGCACCGGGATCACCAGCTGCTGGCTGGCCGCCAGGGCATTGACCATCAGCACGCCGAGCAAGGGTGGGCTGTCGATCAGCGCATAGTCGAAATCCTGCCACAGCTGCGCCAGACTCTTGGCGATCACCAGGCCCAGGCCGTTCTGCCCCGGTGACTGGCGCTCCAGCACCGCCAGTGCGGTACTCGATGGCAGCAGCGAGATGCGTTCGTCACTGGTAGGCAGCAGCAGTTGCCCGGGCAGGCCCTCGGGTACCGCGCCCTTGTGCAGGAACAGGTCGTAGCAGCTGTGCTCCAGGGCATCGGGGTTATGCCCGAAATAGCTGGTCATCGAGCCGTGCGGGTCGAGGTCGACAACGACCACGCGCTTGCCGGCCTCGGCCAGCAGGCCGGCCAGGGCGATGGTAGTGGTGGTCTTGCCGACGCCACCTTTTTGATTGGCTACTGCCCAGACTCTCATCAAGCAAACTCTATCTATTGATTTGGCAGGGACACTGCAGGGGCAACTGTCTTGCTAAACATTTGAAAGCCCGCACGCGCCCCTGTGGGAGCGGGTTTACCCGCGAACACCGGCAAAGCCGGTGCCATATACCGAGTCGCTATCTTCGCGGGTAAACCCGCTCCCACAGGGTCGACGGTAACTTCGCGAACCTGTTGCCGGTGCCAGAGAATTGACGAGTCACTGCCCCGCCACCGTTGCTGGCGTTGCCGGTGCACTTTGTGTGCCAGCCCGGCGCAATGCGGCATCCGGCGTGGCATTGGCACTGCCCGAGCCAGTCAGGCTGCGGCGCACTTCCAGGTTACGGGAAATCACCAGCACCACCCGGCGATTACGCGCACGGCCTTCGGCATTGTCGTTGCTGGCCACCGGCTGGTACTCGCCATAGCCAACCGAGGCCATGCGTGCCGGGTTGACCCCTTCCATCGCCAGCAGGCGCACGATGCTTGCCGCCCGCGCCGAAGACAGCTCCCAGTTGGTCGGGTACTGCGCCGTGCGGATCGGCAGGTTGTCGGTAAAGCCTTCGACGTGCACCGGGTTGGCGAACGGCTTGAGAATGCCAGCCACCTTCTCGATGATCGCAAATGCCTGATCGCTGGGCATGGCATCGCCGCTGCCGAACAGCAACGAGGAGTTGAGCTCGATCTCGATCCACAGCTCATTGCCGCGCACAGTCATCTGGTCGTTTTTGATCAGGTCGCCGAAGGCATCGCGCACGTCGTCGCTGATGGTTTTCAGCGGGTCGACACTGGTCGCCCCCAGGCCCGCATCGGTCTGTTCGCTGTCCTTCACCAACGGCTCGGCCGGGCGCACGCTCAGCGGCCGTTCTTCACCGATGGGGATAGGCTTCATGCTGCGCTCGGGGTCGTTGAACACCCCGAGCAAGGCCTGGGAAATGACCTTGTACTTGCCCTCGTTGATCGAGGAAATCGAGTACATCACCACGAAAAAGGCGAACAGCAAGGTGATGAAGTCGGCGTACGACACCAGCCAGCGTTCGTGGTTTTCGTGTTCCTCGGTATGACGACGGCGACGCATGGGTTACTCCATGAAGCCTTGCAGCTTCAGCTCGATCGAGCGCGGGTTCTCACCCTCGGCAATCGACAGCAGGCCCTCGAGCAGCATCTCGCGGTAGCGCGACTGGCGCATGACGATGGCCTTGAGCTTGTTGGCGATCGGCAGCAGCACCAGGTTGGCGCTGGCCACGCCGTAGATGGTCGCGACGAAGGCCACGGCAATGCCGTTGCCCAGCTGCGACGGGTCGGCCAGGTTGCCCATCACGTGGATCAGGCCCATCACCGCACCGATGATGCCGATGGTCGGCGCGTAGCCACCCATGCTTTCGAACACCTTGGCGGCCTGGATATCACGGCTTTCCTGGGTCAGGAAATCCACTTCGAGGATGCTGCGGATGGCCTCTGGCTCGGCGCCATCCACCAGCAGCTGCAGGCCCTTGCGCGCATACGGGTCAGGCTCGCCGTCGGCCACCCCTTCCAGGCCCAGCAGGCCTTCCTTGCGCGCGGTCAGGCTCCAGTTGACGACGCGGTCGATCCCGCCCGCCAGGTCGACCCGTGGCGGAAACAGGATCCAGCGCAGAATCTGCAAGGCACGCTTGAACGACGACAGTGGCGACTGCAGCAAGGCCGCCGCCAGGGTGCCGCCCAGCACGATCAGCGCCGCCGGGCCATTGATCAGCGCGCCGAAATGGCCGCCTTCGATGAAGTTGCCACCGACGATAGCGACAAAGGCGAGGATCAGGCCGATCAGGCTGAGCACGTCCATCAGACGCACGCCTCCACCAGGTGCTTGCCGATCTCGTCCAGGCTGTACACCGCGTCGGCCAGGTTGGCCTTGACGATGGCCATGGGCATGCCATAGATCACGCAGCTGGCTTCATCCTGGGCCCACACCGTACTGCCGCCCTGTTTGAGCAGGCGCGCACCTTCACGGCCATCGGCGCCCATGCCGGTAAGCACCACCGACAGCACCTTGTCGCCATACGACTTGGCCGCCGAACCGAAGGTGATGTCCACGCATGGCTTGTAGTTCAGGCGCTCGTCACCAGGCAGGATCTTCACCGTGCCACGGCCGTCGATCATCATCTGCTTGCCACCTGGGGCCAGCAGGGCCAGGCCCGGGCGCAGCATGTCGCCGTCCTCGGCTTCCTTGACGCTGATGCGGCACAGCTTGTCCAGGCGTTCGGCAAAGGCCTTGGTGAACGCTGCCGGCATGTGCTGAATCAGCACGATCGGCGCCGGGAAGTTGGCCGGCAGCTGCGTCAGCACCCGCTGCAGGGCGACCGGGCCGCCCGTGGAGGTGCCGATGGCCACCAGCTTGTATGGCTTGCGCTTGGGTGCTGGCGAGTGCGCTGGCGCCACTGCTGCTGCACGGGCAGGCGCAGGCGTGCGCGCTGCTGGCTGGCTGGCGAAGCTGCTGGCAGCTGCGTGACCGGCGCCTGCTGGCGCGGGTGCAGGTGCGGCAACCGGCGCATGGCTGGCGTAGCTGCCAAAACGGCGATTGCTGCGGGAAATGGTATGCACCTTCTCGCACAGCAATTGCTTGACCTTGTCCGGGTTTCGCGAAATGTCCTCGAAGTTCTTCGGCAGGTAATCCACCGCACCGGCATCCAGCGCATCGAGGGTGACACGGGCGCCTTCGTGGGTCAGCGACGAGAACATCAACACCGGCGTCGGGCAGCGCTGCATGATGTGCCGCACCGCGGTGATGCCGTCCATCATGGGCATTTCGTAGTCCATGGTGATGACATCGGGCTTCAATGCCAGCGCCTGGTCGATTGCTTCCTTGCCGTTGGTCGCGGTACCTACTACCTGGATCGTCGGGTCCGCCGAGAGGATTTCCGAGACGCGGCGGCGGAAGAAACCGGAATCATCCACCACCAGGACCTTGACTGCCATAAACACTCCATTAGGCGGCGCAACCCGCCAGGGTGCGCCACCGAAATCAAATACGCCGCGCGGCGTAACGCTTGAGCATGCTCGGGACGTCGAGAATCAACGCAATGCGACCGTCGCCAGTGATGGTGGCCCCGGACATGCCCGGGGTGCCCTGCAGCATCTTGCCCAGTGGCTTGATTACCACTTCTTCCTGGCCAACCAGTTGATCGACGACAAAGCCGATGCGCTGGGTGCCAACCGACAGGATCACCACGTGGCCCTCGTGCTGCTCTTCGTGCACCTGGCCCTGGACCAGCCAGCGCTTGAGGTAGAACAGCGGCAGCGCCTTGTCGCGCACGATCACCACTTCCTGGCCGTCGACCACGTTGGTGCGCGACAGGTCGAGGTGGAAGATCTCGTTGACGTTGACCAGCGGGAAGGCGAACGCCTGGTTGCCCAGCATCACCATCAGGGTGGGCATGATCGCCAGGGTCAGCGGCACCTTGATGACGATCTTCGAGCCCTGGCCCTTGGCCGAGAAGATATTGATCGAGCCATTGAGCTGGGAGATCTTGGTCTTCACCACGTCCATGCCCACACCGCGGCCGGACACGTCGGAAATCTCGGTCTTGGTCGAGAAGCCGGGGGCGAAGATCAGGTTGTAGCAGTCCGACTCGCTCAGGCGCTCGGCGGCATCCTTGTCCATCAGGCCCTTTTCCACGGCCTTGGCGCGCAGGATGTTGGGGTCCATGCCCTTGCCGTCGTCCGAGATCGACAGCAGGATGTGGTCGCCTTCCTGTTCGGCAGACAGCACCACGCGGCCGGTGCGCGCCTTGCCGGCGGCTTCACGCTCCTCGGGCATTTCCACGCCATGGTCGACAGCGTTGCGCACCAGGTGCACCAATGGGTCGGCCAGGGCTTCGACCAGGTTCTTGTCGAGGTCGGTCTCTTCGCCGACCAGCTCCAGGTTGATTTCTTTCTTGAGCTGGCGGGCCAGGTCGCGCACCAGGCGCGGGAAGCGGCCGAAGACTTTCTTGATCGGCTGCATGCGGGTTTTCATCACCGCGGTCTGCAGGTCGGCGGTGACCACGTCGAGGTTGGACACGGCCTTGGACATGGCCTCGTCGCCACTGTTCAGGCCCAGGCGCACCAGGCGGTTACGCACCAGCACCAGTTCGCCGACCATGTTCATGATCTCGTCCAGGCGCGCGGTATCGACCCGCACGGTGGTCTCTGCTTCGCTGGCGCCATGCTTTTCAGCGGTCGGGGCCGGGGCGCGGGGTGCTGCGGCAGGTTTGCTGGCAGGCGCCGGAGCCGGGGTAGCAGCTGCTGCTGGCTTGGCCACGGGCTGGCTGTCGGCCTTGGCCGTGACCGGCGCTTGCACCTTGGCTGCAGCCGGGGCTTCGACGGCGGCAACATCGCCGCCGAACTTGCCCTTGCCGTGCAACTGGTCCAGCAGCGCCTCGAACTCGTGCTCGCTGATTTCGTCGCTGGTTGCGCTGGTATCGGTTGCGGCAGGCGTCGGCGCCTTGGCACCGGGCAAGGCATCGGCCTGGAAGGTGCCCTTGCCATGCAACTGGTCCAGCAGCGATTCGAATTCGGCGTCGGTAATTTCGTCGCTGGCCGCTTCCGGCGCGCTGGCAACCGGCTGCGCGGCAACCTCGGCGCTGAACTGGCCTTTGCCGTGCAACTGGTCGAGCAGCGACTCGAACTCGGCGTCGGTGATTTCATCACCTTCAGCGCTGACGGTCTCGCCCTGCATCTGGTCGTCGGCCGCAGCTTGTGCCTTGACCGCATCGAGCGAATCGAGCAGCTGTTCGAACTCACTGTCGGTGATGTCCTGCTCCTCGGCCGGAGCTTCGGCAACCGGTGCCGGTGCCGCAGGGGCCGGCGCGGCAACGGCTTCGGCGCCTCCCGGCTCGGCCAGGCGCGACAGTGCCGCCAGCAGCTCGGGAGTAGCCGGGGTCACTTCGGTGCGCTCGCGCACCTGGCCAAACATGCTGTTGACCGTATCCAGTGCCTCGAGCACCACATCCATCAGTTCCGCGTCGACCCGGCGCTCACCTTTGCGCAGGATGTCGAACACGTTCTCGGCGATATGGCAGCACTCCACCAGCTCGTTCAGCTGAAGGAAGCCGGCGCCCCCTTTTACAGTGTGGAAACCGCGAAAGATCGCATTGAGCAGGTCGGCATCGTCGGGCCGGCTTTCCAGCTCGACCAGTTGCTCGGACAGTTGCTCAAGAATTTCGCCGGCTTCTACCAGGAAATCCTGGAGGATTTCTTCATCGGCGCCGAAGCTCATCAAAGGTGCTCCTTAAAAACCCAGGCTGGACAGCAGATCATCGACATCGTCCTGACCGGACACGACGTCTTCACGCTTATCGGCATGAATCTGCGGACCTTCACCCCGAGTCGGATGTTTTTCTAGATCTTTTTCTGCGCGCAATTGATCGTGGTCATGCTGGATGCCCGCAAAGCGGTCCACCTGGCTGGCCATGAGCACCAGTTTGAGCAGGTTGCTTTCCACCTCGGTGACCAAGGTGGTGACGCGCTTGATCACCTGGCCGGTCAGGTCCTGATAGTCCTGGGCCAGCAGAATGTCGTTGAGGTGGCCGGCGACCTTGCGGTTACCTTCGGCGCTGTGCGTCAGGAAACTGTCGACGCGCTTGACCAGGTCGCGGAACTCCGGCGCAGCCACTTCGCGGCGCATGAAGCGCTGCCAGTCGGTGCTCAGGGCCGCGGCCTCGCTGGCCAGCTCGTTGAGCACCGGGGTGCTTTCCTCGACCAGGTCCATGGTGCGGTTGGCCGCGCCCTCGGTAAGCCTGACCACATACGACAGGCGCTCGGTGGCGTCGGTTATCTGCGACACCTCCTCGGCCTGCGGCATGGTCGGGTCGATCTGGAAACTGACGATGGCACTGTGCAGCTCGCGGGTCAGCTTGCCGACTTCCTGGTACAGGCCGCGGTCGCGGGTCTGGTTCAGCTCGTGAATCAGCTGCACCGCCTCGCCGAAACGGCCCCGCTCCAGGCTTTCGACCAGCTCCTGGGCATGCTTCTTCAGGGTCGATTCGAACTCGCCCAAAGACGTTTGTGATGAATCCATGGCGCGCCCCCCTGACGTGACTCAGCCGTTGACGCGTTCGAAGATCTTCTCGATCTTTTCTTTGAGCACCTGGGCGGTGAACGGCTTGACCACGTAGCCATTGACGCCGGCCTGGGCCGCTTCGATGATCTGGTCGCGCTTGGCTTCGGCGGTCACCATCAGCACCGGCATGGCTTTCAGGCGATCGTGGGCCCGCACCTTGCGCAGCAGGTCGATACCGGACATGCCCGGCATGTTCCAGTCGGTCACCAGGAAGTCGAAGTGGCCGTTCTCCAGCATCGGCAGCGCCGTGGTGCCGTCATCGGCTTCTTCGGTGTTGGTGAAGCCCAGGTCACGCAACAGGTTCTTGATGATCCGCCGCATCGTCGAAAAGTCGTCAACGATGAGGATTTTCATGTCTTTGTTCAAGTAGACCTCCAAGCAGTCTCAAACGCGCTCGGCCCCGAGCGCGCATTCACAATTCGGTACAACGTAGAAAACGACTGCAACGACAGCGGGCTCAACGCGCCCGCCATTCCCCCAGGCGGCTGCGCAGGCGCGCGGCACACTGGCTGTGCAACTGGCTGACCCGCGACTCGCTGACCCCCAGCACCTCACCGATTTCCTTGAGGTTCAGCTCTTCGTCGTAGTACAGCGCCAGCACCAGGCGCTCACGCTCCGGCAGGTTGGCGATGGCCTCGGTCAGGGCAACCTGGAAGCGCTCGTCTTCCAGGCCACGCGCAGGTTCTACCTGGCCACTGGCGCCATCCTCATGCAGCCCTTCGTGCTCGCCGTCCTGCAACAGGTCGTCGAAGCTGAACAGGCGGCTGCCCAGGGTATCGTTCAAGATCCCGTAGTAATCATCGAGACTCAATTGGAGTTCGGCAGCAACTTCATGATCTTTAGCGTCACGGCCGGTTCT
>Ga0209370_1001685_pt1 | contig 18495 bp, 16 predicted proteins | sample AgamicAtPrz_FD_187164 | JGI IMG/M metagenome (GOLD analysis project Ga0209370, IMG submission 187164) | Agave microbial communities from Guanajuato, Mexico - At.P.rz (SPAdes) (version 2) | ecosystem: Host-associated > Plants > Phyllosphere > Phylloplane/Leaf | place: Guanajuato, Mexico... | reverse complement strand
CCGGCGGCAGCTGCATCGGCGCAGTCGGGCGCGCCTGCAGGTAATCGCTGCCGCGGTCGCGGAAATAGCCATCCTCGCCCCACAGCCAGCCACACCCACTGGTGCTGGAGATGATCAGGGCAAGGGCAGAAAGACCAGCCAGTCGCTTCATGCGGTGTACTTCCTCTTAAACCAGTACGCCGGACTGGCGCAAGGCAGTACGGACTTTTTCGTGGCAGCCTTCGCTCAGCCAGGTCAGCGGCAGGCGAATGCCCTTTTGCATCAGGCCCATTTCGACGAGCGCCCATTTCACCGGGATCGGGTTGGCTTCGCAGAACAGGTCTTTGTGCAGCGGCATGAGTTTTTCGTTGATTGCGCGGGCCTTCTCGGCATTGCCCTCAAGGGCGGCCTCGCACAGGTCGGCCATTTCGCGCGGGGCGACGTTGGCGGTGACGGAGATGTTGCCCTTGCCACCCATCAGGATCAGCTCGACGGCAGTCGGGTCGTCGCCGGACAGGACGATGAAGTCGCTGTCGACGCCGTCGAGGATGGCCTTGGCGCGTACCAGGTCGCCGGTGGCTTCCTTGATACCGATGATGTTGTCGACCTTCGACAGGCGGATCACGGTATCGGCCTGCATGTCGCAGGAGGTGCGGCCAGGTACGTTATAGAGGATCTGCGGGATGTCGACGGCTTCGGCAATGTGCTTGAAGTGCTGGTACAGGCCTTCTTGCGTCGGCTTGTTGTAGTACGGCACCACCAGCAGGCAGGCGTCGGCGCCGGCATTCTTGGCGTTCTGGGTCAGGTGCACGGCTTCGGCAGTAGAGTTGGCACCGGTGCCGGCGATGACCGGGATCGGCTTGTTGCTGCGCTTGACGCGCTCGACCACGTGCTTGATGACCAGGATGTGTTCTTCGACATCCAGCGTGGCCGACTCACCGGTGGTGCCGACAGCGACGATCGCATGGGTGCCGTTTTCCAGATGGAAGTCTACAAGTTTGTCGAGGCTGCCCCAGTCCACACGCCCTTGTGCATCCATGGGTGTGACCAATGCCACCATACTGCCCGCAATCATGTAACTGCTCCTGCCGGAAAAAGAGAGCGGTAATGGTACTGGGGGCATCGGCCTTGCACAAGCGAAGCAGGCGGGCGGAGCATTCCCCTCGGCGCCTTATTTCGCTACCCTTGATGCTTTGATCGGTGCAGCGCGGCCCGCCGGGCCGTCGACCTTGCTCCCCGCCAGCGTCCACGACCTCGCATGCGAGCCCCGGGCCCTGCCGACAGGAGGCTTTCGCCCGTCCTGTGCCGACCGCTCATCGCTTTAGGAATGCTGCATGTCCACCCCCACCGTCCGCGAACAATTCCTTGTCATCAGTGCCCTGGGCCCCAACCCCATGGAGCTGGCCAACGTCCTCAGCCGCGCTGCCTTCGAAAACCGCTGCGCGGTGGTCACCTCGCGCCTGAGCCGCCACGGCGAGACCAGCGCCCTGGTACTGCAGGTAGGCGGCAGCTGGGACGCCCTGGCGCGCCTTGAATCCACCCTGCCGGGCCTGGGCAAGAAGCACGGCCTGACCCTGGACGTGGTGCGCAGTGCCGACCAGGAAGTGCGCCCGCAGGCCCTGCCTTATGTGGCCTACGTGAGCGCCGCCTACCGCCCGGACATCATCAACGAGCTGTGCCAGTTCTTCCTCGACCACCGCGTCGAGCTGGAAGCCATGACCTGCGATACCTACCTGGCACCGCAGACCGGCAGCAGCATGCTCAATGCCCAGTTCACCGTGATTCTGCCGGCCGGCACCCAGATCAGCTGGCTGCGTGACCAGTTCCTGGACTTTGCCGATGCCCTGAACCTCGATGCGCTGATCGAGCCATGGCGTCCACAGAACCCAATGTAAGGAAACCGACCATGGCTGTAGCACTCGACCAACCCGTTGCCGACTTCCAGGCCCAGGCCACCAGCGGGCAAACCGTCAGCCTGGCCGAGCTCAAGGGCCGGCAAGTGGTGGTGTACTTCTACCCGAAGGACAGCACCCCGGGCTGCACCACCGAGGGCCAGGGCTTCCGCGACCAGCATGATGCCTTTGCCGCGGCCAACACCGTGGTGTTCGGCGTGTCGCGCGATGGCATCAAGTCGCACGAGAACTTCAAGGCCAAGCAAGGCTTCCCGTTCGAGCTGATCAGCGACAAGGACGAAGCCCTGTGCCAGCTGTTCGACGTGATCAAGCTGAAGAAGCTGTATGGCAAGGAATACATGGGCGTTGACCGCAGCACCTTCCTGATCGACAAGGACGGTGTGCTGCGCCAGGAATGGCGTGGGGTGAAGGTGCCGGGGCATGTGGATGCCGTGCTGGCTGCTGCTCAGGCCCTGAACAAGGCTTGAGATTGTATGGGGGCGCTTTGCGCCCCTTTCGCGACACAAGGCCGCTCCTACAGGGAATCGCGTTCCCTTGTAGGAGCGGCCTTGCGTCGCGATGGGCTGCAAAGCAGCCCCAGAATTACAGTAGCGGCGAGACGCTAGGCTCCTGCCGCGGCCAGGCATCCAGCACGGCCTTGATCAAGGTCGCCAGCGGGATGGCAAAGAAGATCCCCCAGAACCCCCACAACCCGCCAAACAGCAGCACCGCGCAGATGATCGCCACCGGGTGCAGGCTTACCGCCTCCGAGAACAGCAACGGCACCAGCACGTTGCCGTCCAGCGCCTGGATGATCGCGTACACCGTCATCAGGTAGATGAACTGGTCACCCCAGCCCCACTGGAACAACGCGATCAACGTCACCGGCACGGTCACTACCACCGCGCCCACGTAAGGCACCACCACCGACAGCCCTACCAGCAGCGCCAGCAGCGCGGCGTAGTTGAGCCCCAGGCTGATGAAGGCGATGTAGGTGGCAATGCCGCAGATCAGGATCTCGATGCCCTTGCCGCGGATGTAATTGGCGATCTGCCGGTTCATCTCGCTGCCCACCCGGTTCAGCAGGGTGCGCTGGCGCGGCAGGTAACCGCTGACCCAACGGCCGATCAGTTCGCGGTCCTTGAGAAAGAAAAACACCAGGATCGGCACCAGCACCAGGTAGATCATGGCGTTGACCAGCAGCGGCAGGCTCGATAGCGAGAAGGTCAGTGCCCACTGGCCGAACTTGCCGATTTCCCCGCGCACCGACTCGATGGCATGCAGCACCTGCTCGTCCGACACCAGGTGCGGGTAGCGCTCGGGCAACAGCAACAGCAGCGACTGCCATTTGCCGAGCATGCCCGGCAGTTCATTGAACAGGGTGATCAACTGGTGCCACAGCAGCGGCACCAGTACCAGCATGAATACCGCCAGCGCGCCCATGAACAGGGCGAACACCAGCAGCACCGCCAACCGGGTCGGCACCCGTACACGCTCCAGGGCGTTGACCAGCCCCTGCATCAGAAACGCCAGCACCATGCCCGCCAGCACCGGCGCAAGCATGCCACCCAGGGTAAGTACCGCAGTAAAAGCCAGGAACAACAGGACCGCCAGCACCACCGCTTCCTCATCGGAGAAGTAGCGCTGCATCCAGTCGCGAAGCACTTTGAACATTGACGATCCTTGGAAAGACTCAGGCCTTGCGCAGCCAGTAAGTGTAGGTGCCGGCCTCGGCCGTTTCCCGCAGCAGGGTATGACCTGCCAGCTGGGCGAAAGTGCGGAAGTCGCGCTGGGAACCGGCGTCGGTGGCGATTACCTTGAGCACCGCGCCGCTGGCCAGGCGGTTGAGCTCCATTTTTGCCTTCAGCAGCGGCAAAGGGCAATTCAGCCCGCTGGCGTCCAGTTCGGCGTCACAGGTCAGGGTGTCACTCATTGCGGGGCTCTCCAAAAGGCAATGCCAGGCTGTATCTGGATTTGGCCGGCTAGGATAGCGCCACTGGTCGCCAACGTGTGAGCCCGCTACAGTAGGTATCTTTGACCGACGCGAGCTTCATGCATGAATCTACTGCGCCCTACCCTGCTGACGCTGGCCTGCCTGTTGGCCCTTCCAGGCCACGCTGACGACCTGCCATCACTGGGAGATGCCAGTTCCGCGATCGTCTCGCCGCAACAGGAGCACCAGCTCGGCCGTGCCTGGCTGAGCCTGCTGCGTGGCCAGGTCAACCAGCTCAACGACCCGCAGCTCAAGGACTACGTCGAAACCAGCGTGTACCGCCTGGCCGAAACCAGCCAACTGCAGGACCGCCGCCTGGAATTCATCCTCATCGACAGCCGTGAGCTCAACGCCTTTGCCGCCCCGGGCGGTATCGTCGGGGTCAACGGCGGGCTGTTCCTCAACGCCCAGACCGAAGGCGAGTACGCCTCGGTACTGGCCCACGAACTGGCGCACTTGTCGCAGCGCCACTTCGCCCGTGGCGTCGAGGCCCAGCAGCGCATGCAGTTGCCGATGATGGCGGCGTTGCTGGCGGGCATCGTGCTGGCCGCCGGTGGCGGCGGTGATGCCGGTATCGGTGTGATCGCCGGTACCCAGGCGGCGGCAATCCAGGAACAGCGGCGTTTCTCGCGGCAGAACGAACAGGAAGCCGACCGCATCGGCATCCAGAACCTGGAAAAGGCCGGCTACGACCCGCGCAACATGCCGACCATGTTCGAGCGCCTGGCCCGGCAGTACCGCTACGACGCCAAGCCGCCGGAATTCCTGCTGACCCACCCGGTAACCGAGTCGCGTATCGCCGACACCCGCAACCGTGCCGAGCAGGCGCCCAAGGGCGGGGTCGAGGACAGCATGCGCTACCAGCTGATCCGCGCCCGGGTGGCACTGACCTACGAAGGCACCCCGGGGCTGGCGGCCAAGCGCTTCCGCGCCCAGCTGGACGAAGACCCCAAGCTGGACGCCGCACGCTACGGCCTGGCACTGGCGCAGATCAAGGGCGGCCAACTGAACGAGGCACGTGAACTGCTCAAGCCGCTGCTGGCCAAGGCGCCCAACGACATTACCTACAACCTGGCGCAGATCGACCTGGACATCACCAACAACCGCCTGGCCGACGCGCAGCAGCGCGCCGAACGCATGCAGGGGTTGTACCCGGGCAACTACCCGCTGAAGCAGGTGCGTGCCGATCTGCTGGTGAAGCTGAACAAGCCCGCCGAGGCGGAAAAGGTGCTGAACGAACTGGTGAAGAGCCGGCCGGATGACCCGGACGTTTGGTACGACATGGCCGAAGTACGGGGCCTTTCGGGCAATACCATTGGCTTGCACCGGGCGCGGGCCGAGTACTTCACCCTGGTGGGCGATTTCGACCAGGCGATCCAGCAGCTGGATTACGCCAAGCGCCGGTCGGGTGGCAACTTCCCGCTGGCAGCACAGATTGACCAGCGCCAGCGCGAGATCATGGAGCAGCAGCGCATGGTTCAGGAAATGATGGGGCGTTGAGGATTTTGGGGGCGCTTTGCGCCCCTATCGCGACACAAGGCCGCTCCCACATGGTCCTGCATACGCAGATCATTGTGGGAGCGGCCTTGCGTCGCGATTGGGCCGCAAAGCGGCCCCAACAATATCAAGCGTTACCGGACAGTTTCAGGCGCGCCGCCTGGGTAAAGTCCAGCATCCGGTTCAACGGCTTGATCGCCTTCGGCACCAGCGCCGGGTCGACAAAGATCTCGTTCGTGCCATTACGCAGGCAATCCAGCACACGCTCCAGGGTGTTCATCGCCATCCACGGGCAGTGCGCGCAGCTGCGGCATGCCGCGCCGTTACCGGCGGTGGGGGCTTCGACGAACTCCTTGTCCGGGCACAGCTGCTGCATCTTGTAGAAGATGCCGCGGTCGGTGGCGACGATGAAGGTCTTGTTCGGCAAGGTCTGGGCAGCCTTGATCAGCTGGCTGGTGGAGCCCACCGCATCGGCCAGCTCGATCACCGCTTCCGGCGACTCGGGGTGCACCAGAATCGCCGCATCCGGGTACAGCGCCTTCATGTCGGCCAGCTGGCGCGACTTGAACTCTTCGTGAACGATGCAGGCACCGTCCCACAGCAGCATGTCGGCACCGGTCTGCTTCTGGATATAACGCCCCAGATGCTGGTCCGGGCCCCAGATGATGGTTTCGCCGTTGTCCATCAGGCTCTCGACGATTTCCAGCGCGCAGCTCGAGGTCACCACCCAGTCGGCACGGGCCTTCACGGCAGCGGAAGTGTTGGCGTAGACCACCACGGTACGCTCGGGATGCTGGTCGCAGAACGCCGAGAACTCGTCCACCGGGCAGCCCAGGTCGAGCGAGCAGGTGGCTTCCAGGGTCGGCATCAGCACGCGCTTTTCCGGGGTGAGAATTTTTGCGGTCTCGCCCATGAAGCGCACACCGGCAACGATCACGGTTTCGGCCGGGTGGTTCTTGCCGAAGCGGGCCATTTCCAGCGAGTCGGACACGCAGCCGCCGGTCTCCTCGGCAAGCGCCTGGATGACCGGGTCGCAGTAATAGTGGGCGACCAGCACGGCGTTCTGGGCCTTGAGCTCGGCAGCGATGGCCGCACGGTATTCGGCCTCCTGCTCGGCTGTCAGCGGGTTGGGCTGCTTGGCGTCGAGGTGGGCCTGAACCAACAGGCGTTCGGAAATCTGGGTCATGATCGCTGGACCTGCAGGCGCGTGCGCGCGTCAAATCGAGTGTATCACCCGGCCCTGACAGATCGGCTAAGGGTGCCGGACGGCACGCAGGCCGCCACGGCCCTCTGCGGGCGCGGATTATTATCGGAGGCCGAAGGCTACAGATAATCCAGCGATTTCTAAAGCGGTTTTTGTGTTGCCTGTGCCGGCGACCAGGCCGGCACAGGAGAAGCGATCAACCCTGCGGCGACAGCGCGCCCAGGTGCGAGGCCATGAGCATGGCGAACTCTTCCACGGTCATCTTCTGGCCGTTGAAGTCGACCATGCCGTCGGCATAGTGCAGGCTGCTCACCACATCGGTGCCCTGCACCGTGGCCATGCCGCTCTGCAGCGCCATCATGCCGACCATTTCCCCGGCCTGGCTCGATTGCAGGGCGATGGCCTGGGCGTCGGTCTGGCCATCGAGCAGCGCCTGCAAGGTTGCCAGGTCACCGATCATCGGCTTGGACAGCGACAGCTTGCTCTTCACCTCGGTGATCAGCTGCTTGCCGAGCTGATCGGGTGGCAGGTCGAAGCTGGCCGGGGCGGCAAAGCCCATCGACAGGTCGAAGCGGCTTTCGCCATTGGCAGTCTTGAACGACAGGTTTTCCACCGCCACCCGCGGCTTGGCGGCCAGCAGCTTCTGCAGGTCGGCCTGGAACCGGGCTTTTTCTGCCTCGTCCATCTGGATTTCCGGCATCGGCTCGCCGGCAGCCGCAGCAGCCTCGAACTCCGGCAGGTGCGACTGGTACCACGCCGACAGCGCCTGCAGCGCCGGCGCATTGAGCGAAGAGACGCTTACCGCCATCTGCGCCTTGCCCACCGCCCGGTCATCCCAGCGGATATCCTCTACCTTGTATTCCACGCGGCCACCGACAGTGTCCGCCCCTTCCAGGGTTTGCCGGATATTCTGCTGCAGGCCCTTGACCAGCAGCACCTGCTGCTTGGGCCCCAGGGTGACCTTGGTTTCGGCCAACGCCAGGTCGACGTTGCCGACATAGATGGCCTCGTGCCCGGTAGCCGACAACTGGCCATCGATCTTCAGGCCCGTGAGTTCGACTGTGGCTGGCGGCTGGTCATCGCTTACCAGCTTCATCAGCAAACGGTCGGCCTGGCCACTGAAGGTCGAGGCCTTGCCTTGCTGGTCACCACTGACCCGCAGCTGCATGCCAGAAAAGTCGAGGCGGCTGCCGTCCGCTTCATCAAGCTTGACCGGCGCCAGCTGGACCAGGCTGGTGACATTGCCGTCGTAACCCAGGCTGGTCTGTGCAGTGACCGGAGCCTGCTCGCCCGCTGCCGCAAACCACGGCGCGGTGGTGTCGTCTTTCTGCAGCGTGCTGCTGCTGACCGCCAGCACCGGCATCAGCTGCAGCGCCTTGACCCGCGACCAGGGGAACGGGCCGTGCTCGATCTGGTCGGTCACGCCCACGTCGAAGCTCACCACTTCGCCATCGCCCAGGCGGATATCCCGGGCCTTGAGCCGGTACTGGGCGGTACTGCTGAAGAAACGTTGCTCCAGCGACACCCGCTCGATACTCATGCTGCCACCGGTGCTTGCCAGGGCTTTCTTGAGTTCGGTGTTGCTGCGCAGCAGGGCGTTGTCCAGCTCTGCGGGCAGCTGCTTGCCGGTGTACCAGGCGCCAACGGGAATTGCGACGGCCATGGCGATAGCCAGGCCGGAAAGGATGCCAACTGATTTCTTCATGAATGGAACCGATTTGTCCGTAAGGGGTTCGTAGGCGGCCCAGTGCCGCTGGACGGCAAGAGTACCACCGCAGCCCGAGCCTGGCGCTGGCCCGACGCGATAAATCCGGTTTTTGGGAAACACCTGACAGGGTCCGCAAGGCAGGCCACGGATTGTAAATTTTTACGAACACGCAGATTGATCAAAATCGCAAAAAAACGCGCGCAAACCGAACAAAACCCAGGTTTGATCGATAGATATTTCAGTTATGTAACATCTTGTCATGTTTAACTTGACACCAACCTACGCATCGTTTTTTATTTTCACCACTTTGCGCGTTCCCCCGCGCCTCCCGCCGCTCCGACAAAAAAGGTGAACAACATGGAGCCCACCCGCTCGCCCTTGCCGCATGCGCAATACCCCGTGCCCGCCGTTTACGCCCAGTCGCAGGAGCCATGCCAGCATGCAGCCTGACTTCAGCGCTTCCGGCAACCCGCAACTGCGCAAGACCCTGCGCCTCTGGCACGTGATCATCATCGGCCTGGCCTACCTGACGCCAATGACCGTGTTCGACACCTTTGGCATCGTCTCCGGGATTACCGCCGGCCACGTACCCAGCGCCTACATCCTGGCGCTGGCGGGGATCCTGTTCACTGCCATCAGTTACGGCACCCTGGTCAGACGTTTCCCGCAATCAGGTTCGGCCTACACCTACACCCAACGCGCGATCAACCCACACGTGGGCTTTCTGGTCGGCTGGTCGTCGTTGCTCGACTACCTGCTGTTGCCGATGGTCAACGCACTGCTGGCGAAGCTGTACCTTTCGGCCATGTTCCCGGAAGTACCAGAGTGGATGTGGGTGGCCGGTTTCGTCACCCTGATCAGCCTGATCAACATGCGCAGCGTGAACCTGGTGGCGCACTTCAACCTGCTGTTCGTGGCGGTGCAAGTGGCGATCATCGCGGTGTTCATCTACCTGTGCGTGCGCGGCCTGGACGCGGGTGAAGGGCTGGGTACCGCGTGGAGCCTGCTGCCGTTCGCCGACGACCAGACCCAGCTCAGCGCCCTGGCAGCCGGTGCGACCATCCTGTGCTTCTCGTTCCTCGGCTTCGATGCGGTCACCTGCCTCTCCGAAGAAACCCGCGACCCAAGCAAGACCATCCCGCGGGCAATCTTCCTCACCGCCCTGATCGGTGGCGCAGTGTTCATCACCGTGTCGTACTTCATCCAGGCCTACTTCCCGACCATGGCACGCTTCCACGACCATGAAGCGGCACTGCCGGAAATTGCCCTGTATGTCGGTGGCAAGCTGTTCCAGTCGATTTTCATCGCCTGCACGGTGATCAATACCATCGCCTCGGGCCTGGCCTCGCAGACCAGCGTGTCGCGCCTGCTGTACGTGATGGGCCGTGACAACGTGATCCCGGCCAGCCTGTTCGCCCGCCTGCACTCGCGTTACAAGACGCCGGTGCTGAACATTGCCGTGGTCGGGCTGATTTCGCTGTCGGCGATCTTCTTCGACCTGGTCACCGCCACGTCGATCATCAACTTCGGCGCCCTGGTCGCATTCAGCTTCGTCAACCTGTCGGTGATCAACCACTGCTACCTGCGCGAAGGCAAGCGCCAGGGCCTGGCCAACCAGCTGACGTACCTGGTCGCACCGACCATCGGCTTCTGCATCATCGTCTCGCTGTGGCTGGACCTGAATGCCAACTCGTTGCTGTTCGGCGGGGTCTGGGCCGTGCTCGGCGTGCTGTACCTGGCCTGGCTGACCAAAGCCTTCAGGGACTCGCCGCCCAACTACATTGCTGAATGACCCACGCTGCCTGCAACGCCCGCGCCTGTTCGCGGGCGTTGCATTTGATCGAAAAGGAAAGCCCTGATGCCGCTGCGTCGCCTCTCCATCCAGTGGAAAATCACCCTGCTTGCCGGCTTGTGCCTGCTGGCCATCGTCGCCCTGCTGGTGACAACCTCGCTGGCCCAGGCCCGGCGCAGCGCGGAGCTGGTCAACCTGGCCAACACCGAAATGCTCGACAACAGCGCGCGCCAGCGCCTGCAAGCCCTTGCCGAAACCCAGGCGCTGCGTACCCAGCGCTATTTCATGGACGCCTATCAGTACGCCAATGGCTTTGCCCGCCTGGTGCAGGTGCTCAAGGCCCGCGGCGGCAGCGACCTGCGTAGCGAACTGACGCGCCAGGCCCGTGCCAGCCTGGCCGACAACCCGGCTGTGATCGGCCTGTACCTGGTGTTCCAGCCCGACGCCCTCGGCCAGGACAGCCAGTATGTCGGCCAGGAGGCGACGGGCAGCAATGACAGCGGGCGCTTCTCGCTGTACTGGTCGCAGCCCAGCCCCGGCAGCCTTGAGCTCGAAGCCATGCCGGAATCGATGCTCGGCGACGCCGGTATCGGCAGCAATGGCGTGGCGAAGAATCGCTGGCTGACCTGCCCGCAGGAGACTGCCAGCGCCTGCGTGCTGGAGCCCTACCTCGACGACGTGAATGGCCGCCAGGTGCTGATGACCAGCATAGCCCTGCCGCTGCTGGAGCACGGCAAGGTGGTCGGCGTGGTCGGCCTGGACATCGGCCTGAGCAACCTGCAGCAACTGAGCCTGGATGGCCGCCGGGAGCTGTTCGACGGCCAGGGCCAGGTCAGTATCGCCAGCGCCAGCGGCCTGCTGGCCGGCAACAGCCGTGACGCCAGCACACTCGGCAAGCCCATGGACAAGGCGGTAGCCGACGGCCTGTTGCGCGTGGCGCAACCCTTCACACCGATCCCCGGCACCGCCAACTGGCAGGTGTTGCTGGAAGTACCGGAAAGCGTGCTGCAGGCTCCCGCCGCCGCCCTCAACCAGCGCCTGGACCAGCATAACCAGAGCGCCAACCTCATCAGCCTGCTGGTCGGCCTGGGCGCTGCGGTCGCCGGCTTGCTGCTGATAGGGTTGACCGCACGCGGCGTTTCCCGGCCGATCCTGGCGGTGGCCGCGCGCCTGAAAGACATCGCCAGCGGCGAAGGCGACCTCACCCGGCGCCTTGACTACGCCCGCCAGGACGAACTGGGCCAGCTCAGCGGCTGGTTCAACCGCTTCCTCGACAAGCTGCAACCGGTGATCGCCCAGGTCAAGGGTTCACTGCAGCAGGCCCGCGACACCGCCGACCAGTCGGCGGCCATTGCCAGCCAGACCAGCAACGGCATGCAGCAACAGCACCGCGAGATCGAACAGGTGGCCACCGCCGCCAACGAAATGAGCGCCACCGCCCTGGATGTCGCCCATAACGCCGCGCAGGCGGCGCAGGCCGCACGCGCCGCCGACCAGGCCAGCCGCGAAGGCCTGCAATTGATCGACAGCACGCGTCAGGGCATCGATCGCCTGGCCGCCGGCATGGACACCGCCATGGGCGAGGCGCGCGCGCTGGAAGATCGCAGCGGGAAGATCGGCTCGGTACTGGAAGTGATCCGCAGCATCGCCGAACAGACCAACCTGCTGGCCCTCAATGCTGCCATCGAGGCCGCCCGCGCCGGCGAAGCCGGGCGTGGCTTTGCCGTGGTCGCCGATGAAGTGCGCGGCCTGGCCCAGCGCACGCAGACATCGGTGGAAGAAATTCGCCAGGTCATCGAAGGCTTGCAGCAAGGCACCCAGGATGTGGTGGACGCCATGCACCAAGGCCAACGCCAGGCCCAGGCCAGCGCCCTGGGAATGGAGCAGGCACTGCCGGCCCTGCAGCGCATCGGCGAAGCGGTGGCGGTGATCAGCGACATGAACCTGCAGATTGCCTCGGCGGCCGAAGAGCAGAGCGCAGTGGCCGAGGAAGTGAACCGCAACGTGGCGGGCATTCGCGACGTGACCGAATCGCTGGCTGGCCAGGCCGACGAATCGGCGCGGATCAGCCAGGCCCTGAACCGGCTGGCCAACCAGCAGCAGGCGCTGATGGAGCAGTTCCGCGTCTAACCTGTCAGGGCCACTGCGCCTTTTCGCGGGCTTGCCCGCTCCCACAGGTTTTGTACCGACTCCGAAGGCGGCACCGGACCTGTGGGAGCGGGCGAGCCCGCGAAGAGGCCCTGACAGGCGATACAGAATCAATGTTTTTACCGAGCACATCTTATGCAAACCGCAACCAGATCTACCTTCTTCGACCTCACCAGCGAGCAAGGCCTGCTACGTACCTCGATCGCCGTGACCCTGTTCATCGCCCTTATCGGCATCGCCTTCGGCCTGGCTTCTGGCTCGTTCTCCATCGTCTTCGATGGCGTCTACTCGCTGGTCGACGCCAGCATGAGCGGGCTGTCACTGGTGGTGGTCAGGCTGATCACCGCGCATACCACCAGCGTGCAGATGTCGCGCAAGCTGCGCGAGCGCTTCACCATGGGGTTCTGGCACCTTGAGCCAATGGTGCTGGCGCTTAACGGCATCCTCCTGAGCAGCGTGGCCATCTATGCACTGATCAACGCCGTCAGCAGCCTGCTGCAAGGCGGGCGTCACCTGGAGTTCGGCATCGCCATGGTCTACGCGCTGCTGACCGTCATCGCCTGCGTGACCATCGCCGTGGTCGAGGCCCGCGCCAACCGCAAGCTGGGCTCGGATTTCGTGCGCATGGACGTCAAAGGCTGGGTGATGTCGGCCAGTATTACCGCCGCCCTGCTGATCGCCTTCTGCTTTGGCTACGCCGTGCAAGGCACACAATGGGAGTGGGTGTCGCCGTACATCGACCCGGCGGTGCTGGCGCTGGTGTGCCTGGTGATCGTGCCGTTGCCGATGGCGGTGGTGCGCCAGGCGCTTTCGGAAATCTTCCTGGTCACACCGGGCGACCTCAAGCTGCATGTGGATGAAGTGGCCAAGGCCTTCGTCGCCCGCCACGGGCTGCAGTCGTACCGCGCCTATGTGGCCAAGGTCGGGCGCTCGCGGGAAATCGAACTGTACTTCATCGTGCCGAAGAGCATGGCGGCGAAAAGCATCGATGAATGGGATGCGTGGCGCAACGAGATCGGGGACGCGGTGGGCGGCGAAGGGCCGGACCGCTGGCTGACGGTGGTGTTTACCGGCGACCCGGAGTGGGCCGAGTGAAACGCAGTGCTGCCAAAGGCCGATCATGATCCTGGGCCATTTGCTATGATCGCGCAAAACTTGGCGGAGCCGGACGCATGCTTAACCCCCTGAAAATCATCAAGGAAAATCGCTACAAGAGGTTGGTCAGGGCATCAGGCGGAAAGCTTGCAGGCGGCACCGACACCTTCAGCAAGGGCGCGCAAGCCCACATCGAGGCCCCGGTCGAGCTCGGGCATATTCGTATCGAGGCGAGCAACCTGAGCATCGGCGCCCACACCTACATACGCAGTGATTGCACGCTGTCGAAGGTAGCCTCGATCGGGCGGTTCTGCTCCATCGGGTCTGGCTGCACCCTCGGCCAGGAAAAGAACACGCACCCCTCGGCTTGGGTGAGCACCCACCCGTTCCAGTACGAAAACAATCGGCTTCGCTACGATCCGCAGGTTTCATACGCCAACATTGGCCATGACGTATGGATAGGAGCTGACGCCACCGTGCTTGAAGGCGTGACGGTGGGTACAGGCGCGATCATCGCCACGCGGGCGCTGGTTACACGAGACGTGCCACCTTATGCGATCGTAGGCGGCAATCCAGCCAGGATCATCCGCTTCCGTCACCCTGATGACCTGATCGAACGGTTGCTGGCGAGCAAATGGTGGGAGCTGGAACTCGACACGCTCAAATCACTGCCGCTCGACCACCCTTCGCAGTTTCTGGAGGCCCTCGAAGCCCTCGGGCCGAAGCCAGCGGCCAGCTACAAGACACTGAGGCTGAATAAACGCGGCGCGACCCAACTGTAGGTCGGCGGGCTGCGTTGCAGCCCTATCGCGACACCAGGCCGCTCCTGCAGGCGGGCGCGGCAAGCGGCTGACCGAATCCAGCCAATGGAAACGAAAAAGCCCGCCACCGTTGCCGGTAGCGGGCTTTGACGTACTGCATATGGTGGGTCGTGTAGGATTCGAACCTACGACCAATTGGTTAAAAGCCAACTGCTCTACCAACTGAGCTAACGACCCGTTGGATGGCGCGTATAATACTGATTTCTAACGGGAAATCAACACCTCACCACAACTTTTTTTAAAAATATCGCGTCGGGTCTGCCACACCGGCTGCCTTGAAGCCGTCGGCACGCAGGCGGCAGCTGTCACATTTGCCGCAGGCACGGCCGTCATCGTCGGCCTGGTAGCAGGAAACGGTCAGGCTGTAGTCCACACCGCGCGCGATACCAGCCTGCACGATCTGCGCCTTGCTCATGTTCTGCAGCGGTGCCTGGATGCGGAAGCCCTGCCCTTCGACACCGGCCTTGGTCGCCAGGTTGGCCATGCGCTCGAAGGCTTCGACGAATTCGGGGCGGCAATCCGGGTAGCCGGAATAATCCACGGCATTGACACCAATGAAGATGTCACGGGCTTCCAGCACTTCTGCCCAGCCCAGGGCCAGGGACAGGAACACGGTGTTGCGCGCCGGCACGTAGGTGACCGGGATGCCTTCACTCGGGGCTTCTGGTACGTCGATGCTGCTATCGGTCAATGCCGAACCGCCAATACCATCGAGGTTCAGGCCAATCACCTTGTGCTCGACCACACCCAGGTCGCGGGCGACCCGGGCAGCGGCGTTGAGCTCGGCGCGGTGACGCTGGCCATAGTCGAAACTCATGGTGTAGCAGCTGTAGCCTTCGGCCTTGGCCATGGCGACCACGGTGGCCGAATCCAGGCCACCGGACAACAGGATTACTGCGCGTTTGTCGGTCATGTGTGTACTTGCTCCTCTGTCAACGTCCGGGTTCGTCGTTCCACAACAACTTGTGCAGTTGCAGCTGCAAACGCACAGGCAGGTTGTCGGCGACGATCCAGTCAGCCAGGTCGCTGGCCTTCACCTGGTGGTAGCTGGGCGAAAACAGTACCTCACCGGCACGCTCGGCCAGGTTGTACTGGATCAGCTTGGAAACCGCCCAGTCATAGTCCTCACGGGAACAGATGACGAACTTGACCTGGTCGTTGCGGGTCAGCAGCTCGATGTTCTCGTAGCGGTTACGGTGCGACTCCGCGGAGCCAGGGGTCTTCAGGTCGAGCACGCGGCTGACGCGGGTATCGGTGCCGGAAATATCCAGCGCACCGCTGGTTTCCAGGGAAACCTCATAACCGGCGTCGCACAGGCGCTGCAACAGCGGCAAGGCATTGGGCTGGGCCAACGGCTCGCCGCCGGTGACGCAGACGTAGCGCGGCTTGTAGCTGGCGACCTGCTCAAGGAGCGAATCCAGGGTGCGAAGGTGGCCGCCGTTGAAGGCATAGGCACTGTCGCAGTACTGGCAGCGCAGGGGGCAACCGGTGAGCCGCACGAATACCGTGGGCAACCCAGCCGTTCGCGTTTCACCCTGCAAAGAGTAAAAGACTTCGGTGATGCGTAATGTGTCTTGCATGCTCGCCACGGGCGTGACAGCTAAACAGGCTGTCCGCCTCCGTCAGGCACTGTCGCGGACTCGACAAAGCGTTATCCGCAACAGCGTGTTTACGAAAAAAGGGCAATGATTCTAACGAAAAAACCCGCGACAGGCGCGGGTTTATTTCAAACGGTATGGCTCACAGCTTCTGCAGGTCACGCTGGGCCAGCTGCGCGGCAGAAGTGCCGGGGTACTGGCTGATGACCTGCTGCAGAATGCCCTTGACCTTGTCGGTGTGCCCCATGCGGCGTTCGACGTCAGCCAGCTTGTACAGCGAATCCGGCACCTTGCTGTGCTTCGGATACTTCTGGCTGACCTGGGCGAAGGCCTGGCTGGCGGCGGGCAGGTCGCCCTTGGCCAGGTTGACCTCACCCAGCCAGTACTGGGCGTTGCCGGCGTACTGGCTGTTGGGGTACTTGCGCAGGAAGGCGCCGAAGGCCTGGCTGGCCTTGTCGAAGTCTTTCTGCTTGATCAGGTCGAAAGCGGCATCGTAGTAGAGCTTCTCTTTCGCCGGATCACCGGGCTCGCTACTGGCGGCCGGTTGTTGTGCAGCAGCACCCGCTGCTGCATCGGGGGCGGCATTCGAGACACCACCACCGGAGGAATTGTCAGGGGTCGCGGCAGGCGCGGCGCCACTGTTGATGCGACGGTCCAGGTCCTGGTAACGCTCCAGGTTTTCCTGCTTCATGCGCGACACATCGTTCTGCAGCTCTTCGATGATGCCTTGCTGGCGGGAAAGCTGATCCTGCATCTGTTGCAGCTGCATGAACAGCTGGCCCTGTGCAGAGGCAGGGGCCGAAGCCCCTGACCCGGCATAGGCGCCGCTCGTGCCATAACCCGCAGGCGGATAGCTGCCTGCGTTGTCATCTACTACAGGGACCTCAGCCCAGGCCGCGAGCGGCAGGCTGAGTGCGAGGACGGTTACTACACGGCGGCACATACGCATGAGAACTTACTTACGCAGTTCTACGCGACGGTTCTGAGCCCAGGACTGCTCGTCGTTGCCGGTGGCAACTGGACGCTCTTCGCCGTAGGAAACCAGTTCCAGCTGAGCAGGGGAAACGCCCTGCAGAACCAGGTAGCGCTGAACGGCCTTGGCACGACGCTCACCCAGAGCCATGTTGTACTCGCGGGTGCCGCGCTCGTCGGTGTTGCCTTCCAGGACAACGCGGTTGCCGTTGGCTTTCAGGTCCTTGGCGTGAACGTCCAGAGCGCGCATGGCTTCTGGCTTCAGGTCCGAGCTGTCGTATTCGAAGTAGAAGGTGGTGATTGCGCGCAGGGCAGCTTCTTCGCTCAGGGAGCCGTCAACAGCGCCAGTGTTGGCACCGTAGCCAGCGTTCGGATCTACAGCAGCGCCTTCGCCTGCGTTGTCACCGCCCTTCGAGGAGCAACCTACAGCTACGGCCATGGCCAGAGCCAGCGCAGCAAATTTACCAAACTTCAGCATTTCCATCGTGAAACTCCTAATGAAACCCCAGTGTGTTAAGCAAAAGTATTACGCCGCAATCAGTTCAGGTAAGGGGACCAGGACGGTTCTCTGACTTCGCCTTGAGCGGTAGGAAGTGGGAGCCTCACGCGGCCATTAAGCGACACGAGCATCAAGACTCCCCGGCCCTGCTGGCGGGTGGCGTAGATTAGCATGGTGCCGTTTGGCGCAACAGTGGGAGACTCATCAAGACTCGTTTCCGAGAGAATCTTTACACTTCCGCGCTGCAAATCCTGGGCCGCAACTTTGAAGTTGGTGAAGCCCTGCTGGCGATGGATCATCACCAGGGTCTTTTCGTCCGCCGACAGTTTCGGGTTGGCGTTGTAGTTACCCACGAAAGTTACACGCTCGGCACCACCGCCACTGACCGACTGCTTGTAGATCTGCGGCTTGCCGCCACGGTCGGAGGTGAAGTACAGGGTGTTGCCATCCTTGCCCCAGAACGGCTCGGTGTTGATGCCCGGGCCGGCGGTGACACGGCTGATCTGACGCGAAGCCACGTTCATCACGTAGATGTCCGGGTTGCCGTCCTTCGACAGCACGAACGCCAGGCGCGTGCCGTCCGGCGACCAGGCTGGCGCACCGTTCAGGCCTTCGAAGTTGGTGACCTGCTCGCGGCGGCCGGTATCGATGTGCTGGACGAAGATGCGCGGGCGCTTCTGCTCGAACGAGACATAGGCAATGCGCTTGCCATCCGGAGCAAAGCGTGGCGACAGGATCGGTTCACGCGATTGCAGCAGGGTCACCGCACGTGCACCGTCGTAATCCGAACGCTGCAGGGTATAGCGGGTATTGTTGGTGGAGAAGCGCTCGGCCGTCACGTACAGCATGCGGGTGGAGAACGCACCCTTGATGCCAGTGAGCTTCTCGAACGACTGGTCGGCAATATAGTGCGCCATGTCGCGCAGCTGGTCGACGCTGCCGGCCACGCTACCGGTCAGCACTTGCTGCTCGGTGGCGACGTTGAACAGCGCGTACTGCACCTGCAGGCGACCGCCCGACGGCACGATGCTGCCAACCATCACGTACTGCGCGCCCAGCGCTTTCCAGTCACGGAAGATCACTTCGCTGGCCTGCGAGGGCTGGCTGATCATGTTCTGCCGCGGAATCGGCGAGTAGTAGCCGGAGTTGCGCAGGTCGTTGCCGATGATATCGGCCATGTCTTCCGGCAACACGCTGCCGCCCTGCAGACCGAACGGCACTACCGCGATGGGCGTGGCCCGGTCGCTGCCGCTGGTGACCAGGATGTTCTTTTCCTCTGCCACGGCCATGCCTGCCA